>OFSF01000474.1_pt1 | contig 15714 bp, 18 predicted proteins | sample 1543271 | NCBI WGS metagenome assembly OFSF01 (sample SAMN07774227, study PRJEB24372) | wastewater metagenome | isolation source: Exp Tend VB 100WW | collected 2016-02
AAAAGTTTTATCTTATTAGGAATTATTTCTGTGAAAGGAGGTAAGTCTCTTACATGCAAAATTCCTAATTTTCCTAAATTTTATACAAAAATATTGCTTTCAACTTTTTTATAAACACTAATTTGCAAAGGAATTCCTTGACGACAACAGTTAAGAATGATAGTATCAAGAAACACGTATCTTAAGTATGGATCCCACCACAGTAGCTATTGTTGCCATTGTTGTTGCTGCAGGCAGTGAAATTATTGCCTTATCAAAATTAAAGGCTAATAGTTGGATACAACTTTTATTGCAAGTAGCACGTCTTGTTTTCCCTAAATAAAAACAAGTTGTAAATAAAAACCCTTAGACTAACTAAGGGTTTTTTAATGCTATGGCAGACAAACTTATTGATGCAGCAAGGTTCTACAAAGGACTTAAACAGCAGAATGATGCTTTTAATTGGTTAGAAGCAACACTTACTACTGATAAACTAAAGGAATTCTTTATTCGTTATCGGACTGACCCACCTGCTGACAACAGCTATACCAACGATTGGGACGGTGTTGTAAAAGCAGCTAAAGTCTCTGGTGCCAAATATCCAGAATTAGTAGCAGCACAGTGGGCAGTAGAGTCAAGCTGGGGAAAACATGTATCAGGAAAAAACAACTACTTTGGACTTAAAGGATCAGGAACTAATCAATCTACGCAGGAATTTATTAATGGCAACTGGATCACAATTACTGATGGGTTCCTTGATTTTCCTGACCTGCGTACTTGTGTTTCCTATCTCGTTGACCGGTGGTACAAAGACTACGAAGGATACAAAGGTGTTAACAACGCACCAAATCGTAATGCAGCAGCAGAACAACTTAAAGAACAAGGCTACGCAACAGATCCTGGATACCCCACGAAATTGATTCAGATAATGGATCAAAAGCTTAAGGCACCAGGGGGGGATGTACCAAAAGTAAATCCCTTATCTGTTCTTTACATGAGTCAAAGGGATAACTACAGAGATGCAGGTAGAACATGTTTTAGTTCTAGTTGTGCCATGATGTTAAAATACCTGAAACCCAAAGCAATAACAGGTGATGATGATTACATTAAAACTGTGTTTACTTATGGTGATAGCACTGATAGTACAGTTCAGTTAAAAGCTCTGTTTAAATACGGTGTAGAAGCAAGGTTTAGTACTAAAGGAACACCTGAGATAATTAAAAAACAAATTGACAATAATAAACCTGTACCAGTGGGGTTTTTGCATCATGGTACGGTGACTGCCCCTAGTGGTGGTGGACACTGGCTTTGTATCATTGGATACAACGAAAGTAGTTACATTGTCCATGATCCTTGGGGAGACATGGATTTAATTGCTGGTGAATATCTGAATACAAACGGAGCAAGACTCAATTATAGCTACAAAAATTTTAACCCGAGATGGCTTATAGATGGGTCAAATTCCGGGTGGTGTATTCTTGCATGAAGATAAAACAGAATCCTTGGATAAGGGTCAGTCTTTGTTATCAATTAAATAAAGAACGTAGATGTGTATGTGTAAACAAAGAAACTGCTTATAAATTAAGAAAAGAAATTGAAGCGCAGAACGGAACTATCTACTGGTTTCAACCGGTTGAATAGGTTTTAAATAATAAAACAAAAGTTTATCAGGATCAGTGTGCCAACCATTAATTTCACGTTGTTTAAACCAACGAGAATACACCTTGAATTGTTTAAGTTTTTCTTTAGATTCACACAAGAAAAAAATACAATCGCCAGGGGATAGTTCTTCTGTCCACACACGCAAATGACGGACGGCCATAAGCTGGGGCAACAAGCCAGAATTACCTATTAATTGTGCAGATAATTTTTTAGCTCTTTTGTTTTTACGTTTATTTAACCAGTCATTCAATTGACGTTTACTTTTACTTATACCAAGAGAAAGCAGCCAAAAAGTCTGCTCTTGCAAGCGTCCCCACTTGATAAGCCTGAGCTTGATGTAGGTATTCTCAGGTTTAAAGTAAATGGTTTTAACCTTATACTTCATGAAGTTGTGATCAATGGTTCAAAGATAGCAGGTAAGGTATCTAAAGGACTTCTCTCACGGCGCCATGCAGCTAGCCATTCAGCACGAGAATGGTCATGAGTAGACTCAAAATCAAAAGTATCAGAAGGTTCAATAATAAAAATATCGCCTGCTTCTAAATTTAAAGTCCCGATAAACCAGGTTGAATCCAAAGGAATTGTAATACTAATACCTGGATCTATTGTTGCAAGTGTGGCTGTAAAAGCATTTAATCCAGAAGGAAGTGAATAGTTAACATTAAAAACAGGACCAATAATAATTGTATTAGCTGCATCAAGGGTTGTTTCCTGAGCAAAAAAACTAACATCAAGATCTTCTAGAAGTAAAAATAAATCTGTTGTTACTGTTTCTATAACAATTGCTAATGTGTAATCAAGTAATTCATTACGAGTAGTTGATACACATAACAGATAACTTCCTACATCTAAAGCAAAATAACGATCATCACCTCTTCCTAGGGCATTAGGATTAAATGTATTATATAGATCGGATGGTGCACCCATTACATGATCAATATAGGGATAATATGTACCATTAGCAGTACTTGCAGTAGACACACTATCACCTTGAAAAATACCCCGTCCTTCAACTGGATTTTTATTTAAATCATAAGCTGATACTTGGATATAAGTAGGACGCGGTCCACCTTTAGTAGTAATTATCCAAGCAGGAGACGTTAGATTTATCTGGTACCAATGATTGTAAGAACCCCCACCAAATCCACCATTTGAGAATTGATTAGTATCAGCACGGCCAACAACAACATTCTTGGGTCCTAATGTACCAGTAAGAACACGCAGTGAAGTCTCATTAAAAGAACCAAGAACTAAAGGATTGTTCTGGGTACGTTGGCGTTGGGAAACTTGGGATACCCTACTCATTTATAACTACTGTTTTACTCATTGTACTCTGAATTATCAGTTACATCTAGAGGATGGGCAATTGTAGGTTTCATATCTTTGCGTATAAGAGTTTGAATATTGTTCTGTAGCTTTGTTCGATTAAATAACATCAACTGTTCAGCTTCAAATTCTGTAGTAAAAGGAAAAATTGCAGCAGGAGGGTTGCGTCTATTCCAGTTGGACACCAGATGCAGGGGATTTGCACAGTTCTTGTTCCTGCAAAGGTGTGTAACAAATGTACTACCCACATCTCCCCATGCACATTGATAGATGGCTTTATGGAAAGACACGTTTTCAGCTTTCTGTTCGCTATAGAAGGACCGATAAGACGGAAAACAGACTCTCTTGTTACCTCGATTGATAGGGGTATCGATGGGCCAGCAGCTATCCCACCCACCTATATCGACCCGCTTCCAGAGCTGCAGGTATTTGACCTTGTACTCCTCATTTATAAAATTAATGTTAAATCCACAGTTGTTTGAAAGGATCTTTTCGACGCAGTGATAGCAAAAATGGGTCTCAATATCCCGAATAACGTGGTTGTGAGGGCAGGAAAAGCCTCGATAATAACCATTTTCCTTTAGGTTTTCTTTATCTTTGCTGTCAATGTTGGGGACGTAGCGAAAGGGAATTGTATCTGTTGATACCTTTTGTTCTTCAGATGGGCTCGTCATTGGCTTGCTCCTGTGTGTTTTTGGATTTGTTCTTACGTGCAGAAGGTGGACGAACGTGTCGTACCAAGTCTTTTCGGTTGTCTTTGTCTATGTTATCAGGCAAATGAAGTACATCTGCATTACCAGGATCCTGTCCTGTACGTAAAAAGTACACCAATCTATGGGCATGGAACTGTTCACCTGACATGCGTACCAGGTAGTAGCGCCCTGGGAGAGTCCAGCGCCCTGCCATATCCCCAGTCCTGTGATAGTAAGCGTTCTCAACCCACTCAAGACCACTGGGATACCGATCAGAAAGCTTTAGTTTTTCTTTTACGTACCAGATGGGAAACATTCTGTTGTAGGCACGAGCCATGGGGGAATCGTCTTAGTGGTCAAAGTGAGGGCGTCATTTCCGACTATACCCCTATTTATATCTTTATATAGAGTAGATGACACTTTTGGTTTGAACTCCCTTTTCTCCTAGTACTTTTGTACTCCCTCTCTTTCTACCTTCAAAAGTGTCATTTGCCTTATATAAAGTATAGATGGGGGGTAAAGTCGGAAAGACCGCCCTACCTCTCTTCCCTACCCCATAAAAAAGCCCCTACCTGAAGTAGAGGCCCCCGTGGTTCTTGATCCCGATCTGACCTAGGTGGCGGTCATGAGCTCGCAGACGCCGGGCTTTGCCTGTTCCCCTACTACTTCAACAGAAGCTTCAGTAGGTGCCTCTAGAGCCTCTTCAAACTCCTCTTTGAACTGGTTTGCTACTGTGTCCCAGTCAAACTCTTCGCTTGTTGCTCGCTCATAACAAAGGTCTGCTACAGAAGCCAACCTTTCCCTGTCCTCATACAACTCATTCAGCAGCTCAGTCAGATGCTCTGAACTAGGACATGGCATCTCCCTCCCATAATTCGTATCTACATCCACGTGATCACATCTAATCAGTGGTGCATAACCCTCAAACAATTCCTTGCACGAAGTATGGTCTGGCACAATCTGTGCTACGCGACAGGCAGCATGTTCAAAATTAACCAGCCCAAATCCTTCCCCCTTACAAGTATTGACACCTACATCAACAGCATTATAAATACTATTCAAAAACTCAACAGGAACATTAGGTGGATGCGGGGTATTCCCTGTAAAAATAATCCTGTTATTAGGATCCAATCCCCTCTTATTCATCTCCCTGGCAAACAAAGGCATTAGATCCCACCCTTGATCTTTCATTCCCATATGCAGATACAACCGAACATCTGGCTTATCTATAGCGAAGTCAGCAAAGGCGGATATCGTAATGTCTTGCCTCTTCCTAAATTGATTCCTATTCCCATTAAACACAATAAAATGCTCGTCAGGTAGTCCCAGCTTCTTACGTGCAGCTGCCTTATCCTCTGGATAAAACTGACCCTTTGTTACCCCATGAGGAATCACAGTAATAGGCCTACGTATCCCACCTTTAATCGCCTCATTAGCGCCAAATTCTGTATAGCAAACACAACCATCCCAATCATTAGCTGTTTCACCTAGTGATCCGTACCAACCATACGAATCCATTGGGAAATACCCAACAAACTTAAACTGCCCAGCCTTGTGTAAATCAGCAATCTGTCGATACTGCTCATTAATAATCCAAATATCATTAATAGTAAACACAAGGTCAGGCTTTTCCCTATCGACTACTTCCCTAAACCTTTGCACACCAAAGGGCTCAGTCTGGTTTCTGTTGCTTGAAGGATAGATCTTATACTTCTCCTGCAAGGGATGTGGGTCACCCCAATAGTTATTACCTAAAACAATGACCTCATAATCATCGCAAATACGTTCAAGGATATTTTCGGTTACCCTTGCAAAACCAGTCATGGCAATAATGTCACCAGACCAAAGTAACTTTGGCTTCTTAGTCATGTTCTATTAGAAACTTTACACAGTATAAACACTAATCTTGTTCAGTTGAACATGATGTTCTGATCAATTCTTTTTTGTTGATTGTTGTCGCCTTACATTCTTCAATCAAGAAATCAGCAGCCTTCTGTGTATTCGTCGTGTCTCCACAGGTATATAGGTCGATAGCTGCATAACCTAACTCAGGCCAAGTATGAATACTAGAATGTGACTCAGACAACAAGGCTAACAAAGTAACGCCCTGCGGCTGGAACTTCTCGCCAATGATATGTAGTACATTAGCACCAGCAAGGTACATAGCTTTTTCCATTAGCTCAGTCAACAACCCGTAATCGTCTAGTACCAGGGGATCACACCCATCTAGGTCAAGAATTAAGTGTCGTCCTTTTGTCATTCGTCTGATTCTTTCCCTTCTATTCTCTCATTGTTTTCTTGACAATCCAATGTATTTCCATATTGTTCTTTAAATTTTTCTTTGTCTGCAGATACTTCCATTAACGAAGGCTGCTTTCTATTTTCGTCATTATTCCTGATTCCAATATTATATACTTTTATTCCTTTCGATGTTCTCTTGTGATAAATATTAAGCTTCAACTGATGTTGACACGTATCAAAAAACAAGGGTTCAAATCTATTCCTTGACATGATATTCACATTAGATCTCTTACAAAACTCACAGTAACTTGCATACAACCATTTATCCCACATGAGGTAGGGCATGTTGTGTCCTTCTGGTTTTGCAAAGCCAACAGGACACATCTCCCCTGGTGCAAAATAAAGAGTATGCTCCATCCAATCCAACAAAGGACTAGACCTTAAGCTTTGAGTCTTGGCATAAGTCTTAAGGAATTGCACCTTATCGCCAGTATTCATAATGTAAGCTCTCATATCTTCTGTACTCATATCCAATAACCAATTAACCAACCCTGGTAAGAGGGCAGCAAACTCCCCTTGTGGATTACCTTCCGAATCAAATTTAATTAGTTCTCTCTGTGCAGTGTGACTACCATCGAATGGTCTATCGAATGGAATTGTTAAACGCCGACGAGCTAATCCTGAGGTGTAGTCAGTAGATTGAATTGCTTCGTTAGCTGTAATCATTACAAGACCATGAAACTGAAATGGTTCTGGATTCTCTGATTGATATTTACGTTCTATACGAATCCAGTCACCACCCGTCAGTGCTTTCAACTTAGATACTGAACCACCCCACCTATCCATATCTTGGAAGAGCACCAGTTTTTTACCCATTAAGCTAGTACTTTCAAAACGGTTAGTCTCTAACTGATTAAAGTCTGTACTATGCACATTATTCTTACCTACCAAGGCCACAGCAAGGTTGGCATAAGTACTCTTGCCACTTTTACCGGGACCAATAATCTCAATAAACTTTTGCATGTCATAACAACTTAACAAGGTTGCTCGTAACCAAGCCCTAAGAACTTGCACCCGGCCCCAGTTATCACGTTGTGTATATTTCAACCATGTAATAATGTCTTCACAATTAGCTTCTGGATTGTAGTCATAAGGCATATGTTGCGTAAGGTATAAATTTTTATTGAAAGGTAAAAGTTTCTTTGCTTCTACATCTAATACACCATTGTTAAACAACAAGTACTTATTATTGTCATACCACTTATCAAAAAGAAGAGATATCTGTAATTGAGAAAATATATCATTAACCAAATTGATGCTAAAACCCTTTGGCACCAGGGACTCACCCATCTTTTGTATTCTGTTTCTTATGTCTCCCTTTACATTTTCTGTAGGCATCCAAGACCACAAACCTTTGCTATGTAATTCATAACAGAAAAATTTATTCTGGACTCTATTGAATAACAATCTGCCCTTATAATCTTGCATCAACACATCAGCAATAACACTAGCCGGAGCATTACGTATCTTATCTTTCTTCCCTTTCTCTTGTATTTCCTCTTCTTCTATCAAAGGTAACGTGTTACGTGTATCAACCAGTTCCTCTGGGGCAAGCAAAGCAGTAGTACCATTCATCTGAGGGCTAGAATCAGGGAGATAATTAAAAGTAATTTCTTGTTCTAAAGCCAAGTTGTTTAATAGGAGAGCTGTTTGTTCTACCAATGCATCATCTGCAGGTAATATTTTGTGATCTTGCGGTGGATGCCAACCATAATCTTTTGCCACATAGATGATGCTTCCAACACCTCGCCCACCTTCTTTACTGAAAGACTTCCATCTTTTATGGCATTCACCCTCTTTATATTTATCACTCAACCTTGACCAGTTATCCCAATGCTCCAGTAATGATTCATCTAATGAATGTAGACTTTGTCCTATGGTTATCCAGATATCGTGATCATCAGCAGCCTCTGGTGGACAGGCATACATACCTTCGAGTGCTAACTTGATATCTCTCTCAAGAGAAATTGTTGTATTAATAGCAAACCCTGGACCAACAAAACGACTGTGTTCTGCTGCAGGCTTGCCCTGTCTAACGTTTTTATTTATGATTCCATTCAATAACCAAGCAGGAAGCAACGGTAATTTATGTGCCCATTCAAATCCTTCCCCTTCCGCCGTAAAATAACCGTCAGTCTCTGGATGTAAACCCATCAATGCCCCCTGGTGCTTTTCCCAAAGGACTTCTAGTTGTTCACGATTAGCTTCTGCATGCCAAACATATTTATTTCTTGTGAAATGCTGCCAATCTTTACGCTCTAACTTATATAGCTTGCGGAACCTCCCTTCTTTCCCACTCTTGATAGTAAGCGTTTTAGGTAAAGCTTCTTCTAATGAGCAACCAGCAGTATCAACAATAAGTTTGGCAACACTGGGACCATCAGCATCAACCCATACCAAACCGTAGGGATTATTAAAAGCAGGGCCTGACATCAGACCGATTGCTTTACAGTGCCCTTCTACCAATTCTGTTTCGATTTCACTGACACCGAATGGTTTATTTTGCCAGCCTGCCTTGTAAGGATTTTTTTTCTCCCCTAAAGGAGTTAAGGGCCAATCAAGTGGAATAAGATCAAGCCTTATCTCACCAGGTGCAAGGGAAGTTTTTTGTCCTTTCATTTTGCTGTTGCTTCTTCTTCTAGTGTATATGTAAAAGGTTGCTGAGAAAAACTAGATTCTTTTACAAGGAGAAAGGCATGAACGTGTTGGGACGACGGGAGACGAAAACAAGTTGGTATGTCAGTGTTTCCTGACATCTGTTCCATCAAGGTCTTCATCCACTGCCCTGTGCTGACGTAAATGTCCATCCCCTTGTGGCAACATCTACCATCCTACCGCTACTGATGTGACCCAATCTCTAAGGAATCTTTAAATTAAATCAGGATCATGCATCACCTGATTCTCCATCTGTTGATAGTATTCCTCTACAATCTTGAACCAATCTTCCCTTAAACTATCTAAAAACCTCCTGGATATTTTAAAAACTTGTGTCCTGATAGGAGTTGAAACAAGGATGGCTGCCTGCTGGACCTTCATCCCAAGAGTCTGTTCAATACCTAAGTCGTATGCAGCTAGTTGCTTCAAAGTCTTTTTAAATTTCATGTGACCTCCCAGTAGATCACGCCATTCAGCCGAACCTTTTTCTAGATCTTTAGGCCAGTTTCTTGAGTAAGGTTTAACGCTAGTCTTAAGGTCAGCTAATGTTAACTTATTGTTAACCACTCCGATAAGGTCAGGTGATCCAGCCCAAGCTCTATCTTCATGATCCTTACCCCATACTCTGCCTACCCCGTCTTCTGACAAAGCAAATTGATGTTTATCTAGTAGGGGTGTCTCAGCCCAAAGTATCTCATCAAACTGATCCAATATCTTTGGCATGCCTTCCCAGTAAGGCTGATAATCCTCGGGTACCTCAACTGGAACCTTCTTGCAATAATTCTCCATACAACTATGGATAAAGGTACCTCTCTCTGCAGCAGCTTCCTTTACACCAGGATTATTCTTAGACCACATCTCCAGTTTTTTCTTGTTGGCTTCTGATGCAGTCTCCGAAAGAATTGTGGTTACTGAAGGTGCAGGCCCCGTATAGAAGGGTGTGTTGTAATGGCGTTTACCATTAATTGTGACCCTGGAAGGTAGCTGATTTAATTCTGCGTAATCAACAGACATTACAAGGTTTTAACTTATCTTAAATATAGTCTATCTCAGAATTTAATACGCCCCTACCTATTCTCTTAATACTTTCTTTATTGTTGTTACCCCCTCCTTTCTTCCGTTATACTTGATCTAAACCCCCTACTCTTATGTGTCCCTCATTATGAGCTGTAATATTTCTCGCTTCTACATCTGTACGGACAAGGAAGAGTCGGATGGATACGTCACAGATATTCTGACTGATGAAGCTGATGAATACGAAGTAACCCTTATTGCTAAGGACGCAGATTACCTACGTATAGACCTATGAAAAAACTTGACCTGATCGCTGTTCCCATCCTGGTAGACGGTGACAAACTCATACGTCATTTTGAAACAATTGATGTACCCCTTAAGCGGTATTTCATCCTAGATAACTCCATGGGCAAAGACCCTTCCGTGGGTGAGGCCATAAAACATATCATCAACTGGAAGCCAAAGCACATTGATAAGGTTGTTGTTTGCTCCTTATCACAGAACGTAGGATTCCCTGGGGCAGTAAACCTAATAGTCCGTCAGAACACTGACTGCAACCACTGGATTATTACAGGATTTGATTGGTGGGTAGCCCCTGGCGAATGGCAGAAAGTCCTTAGTAAAAGCGATCTGCTCCCCTTTGGTGCAACCCTTGGCACTGGAAACGATGAGATGTGTGGTCTCGTATTGACTCCTACGCTTTTAGATCGGGTGGGTTACTTTGATGAAAACTTTTTCCCCGGTTACTTTGAAGACAACGACTATCGCTACCGTCTTAAGCTAACCAATACCAAGATTACATCTATCCCCCTTACTAATGAACACCAGACGAGCAGCACCTTAAAAAGTTCTACCATCTTCCAACAAAAAAACAACTTTACATTCCAAGAAAATTACAACTATTATATAAAGAAATGGGGAGGACCTCCCAACAAGGAAACCTATGTTACGCCTTTTAACAAAAACTATCCAGTCGATTACTGGAAATATGATCCAACCCGAACGCAACGACTTAGGTGGATCTGAACAAACCTTAGTTGATCTAGGCACCCAACCTTTAGTCAACAACTTGTGTAAGACAAGGAAAGAAGCTTTATCAGCTAAACGCTATCCCTTGAAGGCGACCATAGATGACAAGCTAGTCATTAAACTTAGTACTGCTGTACCACCAGACAAGCTGTACAAGAACTATCTCTATCATTCAGGAGTCAACAAACCTTACATTAACCACTGTTACCTCCTCTGGCACAAACTAAAACATCTCACACACAATACCATTATTGATATTGGAGGAAACGATGGCACACTCCTTAAAGCTTTTCAGTCACAGACAACAGATAAACTACGTTTGATTAATGTAGATGCCAGTACTTCTTTCTTAGAAGAAAATCGTATTGCAAATATTGAATACGTTAATGCATACTTCAATAAAGACTTAGCCTTACCTAAAGCTGATCTAATAATCTCTACTAATGTATTTCAACATACTTCAGATGCCCGTAAATTTGTTGAAGGCATCAAGGAACATCTAGATGGCGTATGGATTCTTGAATTTCCTTACACGTTAAATACCCTTAAGACTTTACAGTTTGATCAGTTCTATCACGAACATTACTACTATTGGCTTGTGTCACCTCTACAAAAATTGTTTGAAGAGTATGGCTTACATATCTTCAATGCAGAAGAACTTTCTATACATGGGGGAACGATGCGTCTATGGATAACAAATAAAGAAGTTTATGCCAACACAAATGCTCACCTTGATTTTATAAAACAAGAACAGGAGTTTGATTTTAAACGTTGCCGTTCTGATCTTGATGTAAAAATTATAAAAGACATATGTTTTCTTAATAATCTGGAAGGAGAGACTGCCTACTTTGGGGCAGCGGCCAAAGGATGTGTATACCTGAATGCGTTAGGTGTGACAACCGCCACTAAACCCAGAGCTTATGTTGTTGATGATACTACATCTAAACAAGGTCTATACGTCCCTGGTACTGGGATGCAAATTATGGATCGTGATTACCTATACAAGAATCAACCTGACAACTTAATTGTGTTAGCCCACAACTTTAAAGATTACATTATTAAAAGTTTAAGGCCTCACTACAAAGGACGTATTATTACAATGCTTCCTGCCACCGAGATCAGTATGTATAGTGACTATATAAATGATCTGGAATGATGACTAAACTTGCTGTCTTCTATCATGTGTTTCCTTGTGAACCTCATGCATGGGAAGCCATGTACCAAGAACAGATGGGAGCAGTTTGGTTGAGTGGTCTTTATGATTCCCTGGATTATTTTCATATAGGTGTGAATGGAGATCCTTCTTTAATCAAAGCTCCAGCCAAGGCTGTCGTAATAGAAAACACTAATAAGACAGAAGAAACAAATACGTTAGAAGCGTTACATACCTGGGCAAAAGCTAATCCAAATTCGTATGTATTGTATATGCATACCAAAGGGATTTCACGAATAGATCAACCAGATTTCAAGTATGTAGAAGACTGGCGTCATTGTATGGAATACTTTACTATCCATAACTGGACTAAATGTGTGTCCTATCTAGACGAGGGGTATGCAACAACAGGAATCAACTGGCAAACACAGACGATGCTAGGTGACTACCCCCATTTTTCTGGAGGATTCTGGTGGGCAAACACCAACTACATTGCAGCCTTGACCGATGAATACCTACTGCATAAACCAATGAGGTACTTCCGAGAGTTCTGGATCGGCAGCAATAATCCAACAGTTAAAAATCTGTGGGAAACAGGCTTAAATAAATTGAATGATGCGCAGCATTATGTACAGCCGTATCCTAAAACCAGCTATAGTAAGAACTATCTTACAGACACAGAGCCTCCCAAGATGACAACAACTCAAACTAAACCAAAACTATCTACGCTCTCCTGGTGCAACCCAGCAGATGACATTGTAGAAATCTTAGATAAACACAGAGTAAATGGGTTTGAATATCCAGGTGGGACAGATAAAAATAGTCTGCATAACTACACTGGAATCTATGATCATGTGCTAAAAAACTACCGTAATCTCCCTGGAACCCTACTAGAGATAGGTGTACAGCATGGTGGATCTTCTTTATTGTGGCATGACTATCTTCCTGAATTTTCTTTACATCTAGTTGATATTGCGGATGTTGTCCCTAGTAAAATCTGGAACAGCATGGATGAAGATCGCTATAAGTTCTATTGTACTAATGCGTATGATGACAGTTTAGTTCAACGGTTTAAAGAAGAAGTACCCAACGGTTTTGATATTATTATTGATGATGGTCCCCATTCTTTACATAGTCAAAACTTTGTTGTAGACAATTACTTTCCCTTATTAAATCTTAATGGTATTTTAATAATTGAAGATATTCAAGACAGTAATCATCTTGATGTTTTAACCAAGAGGCTTCCTGCTGAACACCGTAGTTCTGTACGTACATTTGACGTACGTCGAACCAAAGGTAGGTATGATGATTTAATCTGGACAGTAACCAAGACCTGCTAATATATCACAAGACAACCTATCCCACCTAACCAAGGCAATTCCATGGCACTTACCAAGCAAGTAGATGATTCTGTAAACGAAGCTATTGCAGCCTTACGTAATGGGCTAGCCTTCTCCGCCCGTGGAGAACACCCTATTATTATCCAAGCTTTATCTGAAGTTCTTCTTAAGTTAGATGCTATTAAAAGCATTGAACACTTCATTAATAGAGCAAGTGACCCATCTAAGTGCGGACCTTATTAAAGTTTAAGGGCTAAAGTTGAATAAGCAAATGTCTTATTCAACTTTATTTTTTCTTAGGTGTTCTTGCTTTCTTACTAGCTTTCTTAGCTGCTTCTGTATTAGGTACAAATTGTTTACCTTGTTTACTGCCAGCTTTTTTCTTTGCGTCAGTCTTAGCTCTCTCTTCTTTAGATAAAGAAGCCCATGCTTTCTCTGGCAGGTAACGCTTAGTGTGATCAGGTTGGATTGCTTTATCAGCCATTACTTACTCTCCTTATATTTTTTAGCAGCAGCCTTAGCTTTACTGCGTTTTTCATATTCATCTTTTGTTTGCCATTTTTCTTTACCCCACTTCTCCAACGATTTTTGTTTAGAGTCTTTTCCACCTTGGTAACCCCCACCAGCTTTTTCATATTCTTGTGCAAGAAGTTGAGCCTTCCTGGCGCTCCATTGACCAGGCTTCCCTCCTTTGCTACCTGCCATTATACGATCTTTGATACGTTCACGTAACTCAGGCTTAGTGTATTTGTTAGTATCTTGTGACATTGTGTTTATTAACGAAAGAATAAACCGCCTGCTTCTGACATACCAAATTCAGGAATAGTTACTTGCCCAAAAGGTGTAGGAAATGTCCACTTACCACCACGTTTTCTAGCAGCTTCTGCTTGTTTAAATTTAGTTTCACGTAATTGGTTTTCATAAGCTTCTTGTCTTGGAGTTATTCGAGAAGAACCAGGAGCCAAAGTTGCTATTGAAACAGCAGCAACAGCAGGATTAGCATAAGCTAAAGCACGTGCGGGTAAAGTAATACCAGCTTTAGCAGCATTAACAACACCTGTTCTTACTGCTGCGTCCATTAATGCGCCTGTTGCAGCAGCAGAACCTGCTTTTATTAAAGCCGATCCATACCGTTTTTTTTCTAGTTCTTTAAAAACTTCTGGGCTATATAAAGCTCCTGCAAGAAAACCACCTGATTTTAATTGGTTAACGTTTCCAAAGCTACGTCCTACAGCTGTAGAGGGAGTCGTGCTTAAACCCCGTGGAATAGCCAGCTGTACTGCTTGCCTGTCTATAGATACAGGATTATATGCATGACTACGTGCAAAGTCTTCATCTAATTGATCAAGAAAAATTTTATTAATTCCTATTTTATTTCTTTGTTCAAGTGGTGTGTTTAATATATCAAACTCTTTAAAAAGAGGAATAGCACCACGTTCTCTTTCAGAACTACCAAAAGTCGGAACAGGTGTTGCAATATTTTCTAGCATTTCTTTTATTGGCATTGGACGTTCTGGAGTCCCTTCAAGAGTTGCCAACTTATTAGCTAAATTTTGAAAATATACTCCTGGATCTTTGTCATTTATCGACATTGGTTCAGGATCAAAACCATAATTTTTTATTTTAGTGTATAAATCTGCAGCTGTTACTTCTCCTCGTGCTTTAATATTTTCTTTAGGAAAATACAAATCTCCCTCACTTGTTCCACCTCTTTGTCCCCACTGACGCTTTTCAATAAGTGTTGGATCCTGTATAACCTCGTCCGTTCTTTTAAAACGCCCTTTATTTTCAGGAGGAAGATCAAGTCTGGTCATATACAATGCTGGATTTGGAGTTGTATTAGGATTTTTATTCCAATTTCCTGACGCATAACTCCATTGAGGTGTTTCAGGATTTCCCCAAATATATCCTTTGGAACCTTGTGCTTCATCAGTATCAATTGATGTTAGTTCAGATGTAGCAAAACGCCCTGGATTAGGGCCAGGAGTTACAGTAATGTTATCTATAGGATAATTAATAGGTGTAATATTTTCTAGGATTTCTTTATATTTACCAGCCATAGAAAGATCAGCTGGTATAAAAGGACTTGTAGATGATGGAGGAATAAGCTCTTTAAGAATATTTCCAGCATTATATTTAAGGCCTTGTGCCCCTTGTTTTAAATAAAGATTTTTTAAACGTGGATCAATATCTTTATCAAAATAATTTTTACTTTGAACAGCACGATCAATAAAAGTTACATCCTCAGCTGCTTGCTCAGCACTTACTAAAGGACTTAAAAACGAACTTACTAATCCCAGGGATCCTACAAAACCAAGAGGAATCTGTTTATTAGTAAGGGATTCTTCAAATTGATTAGGGTCTGTACCAGTAATATTTTCAAACGAATTTCTTCTATTTGTTCTTGGTAACTCTTTAAAATTGTTAACATCCATTAACCGTTCCTCAAAGTAGCTTTCAAGAACCAAGCTGACTTAAATGAATCACCTACTAATTCAGCAGTATAGTTTTCTACATCAGGTGCCTGTACTTCTTTTGCAGCAACACCTAAGTCTTTTGACTG
>OFSF01000479.1_pt1 | contig 15544 bp, 15 predicted proteins | sample 1543271 | NCBI WGS metagenome assembly OFSF01 (sample SAMN07774227, study PRJEB24372) | wastewater metagenome | isolation source: Exp Tend VB 100WW | collected 2016-02
TTATTTTTTATACACCTTTACAGAGCGCATAAAATCAAGGTTTTGCACAAGAAACTTTTTTTCGAACAATTTGCACAACATCTGTTTTTCCCGTTGAGTAGCATAAAAGCACTCAATATGACTTATATTAGCATCCAGAAGAAGCTCATGCATATCGCTAACCTTTTCGGTATATATAGCGAATATTTTTCCATTTACCTTTGTATAGGTTACTTTCATGTTTAATCAAGATTTATATGAAGAAAGGGCGGCGTTTTTGCAATACTGCGAAGGCTTGTCAAAAGAAGAAGCCGAAAAAATAGCACTTGCAGAACAAGTGCAAAAGTAATATATTTGCAATACAAATTACTTAATATTTTCGCATGATATTAAGGTATTGCAGAAACCTAAATTAAATGGGATTAGTTTAGGTTTTTTTTATTATATTGTATTCACTAATTAATCTTATTCCAAAAGATTAGCAAGTAAAATCTAACTAGGCCACAAGGTTCTTCCCCTTGTGGCTTTTTTATTTAATTACGTGTCACCACAATTTGCCCTGTGATCGTAGCTCCAGATGCATAGGTTTCTGCTGATTTGCATTCTGGTACTAAGTACAAAGTCTTTGAGGTGCCTTGACAAACAAATGGTAAATTTGGAGTAACCGTATTAATTGAAACCCCTGCTAAACCGTTTACCCAAGAACCTGCAGCAACATCCACATAACCAACTAAGAAAGATAATTGCGAACTTGTAAATGCTTGAGCGGCATTTCGAGCGGCGGGTGTGACGGAATCCCCAAAGATCCAAAGACGTAAGTCTGGCAATTGCAACGTACCTCCTGTAGTTTCTTTTAGAATTATGCGTTCTACGGTACCACCCATGCCAAGATAGCGGGCTCCACTTACTGCAATTGCAGAACTTGTAAGAATGTCACCACTTGCATAAGCGGCGGTGTCAAGAGTACCAAAATCGAAGGTCTGCAAGACGGTGTCTTTGCCTGTTAGGCCTGTATAGAATTCCATATATATTCCTTTTTATGCTGGATCACGTGTGTATGCTTCGCTTAGCGGAGCTATCCACATACATTGTACCCATGCTTGTGAGTTTGCAGAAGTTACGTTTATTGCGCTATTATTACCATATACCATAATATTCAATTTGATGCCACCAAGTGGATTAAAGCTATCTTGCACGACGTTTTTACTATAATAATCAAAACCTATAACTGGCACTAAGTGATTAAAGCGTAATGTCGGATGTTCTTGACTTTCTAAGTAGTCACCTCCTGCTATCAAGTCGGTTGCATGATCTGCTGGGTATGCGTTGTATATATATACATGATTTCCAGAATGATCCCCTAGATAAAACATTGAATTAACCATATACCACCCGCTTCGCTTAGGTATGATCGTAGTGCCGTCGGCTGTAAGATAAAATTCACTATTATAAGGTTGGTAAGATTGATTGCTAATTGTGTTTTGCTTGAATTTTAGAGTAGCTTCGCTCCAAGTGCTTGAAGTCGCTGCAGGAATCGTAAAATCCTCTATTCCACTTAATCCAAACGGGCTCGAATAGTTATTTGCAATTGCACTTGAAGCGGCACTATATGCTATAACACGGCTCATGCTTATTGATCTCGAAACGGCATCTTGCAAGTTAACATCTTGTGTATTATCGCTTTCTTCTTGCTGTATTAAGTCGATTAATTGCCCTGTAGCTGGCAAATTGAATGCAACTTGATTGCGTCCTATGCCTTTCGGCGTGATTGCTTCATTAAATTTCATTAGCCTTCTCCTGGTATTACGCCGCCTGTATTAACTGGCTCACCATGTGCTAAAATCTTAACATCTACCATGCCACTATATATATCTAAATTATAGCTTATTATAGTTCCTATACTAGATATAGCTGGAGAAGGTGGATCCCATGAGCCAAGAACCGTATTTAAGTTAGCATAACTTATAGTAACTGCATAACCAAAATTAATAGGCTCTATGCCACGTAGATTCTCGTTCGCATTAGGTTTTGAAGTTGTTGTAAATTCAAGTATTTTTAGTGAAATCTGAGACATAGCATATACAATAGCATAGCAAATATTAAGAGGCATGCCGTTATATTGTTGCTCTGTTATTACTTGCTGTTCAAAACTTTGATTGCGATCTATTGCAAGTTTTTTATTTAAGAATGTAGAAGGTCTGTATCGAACTTTGCAATCAGTATCTACTTTTCGTACTATTTCATCTTCGCTTAAATAAACTAAATTTCCAGCATTTATAGTATTGCGAATATTTCTTTTATTAGCATCAAATCGAATACGTTCTGGAGGCGGTGGATTAAATATATCGTTAATTTGATCATAGCTATTTGTCAAAAGTGGCAAATTATGAAACAACAATTTAACATCTTTTGAATTATCGCCGCTTGTAGCTTGTTTGCTATAAGTCCAATCAGTAGTGTCTCGATCCCCTTTAACATTGCTTACAACTGCTTTGCAAGTATTTAAAGTTTCATTAAACATTTTAAACTTTATCGAATCATATACGGTGCTTTGTTGTACTGTAAACTGACTGTTTACATTTGAGATCATAGTCTCTAATCTCACTTCGCATGAATACGAACCTCCACTATAAGCATAAGTTTGCGTCCCTTTAAACAAGAAATTTTCTAAAATATTATTTAATACTTCATGAAAATTTGTGTATTGCCCAAAGCCATCAACATCTTTAAGAATACCACCAATACAATTGCCATATATGTAACTAAATTCAGGATCTGAAAACCCTTGCAAGTTAACTTCGCTAACTATGCAAACATCGTCATATTGATTCAAACTAGTGCCTGCAATTGAAGGAGTTTTAAGTGTTGTAAACAACATAGTTTGATTATAAGGTTCAAAGTAGAAATTTACAGAACTACAAAGAATAGCACACATATGATCACTATACATTGTATCCATTTTCGTGATAAAACTTCTTAACGTTTGAATTTTATAACTAAATTTTTGAGGGAATCTATTATAATTATAATATGACAATAAGTAATTATAATAACTAGGCTGTTCGCCAAAATGATACGCAATATCTATTGCAGTGTATTGCTTATCTTCATATTGAAGGTTAGTGCATTGACTACCATAATTAACTAGCTCATGTTTGCATCTAAGATAATAAAACCATGTTATAGGCTTTATAAATTCACCAATGCAACGGCCTATATCGTAGAACTCTACGCTATAATTTATAATAGGACTTAACTTAGTTAATTGCAATTCGTTTTCTGCTGCATATTTTTGACACCCTATAAAAATAGGATTGTATGTAGATCCAGCATTATCACTTCTTGACAAAATTACAGCATTAAAACAATCAAATTGAAAATCGCTAGTTCCTACTATAGCATTTGCACTATTAACTGGTGCTCCTTTGGAGTCGGTACCTCTTAATAAACTATTTATAAAAACTGCAAAATCAGCAACTCCAGTGCCGTCGGCTCCTAAATTAAATGTTACTTTAAGAGTTTGCGTTGCTATACCCAATGGAATATCGCCGAGACTTGCTTCAAAAGCCATATCTTTAAGTAAAAAATCATTTGGCAATTGAACATTAACGAAACCGCTGTTAATTGTATCGACCGCATCGTTCGCCGTGTGTGACGGTATGATCTCAAGTTTATACATCTGAGAATCGTCGCTAGTCCACGTCGTATAATATTTATTTAGTATTGCCATTATAAGGTTTTCGCATAACAAGTGAGAACTAATTTTTCATTTCCAGAAGCCCATTCTTTGCTCATGCTAATATCACATTTCACAAAATTAAACGGCAAAAGCGCTGAAGTCAAAGGGAAATTTGTAGCATCTGTATACCTATCTGGCAAAGCCTCTGTAGGCGGGTTCGCTGCTTTAATTCTGCAATAGGTTTTACTTAATATATTATCGATTAGATACTTAGTAGCCTCTGTAGTAGTGATATTTTGATAATCCCAAGTGCTAAAAGGTATGCATTCAATTTCAAGAACGGTTCTATATTTACGGCGTCCTATTTGGGTGCCATTCATTGATGTTTGTGTTTCGGATTCAACTTCAAAACTTGGAAATATACCTAGAATATCCAAAGCGATTTGGTAATTATCTGGATATGCTGGATTATTCGATCCTTGTATTACTGCTTTCCAACGTGGCATAATTACCCCCTACGCGCCGAACGGCGTTTTTGTTGTACAATCATTGCATTAATACTATTTGAGTCCGCTGTGAGCACTCCAGATACCTCTACGCTAGTATTCCTTTGAATACGCACACCAAGCCCTCTGGTTTCCTCTCGTAATTTACGAACTTCGCGTATTAAGTCACCATCTGGAGTAACACTAACAGAGGTCGACGGCATTTTCATTTTATAAAATTCTGCAATGCTTAAGCCTGTATTATTCATAAACTCAAGTTCCTCTCGATTATTGCTAGTTGCACGGGCTGTTATCACACTTTCACCACGTGAAAGCCATGCTGGTATCGAGTCGCTTGTTTCGGTGCCTTCGCCATGCAAACCAACTACCCCGTCTTTGAATCCAGATGCACTTCTTGCGAGGCCTAATAAACCATAAAGAGTAGCGGTCAATCCAGCGGCTGCAAGTGGCCCTAGAATAGGCCCTAGCGTTATTATAGAGGTACCTAAGATACCAGTTACAAAACTTGGAATCATAGCAGCAACGGCATCAAAAGCAGCTCCAGCGGCGGCGGCTCCAAAGTCTGCAAGTGTAGCGGTTCCGCTTGCTGCTAAAACGCTAAATTGATTTAAGGTATTGCCTACGAATTCGTTAAATACCTTTTCATTGCCCTCCATCTTTTCAGCATTTTTCTTGAATATATCGCCTTGTGATTTAAGCACACTAGCGGCGGTTTGATCGCCAACTTTTTTCAAGTTTTTAAGTGCATTGTTATTCGTTTTGCTTTCAGCATCTTCACGCCCTTTGTTAATATCTGCTAATTTAGCGGCGTATTCTTCGGCGCTTATTTCACGTTTTGCAAGTGACTTGTTTAAGTCTTTTTCTTCGGCATTAAGCGAGTCAAGGCGTTCTTTTTTTATCGCTTCGTTGGTTTCTTTTTCTTTTCGAATTTTATCCGAGTTGAATACATCTAAGAAACTTGTTTGTAATGCATTCTGCACTTGATATTCGAGGGTGTTCTTTTTAATTGATTCTTGGCTTTTTAATCGATAGTTTTCATCTGCTTGACTTAGTGCATCTAAATTCTTTTTTTGTTCTTCAATTTGCTTTTCAAATAGTTCCGCACTTTTTTTAGCTCCAGCGTTTTGAGCTGCTGCAAGTTGAGTTTCTAAAACTTGGATTTGTCCTTCGATAACGTCTTTTAATTGCTGAACACCTTTAGTCACTTTTGCAAGTTCTATTTCAGATACTGCTCCAGCTTGTGTTGCCACGTCTTGAATAAGTTTATTATTTACTTTAGTCTGTTCGCCTATAGATTCTGCTATTTTTTTGTAAAATTCTTCAGTATCTTTCAACGCATCTTTGTCAATTTTTAACTTGATAGTTGAATTTTTTTCTATTGTATCTTTATTCTTTTCGAATATATCTTGATAAGCTAATTTAGGATCATTTTTACCTTCACCAGCTTTAACATTTGCACTTATTGTTATAGTTGCTTGGTAGTCAGTACCTGTAGCATTTGCAAATATTTTATTAAGGTACTCTTGTTGAAGAACTGCATCGTCTTTTAGTCTTTGTTCGGTTAGTTTTTTCTGCTCTTCTTCGCTACCTTTCAAAGTCAAATTATATTCATTCCTTTTGGTTTCTAAATCCTTATAAAATACGTCGTACTTTTCAAGCGTTTTTTCTAAATCTGTTTCAACTTTTTTAGGATCTCCTGTAGGCTTGAGATTAGGGTCTTTGACAGCTGGTATTTCTACTACCTTTTCAAGTTCCCTTTTACCAAAATTCAAGGCTGCAATTGCTTTTTGAGCTGCTTCAGCAGCTTTACCCATTGATTTACCTTTATCTTCAACACCTACGCCTATTGTTGACAGCTCCTTATCAAGAACATTTTGCGCTCTTAAAATTTGGCTTGGATCTGTAGCTGTATAAATAACCTTTTTAAAATTTTCAATTGCAGCAAGTGCATTTTTTGTAGTCTCACCAGTAAAAGCAGTGCCCCCGAACCAATCGTTGAAACCTTTTTGCAATTCATTTAAAGCTAGATCCCTTTCAGTAAATATTAAATTTTTACTTGCTATTCGAAATTCTCTATCTAAATTTCTAGCTTCTGTTTGCAATTTTGCTAGTTCTCTTGTTGCGTTTTCACCAACTTTTGCAACGCCGCCTAAATTTTCGGCATAACTTTTTGTTTGGTCTACTAAATTTGGATAAGTTTTTTCAAGTTGCTGGCTAATTTCTTTTAGTCTATTTTGATCTTCAGCGGTTTTAGTGGTTTTTTTGCTAAGCTCTGCAAATTCATCTGTAAGTAATTTAGTACTTTTAGTTTGATTCTGCATTTCGGAATTTGCTTTTTGCCTACCTTTTATACTTTCTACTTGTGCTTTAGCTTCTTTATTTGCTGCTTCGGTTGCATTGTCAGTAGAAGCGATAAAAGCTCCTATTCCAACAACAAGACCAGCAATAGCGACTGCTATAGCAACGGCTGGATTTAATAACATTGCAGCATTAAGCAAGGTAGTTTGCACGGTTGCAACAAGCGTAGGAACTTCTAAAGCCGCCATATATAAAGCATAAGCACCAAGAGCAGTACCTACTGCTGCTAACACTGGAACAAAAGAACTAAAATTGTCTATGAAGCCTGTAACAATAGGTGCTAGCATTTGAAAAGCAGAAATAAGGCCAGCTTCTAAATTAGCTTTTAAAACAGACATACGTTCGGTTAACGTATTCATGTTTATTGCAGCTTGATCTGTAGCTTCAGTAGTGCCTGTGACGCCTATAGTGAATGCTTTAATATTATTTACTTGCTTTAACAATATTCCAGCTGCTGAAGCATTTTCGGCACCGAACAACTTGCTCATCGCTGCTGCTCTTTTTGCTGGATCTTCAATTTTTGACAAGCCACCTTGTAATAATTCTAATGTACTTGCAAGGCCGCCACCTTGTTCAGCACTTGTTGTTAACTTTGTCCCTAATTCATCGTAACTTAATCCTACAGAAGATAGCACCGCTGCTTGTTCAGAACCGCCCGAAATTAATTTAGTCATTACGTTTCGCAATGCAATACCAGCTTCGCTTCCTACTTTGCCACCAATAGCAAGTCCTTGGATAGCTGCATTTGTTTCTTCAAATGAAACGCCAACACTTGACGCCGCCACACCAGCTTGCAATATCGCTTCGCCTACTTGTGGAATTTCGGCTGCCCCTACTTTTGCAGACGCTGCAAGAACATTTATAAAGCGTCCTGACTCTTCTGCTAATTTAGCTGGATCTGAAGCATCAACTCCAAATTGAAGCATTGAATTTGACAATGCGTCAACGGCTTGTTTTGCATCTAATCCAGCAGCTTTAGCAAGAATATTTACGTTTTCAGAAACAGTACCTAAAGCTTCCGGAGTTTTTGCTAAATCAGGGCCAAACTTACTTAATACTGTTTGGAATGCTTCTAATTGCGTAGTTGCGGAACCACCAAATTTAGCCGCCAAATCTTTTGCACGTTCGCCAAGGTCATTTAATCCAGCACCTGAAACACCAGTAACCGCTGCTACGCTTTGCAAAGCGGTTTCGAATTTAGTACCAGCTTCAATAGCCGTGCTAAATCCATCAACAAGTCCTTGTGCTAAATTTGCACCAATACCAGCTAAAGCACCGCCAGCAAAAGCACCTTTGAAAGAATCTGAAAGCCCTCCTAGGTTCTTGCCATCAATACCAGCTATAGAGTCGTCGACTTCTTTAGCAGCTTTTTTCATTTTATCAAGTTCGGCCGTTGCTTCTTTGACGCCCTTTTCTATTTCTGCATACGAATCGCCACCTTCTTTACCTTGTAATTTTAAAGCAACTAGCAAATTCTTTTGTTCGGCAATGAAGTTATTAAGCTTTGCGCTTGCATTTGGTAAGTCAGCCGCTAACGTCTTGCCAATATCTGGCAAAGATTCAATGCTAGAACTAACTTTTTTTAATGCTTGATCAAGACCAGTAAAAAGAGAGCCAGCATCAAGACCTAGTTTAATTTTTATATCATCTGCCATGTTTGCGTCGCTCCGCGTTATATTGTTCTTTTTTGTACGTTATATTAAAGGCATACATTTGAATCACGTCGACTCTTGAGGTATGGTAATACAACTTCATAAAGTCGCTTGTATTGCCATTCGCAACGCCTTTATAGATGTAATACTTGCTCATAAGATCCTTTTCTAAATACCGCTCCGCTTCGCTTTCTTCTTCTTCAAATTCCTTGTCATCTGCATCGTTAAAAACAGTTAGTTCGCTTAAGTAATATTCAACTAATTCGGATTCGTTTGCAAACTGTAGAACGAAAAAACTTGAGTTGATCCAAGATACCATCCAGATCTTGAGCTTGCCAAAATTCGGAATCGACTTCGCTTTGCAAGCCTGTAAGTAATTCAGGATTTGTAACTTTCTTTATGTCAACTACGGTTTTTACAAGTGTGAATATCGAGGGTATTGTGCTTGCATCAATATTTATGCATTCGAATAAATCACGACGCACTTTTAGATATGCATCTTTTACGATTTCTTGAAATCTAAAATCACCCATGATAGATGTAAAAGCGTCGGATCCCTTGCTTAGATCGATTTGCGCTTGCAAGTGTGGTGTACTAAATACTTTCTCCATGATCTCACTTTCTGCAGCTGTTTGAGCTCCTTTGGTGCTTGCAAGTTCCTGAAACAAAGGTGATACTTTGTCATATAATGCTGGCGTTAAAATTGCAAATAAGGGCACTTCGTGAGCTTCATCGTTTAGATATAACTTCATACTTTCTCCAAGATTAAAAAATAAGGGGCGGGCTTACCGCCCCCTGTAAAAAAATACTATTTATCGCAAGTAATCCAAATTTCTTTATATCCTGAGTCAACTGGAATAGTAACAGTCACTGGACTTGATACGTATGTAGTTGAAAATAAAGAACCTGGTACTGTAATTAAAACATCATTGTTAACAACGTCGCCGCTTACTTTTGGCTTTGTATACTTACCAGATTCCATATCAAAAGAGCCTGTATCTTGTGCTAATTTGCACAACATTAATACTACTTTACGCTTTGTAACTGTTGCGCTTGTTGAATCTGCTAACTTACCACCATAGATTACTTGCAAAAGTGTTTGTGAACTTGCTGTAGCTGAGTTGAATTTTACGCCGTCTTCATATTCACCAGCATCATTTGTTGCTTGTTGGATTGGTGCGTATGTTTCAAAAAACGTTGTCAATTCTGGAGAATCTTCGTTTTGATCTAGAGTAAAATTTGTTCTTGAAACGCTTGTTTTTACCTTTTTGGTAAAAGTTGCTAGGGCTGTAGTGCCTAAAGTACCGTATGTTTCATTCACTGTATAAAATACAGAGAGATTACCGCCACCTATAACTGCCATGATGTTATCCTTGTTTAAGAGTAGAAAATGTCTTTATTAAATATTGCCAATTACGTTCACTTTTATGCCTTCTATACTCACGAACTAATAGTTTTGCATTACGTTCGCCTTTTATCTTGAATTCTTCTGGCTCAATCATATAGCCTTCATGATATAGCATGATTTCAGTATCTGCCCAAGTGCCTTTATGCATAGCGTCATCTAAAGTCTCATGACAAATACCGCTCCACTTCAATCTAGCCGACTTTCTATGAAGCCTTGCATTTGGATTTATATACCTTTCACGGTTCGTGCCATCTCTAGTAAGTAAACCATATACACTCACATAGCCAGCGTTCGCTTCGCTATCGTCTATTGCCTTTAAAAACGCCCACAAATCCTCGTGGGGCGTTGTTAGGTATTCATCTGAGTCTATGTGTAAGATCCAATCGCCGTTAGCGTACTCATCGCATTTATTGCGCAAATAACTAAAGTCGAATTGCTCTTCAAAATCGTTGTATGTCCACTGCAAACCTACTAGATCTGCATGAACTCCAACCTCTTCAAATAGTGGCTCTGTTAGTTTAGGGTTGCATACTGTTTTCAATGCAATTACTTGCACGTTTTCGATAGGCAATGCTTTGCGCCATCGTATTAAATTTTCATTGTTATCATATAAAACGCATACTGTTAACTTCATGATTAGTTCCTGTAGTAAAGCGTTCTAAATGTCATAAATGCTATACCCTTTGTTTCATCGTCTGAAAAGGTTACCGCTTGGGAATCCACAAAGTGCACGGGCGCAAATTCTGTGCTTTCAAACTCTGTTACATAACTACCTATCTCATGGTTTTGCAACATATATTCCACCTTTTCGCAAAGATCTGCAAGTGCATTGCGTAAAACCGCTTTTTGTGTATTTGACTTCTTGACTTGCACGCCCACTAATAAAAAGATATCTAGCGAACCCCTGTTAGCGTATGCCGAATCATCTTCAAATAATTCATTTTCACGTGTGTCGGATCCGCTCATGACACCTACAAAGTCAAAGTTGTACGTATTCCATTTATCTATTTGCACTTGCTCATAGACTTTTACGCCTTGCAATTTATTAAGCTCTTTTACTATACTTGTGATTGCCGTTGACTCTCTTGCCATTCTCTTATTCCTTGTATTACTTTTGCCTTTACTTCATCTTGATATTTGCCACTTGTTTTAAAACGTTGCAACGCTGGTGCAAAATACGGGCGTTTGGGAATTGTAACTCCGCCCTTTTTTTCTACGTGCAAAGCTAGGTTTCTAAAATACGTGTTCTTAGTTTCTGCAAATCGTGCCCAAAAGTACTTATGCATATTGCCTTTTGAACGAATGAAACCACCATACTCATGTATCCTTGCATAAGGTAAACTAGATCCGTATTCTAATTCGTATAATCCACCGCTTACATTTGTTTTATAAATATTACCAACGCCGCCACGTGCAAAACTTCTGAATAAATTACCAGTATTAATTTCAAGACGTGCGTTGGTGCTTGGTGCTATTCTAGACTTCAATCCAGTGTTAACCATTTGCGAACCTATAAAGGCTTGCATCACAAAAGGGAACCTTAATAATTCATTATTGATTATTGGTTTTAATTGGTTTTGCAGTTCGGTAAAATTTAGCATCTTAAACCGTAGGTATTACATACTTAATAAAATTCTTTTGCCAGTCTATTTTTTCTTTCAGACTATTCGAGACCGTTTGCCCCGCGCCACCACTTGAAATAGAAGCAAGTCCAAACCAATTGCCACCTTCAGGAGATTGCTTATATATATAAGATGTCATTTCTGCAATACCTTGCAAGATTTGATAAGGCATTGTAGCATCGCTCCATCCAGTTGTCAAAGTCGCTTTGAATTGCCCTGTAGAACGGTTGCGAAAAACGATATAATTTGCATAAGGTTCTTGATTGAAAACGTAGTCCGCTCCAGCATATGCAGTATACGTGTCAAATTCATCAGAACGGTACTGTAAAGCCGTTAGGGACGTGTTAGCGTTATAGGGTATATATTTCCACCAGTGATTAGCATCCAGTCCTTGTTGGCCTTTAGAAGCCAAGAATTGATAGTATGCCGTACCCGCTCTGAGAGGCTGTCCGCAATAGCTTTCAGCCTCTACATAGCAAGTTGTAAAAAGGTCATCGAACCATGTATACAAGGCTGTCTCTTCGGCGGTCGGATCGCCTGAAATTTCTAAATTAAGAAACTTTGTAAAAGCTGTGAATTGCCTTGGATAAGCACTTGTATACGGCATATTATTTACCTTTTTTAATTGGTTCTACTTTTGAAACTACGACGGTAGGCAATTCAATTGCAATACCATCTTTAATTAGTTTTTCGGCTATCTCTTGTGGGTAGGCTGTTTCATAACCAGCAGAAACACCGCCATAAGGTTTTACTAAAATTACGCTCTTAAGCATATCAATATCCTATTATGTAGTTGATGTCTTTAATACGCCTATTGCGCTTGGAGCTGGGAATGCAAAAGCAACACGCTCAACAACTTCGATACCTTTTTGATGTGTACCGCCTAAACCTGTTGCGCCAAAGTACTCTGTATATTCGTTTACGCTTACGTCTTCACGGATTCCCATTACTGTAAATTGATTCCAGTCAGCATAAAAAGCACTTGCTGTATTTGCAGCACTTGATGGGAATAATGAATCTGGCACTACGTGCATAGGACGGCCTGTTGGTGTAAAGTAGCTATTGCCTTCTAAAGCTGTTAAACCAATTGATGCAATTTCGATAGGACGTACCATATCAAAAATAGGACGTGATCCGCCTGTTTCTTTCATTAAGAATCCGAAAACAGATTGAGGCACAACAAAAGCACCATTAGCACCAACTCCAGAATTAATACCTAAACGTAAATTCCATAAGTCAGTCCATGAGATTTCGCCAAAAGTATCTTTTCCAGATGAATCAGAACCGCCTTGACGTACTGTAGTTAGCCCCGCTGTCCCTGTTAAGCCTGTGAAATTAGCTCCCGAACCGTTACCATTAAAGAACTGCTTATCTTCTGTTTCAGCAAGAGCACGGCCTAGACCATTAATAACATAGTCTAAAAATGCTGGTGTAGCATCTTGCAATTGTTCTTCAGAAACGATAGCGCCCGCTACGATCTTCTTAGCAGTCATTGCAGTTGCTGTGAAAAACGATGTTGAGTCAGTAAGTGTTAAGCCAGAACCTTCAGCAACTACAGCGCCTGTGAAAGCTCCAGAGCTTACTAGGTTTTCAGTTTTGCCACGCATTGGATAGATCTTTGCAAGTGCTCTAGCATATCCAAAACGATCTGCAAAATTCATGATTTCTTCAATCCAAAATTGTGGCACCGCCGCTCCGCCTTGGTTTGAAGTTCCTGTATTGAAGTTTGCACGTGTTAAGTATCTTTCATTTGCTTTTCTTGCAATATCGTCTGCAGCGCCTTCGCGCCCTTTGTGCACTGCTAAGATGTAATCTGCAATTACGCGCGCTTGCTCGCGACGTGAATCGTGATCTGCTTTAATGCGAACATAGCCATTTGAATTGCTTTGCACGTTCAAAGGGTTCGAAGCTCTTAATGTATCTTGTATTTTTCTGTTAACAACTTCTTTAAGTTGTTCTGGAGTGACTACTAAATTTTCCATGTGTATTATCCTTGTTAGATTAAATTCATTATTTCGTCTGTTGACAATTTTGTCAATGGTTTGATGTTAATTGATCTTGCTGATTCCATTGCAATAGCTTTGTTAATTGTTTTATAACCGTCTTGAATCATGCCTAAGCCTTGGCTTATTTGCGCTTGTGTTGAAGCTGCTATCTTTTTACCTACTCTAGTTGCTGGTGCGTTATATCCAGCGGTTGCAACTGGTGCTTCTTGTGGTGCTGGTGCCTCTGTTGGTGCTGGTTCTTCGCTTGCTGTTGGTGCAACTTCTGGAGCATCTCCATTCAATACTACTAGCATAGCTTCAGCGGCTGCTAAAGTGCCGGCTTCGGCCGCTTTCGCTGCTTCTTCTTCTGCAATACCTAGCTCATCTCTTAAATAAGTTAATGCAGCGTCTTGTAATATTGGTAAGAAATTATCAGTTATTGCCTGTGTTTGTTCAGGGGTTAACATTCTAGTTACCTTTTTTAATGATTTGAATAATTCTTTAATTGATTTCTTTATTAATGCATCTCTATTTGCTGGAATTGAAACTACACTAAATTCAACAAGTTCGCTTTTAGTGTATACTGTAACCTTTTTGCCGTCGATTGTTTGCTCTTCGCTTTCAGTTGGTATGATTCCGACTGAAACCGCTTTTACATATCCAGCGGCTACTAGATCTGCAACTTCGCAAGCTTCATCTGTTATCCTATGCAGTTGCAAAGTAGCTTCTAAGTTTTCGCCGTTCATTGCAAAACCTAGGCATTTGCCTATTGGCCACTCATCTGCATTGTGTTGAGCTAAAACTATCGGATTGTTTAGATACGCTGTATATTCGATACCGCTTGGAACTATGATAGTTCCATAGCGGTCAACTTCTGGAGTCGATACAACAAAGGTATATATATCGCTTTGCTGTTCTTCATGATCTTCGTAATACTTTTTTATTAAAGTAAATTCTCTTTTTATTATACTCATATTTATAGTTCCACTGGGAATAGTTGACACCTACAATTTATTGCATTACTTGCACTTAATCCAGTACCTAAGGGTCGTACCGCTTTCTCTATTGTACGTTCTATGACATTGCCTTCTTTGTCTTTTTTCTCTGTAATTACATCGAAGTTACCGTCTTCGCCTTGTGATTGCCCTTCCATGGCTGCATGAGAAGGTCGCACACGGCCATCCCTTTGAGTCAGCCAAACCATTTTAAAACCTTCGCCCTTATATATGCTATATTGCATTCCACTTGTAACGTTTGAAGCGGTTGTATTGGCAATCATGTTTACTCTAGAATCTTTAAGATCTGTAAACTTTGCTTTTAAAATTTCCCGCAATTCTGCACTTGACTTAGTTGCATTTGCTGTTAACGTTGCTTGCACTTCATTGCGAATAACTCCTATCGAATCCGATATTTTCGCACTGTTTTCAGAAACTAAAGCTGTTATTTGTTGGCCTGTTTCGCCAGTAAGATCTTCAATACCTAGATTAAGATCTGTTAGCAATCTTTGTTGAACACGATCACACGCTTCTTGTATAGTAGCGTCAAATAAATCGTATTGCTCATTTGTTATGTCGAGAGTTGTTGTGCTTATTCCGTTATTTCTAACAATATCAAAAGTTTGTATTTCAAGTGTGTTTATCATTTCGCCTACTACTACTTTCAATTGACTTTCTGTAGTTGTTGTAAGTGCATCGTAATTACGCCAGAATATATCTTTTGCATTTGCAGTGACTAAATTAAATTTTCGATTTGTGCTTGGTCTAGATATTTCAGGCTTATTGCTTTTGCTTCCGAATAAATCTGCTAAAGTCACATTTGCTGTAGCTTCTAAAGGTACGTACCCACTAGCAATAAGTGGTGTATTACCGCCTATTATTGCATCATAACCCCGCTCTTTTCGTGCATCATTAACAGTCTTGATTCCCCATTTCAATTCAAACTCTTCTTTTTTCATATCAAGTTCTGGATCTGCATAGGCATACGGTTCGGGCTCGATTAGTATGTCATCTTCAAAACGTCTGAAATGCCTTGTAAATTCTTCTGCTATATAGATAGCTTCAGGATCGATTGTGTTTTGTCTAAATATTGCAAATTGAACATCCGCTGTAGCTCTGTTTTGGAATTCACCTGTTAACATACCAGGAGGAACGCCAAAAACTTGAGCAATTTGCGAACGTGTGTCTTTGCTTACTGAATCGTAATTTATGCCTAGTTCGCTTTTCGGCGGTAATTGCAATTGCATACCACCACCTAACAAGGCACGCAATTTGTAATCTGGTATTTCTTCATTCCACGCCGCTTTAAGTTTTTGCCATTCATCTACGTCGTACCTTTCTGGATAGGTAGCTATCAAAG
>OFSF01000492.1_pt1 | contig 15300 bp, 10 predicted proteins | sample 1543271 | NCBI WGS metagenome assembly OFSF01 (sample SAMN07774227, study PRJEB24372) | wastewater metagenome | isolation source: Exp Tend VB 100WW | collected 2016-02
CAGGGCCTGCGCCTGCACTGCCCGCCACCCCGGCCCGGCGGCAGCGGGCGGGAGCTGGTCGAGGTGGCCATCGCCGACCGGGTTCACACCGGCTGGACCCTGCCGCTCGACGCCGATTACGGGGCGGGTGACTGGCAGTTCGACATGGTGCAGGCCCGCTCGGCCACGGCCTTGGCGCACCCGTCGCTGGTCGGGCCGCTGGTGGGTGGCGGGCTGTGCGCACTGGTGGCGGTGCTGCTGGCCGGCGGAATGTTGATCCGGCGCACGCTGGCGCCACTGCAGCGCCTGCAGGCCGGTACCCGCCAGATCGAGCAGCGGGCGCCGGGGGTGCGGGTGGACATCCCGGCCGGGGACGAGTTCGGTGACCTGGCGCAGGCGTTCAACGAGATGGCCGGGTCGATCGATGCCCAGTTCCGATCGCTGGAGCTGCTGGCGTCGATCGACCGGGACATCGTGGGCCACCGCGCCGTGGACGAGGTGTTCCGCCGCGTACTGGTGCAGGGGCTGCCGGGGCTGGGGGCGGCCGTGATGGGGCTGGCGCGGGTGGAATCGGAGCGGGTGCCGCGGCTGCACCTGCAGTGGAATGACGAGGCTTTTCCCCACAAGGTGCGGCGCAGCGTGCGGGCGATGGCCCCGGCCGAGTACCAGTTGCTGCTGTCGGTGGCCGAGGACACGCCGTGGCCGCCGAGCGGGGCGAGCATGAGCCTCACCTCGTCCTGGTGCGCGCCGATGCGCCAGGAGCGGGATCTGCCGCTGCAGGCGCTGCCGCTGCGCTGGCAGGGGCGCACGCACGGGTTGCTGCTGCTCGGCTGGGCCGCGGCCTCGACACCGCAGCGCGAGCGCGAGGCGGGCGAGCTGCGTGACCGGTTGTCGGTGGCGCTGGCGGCGCACCAGCGCGAACTCGAACTCACCTGGCAGGCGCGGCACGACGACCTGACCGGTCTGCTCAACCGCAACGGGCTGCACCAGGAGCTGGATGCGCTGCTCGTCCCGGTGGCCGGGGCGTCCCCTGCCGAGGCACCGCTGGCCGTGCTGTTCATCGACCTCGACCATTTCAAGACCGTCAACGACAACCTCGGCCACGGCCTGGCCGACGAGCTGCTGCGCCAGGCGGCCGAGCGCCTGGAAGCCTGTGCGCCGACCCGGGCGGTCACGGCGCGGCCGGGCGGGGACGAGTTCGTGCTGGTGCTGCCGGGGGCGGGGGTCGAAGCGGCAATCGCCACGGCGGGGGCGGTGTGTCGGCGCATGGCGGTGCCGTTCTCGCTCAGTGGCAAGGACCATTTTCTCGGCGCCAGCATCGGCATCGCGCTGGCCCCGGTGCATGGCGAGGCCCGCACGACCCTGCTGCGCCACGCCGACATGGCGATGTACACCGCCAAGGACGCCGGCCGCGGTCGCCACGCGATGTTCGAGGAGCCGCTCGACGCCCGCCTGCTGGAGCGCAGCGCGCTGCTGGCCGATCTGCGGCAGGCCGTGGCGCGCAAGGAGCTGGTCCTGCATTTCCAGCCGCGGGTCTGCGTGGCCGACGGCAGCATCGTGTCCGCCGAGGCGCTCATCCGCTGGCGCCATCCGACCCGCGGCCTGGTGGCACCGGGCGTGTTCATTCCGCTGGCCGAGGAGTCGGAGCTGATCGAGGCCATCGGCCTGTGGGTGATCCGGGCGGCGTGCGCGCAGCTGGCGCGCTGGCGGCGGGATGGTGTGCCGCTGCGGCGCCTGTCGGTCAACGTGTCGCCGCGCCAGCTGCAGTCCGGCCGGCTGATGGAGGAGGTCGAGGCCGCACTCGTCCAGCACGGTGTGCCCTGGAACATGCTGGAGCTGGAGGTGACCGAAAGCCTGCTGGTGGGCGATGCCCGCTCGGCCAGCGAGCAGCTCTGCCGTCTGCGCGAGCGCGGTGTGCTGATCGCGCTGGACGATTTTGGTACTGGCTACTCGTCGATGGCGACGCTGCGCACCCTGCCGATCGACGTGATGAAGGTGGACCGCGCCTTTGTGCAGGACCTGAGCGACGATCCGTCGGCGCTGGCCGTGACGCGGGCCATCCTCACGCTGGCGCAGTCCCTGGGCAAGCACACCGTGGCCGAGGGCATCGAGACCCAGGCCCAGGCCGATCTGCTGCGCCAGCTCGGCTGCGACGAGTTCCAGGGCTTCCTGTTCAGTCCGGCCGTGCCGGCGGCCGAATTCGCGGCCCTGTGCCGCTTCTCGGCTCAGCAGCCGGTGGCGCTGTCCGCCTGAGCCAGGGCCTGGCCCGCACCCGCTTCGGCGCAGGCGCGGCAGATGCAAGCCTGCCCGCGCTGCGCCGCCGGCACCCGCGCCAGCACCGCGGCCGGGATCTCGACGGTGGTGCACCAGCAGGGGCTGTCGAACGTGCCGGACACCGCCGGGGCGCAGCCGTTTGGCCCGCCGCACAGCGGGCAGCCCGTGGCGGGCAGCGGGGTGAGCAGCCGTTCGCGCACGGGCTCGGTCATGTGACTCAGGCCTCGACGACCGGAATCTTGCCGATCTTCGCCTGCCAGATCTTCGGGCCGGTGATGTGGGCGCTGGTGCCGCCGGCGTCCACTGCCACCGTCACGGGCATGTCGACCACGTCGAACTCGTAGATCGCTTCCATGCCCAGATCGGCGAAGCCGACGACCTTGGCCGCCTTGATCGCCTTCGAGACGAGGTAGGCCGAGCCGCCGACCGCCATCAGGTAGGCCGACTGGTTGTCCTTGATCGCCTGGATCGCCACCGGCCCGCGCTCGGCCTTGCCCACCATCGAGATCAGGCCAGTCTTCTCCAGCATCATGCGGGTGAAGCCGTCCATGCGGGTCGCCGTCGTCGGACCCGCCGGTCCCACCACTTCGTCGCGCACCGGATCGACCGGGCCGACGTAGTAGATGACGCGGTTGGTGAAGTCCACCGGCAGCGTCTCGCCCTTGGCCAGCATGTCGGCGATGCGCTTGTGCGCGGCGTCGCGGCCGGTGAGCATCTTGCCGTTCAGCAGCAGCGTGTCGCCCGGCTTCCAGCTCGCCACTTCGGCCTTGGTCAGCGTGTTCAGGTCGACGCGCTTGCTCTTGTTGTAGTCGGGCGCCCAGTGCACGTCCGGCCACAGGTCCAGGCTCGGCGGGGTCATGTAGGACGGGCCCGAGCCGTCGAGCACGAAGTGGCCGTGGCGGGTCGCGGCGCAGTTCGGGATCATCGCGATCGGCTTGGAGGCGGCGTGCGTGGGGAAGGTCTTGATCTTCACGTCCAGCACGGTGGTCAGCCCGCCCAGGCCCTGCGCGCCGATGCCCAGCGCGTTGACCTTCTCGTACAGCTCGATGCGCATCTCTTCGAGCTTGTTCTGCGGGCCGCGCTCCAGGAGTTCATACATGTCGATGTCCTCCATCAGCGCTTCCTTGGCCATCATCACGGCCTTTTCCGCCGTGCCGCCGACGCCGATGCCCAGCATGCCCGGCGGGCACCAGCCGGCGCCCATCGTCGGCACGGTCTTCAGCACCCAGTCGACGATGTTGTCGTTGGGGTTGAGCATGTACATCTTCGACTTGTTCTCGCTGCCGCCGCCCTTGGCCGCGACGATGACATCCACCGTGTTGCCCGGCACCACTTCCATGTGGATGACGGCCGGCGTGTTGTCCTTGGTGTTCTTGCGGGCGAAGATCGGGTCGTCCAGCACCGAGGCGCGCAGCACGTTGTCCGGGTTCAGGTAGCCCTGGCGCACGCCCTGGTTCACGGCGTCGGCGATCGAGCCGGTGAAGCCTTCCCACTTGACGTCCATGCCGATCTTCAGGAACACGTTGACGATGCCGGTGTCCTGGCAGATCGGGCGCTTGCCTTCGGCGCACATGCGGCTGTTGGTCAGGATCTGGGCGATCGCGTCCTTGGCGGCGGGCGATTCCTCGCGCTCGTAGGCGCGGGCGAGGTGGGCGATGTAGTCGGCCGGGTGGTAGTAGCTGATGTATTGCAGCGCGGCGGCGACGCTTTCAACCAGATCGGCTTGGCGGATGGTGGTCATGACGGGTCTCTTGGCGGGTGACGGATCGCCCGGCGGGCGGATGGAACAGGTACGCAGACGGCTCAGGCGGAGGCGGATCCGCCATGCTGCGCCTGTCGACTTGCTGCGAGTTTACTCAAGGGGGTGTGTCGTCCTGCCACAGGCCTGTGTCGGCTGCAAGCAGCGTGGTGCAATCGATTCATGCGGGGCCATTCACCGGCTTTTCAGTTTCAGTCACGGCGGATCCGTACGATAAGCTTCACCAAGGTCCATGTCAGGCGGCAGGACCATTGCAGTCCGGGTGCTTGCCCCGGGAATCCAGAAGAAAACGTCCAGGTACGTGCCATCCATGACTCCAGGTGACACCGGAAACCGTCCGTCGGCTGCAAGCGCCCTCGACGCGAACTCCGCCCCCGCTGCGTCCGATCCGGGCGCCGAAGTGCCAGAGCCCGTGCCCGACGCACCCGAAGCCGGTGCACCACCGCCTCGCCGGCGCTGGCCGCTCACGCTGGCGAAATGGTCCACCGGGCTGGCCGTCGTGGCGGGGGTGTCGTATCTGGCGCATGTCGAGATGCAAGGCTCGGCCCTGCAGGCGCGCTTTTTCTCGGACTGGGCCGCCGATCTGGTCCACACCGTCCAGCCGCAGCCCGCCGCGGGCAGCCGCTACCCCAAGGCCGGCCCCAGCGACGAGCGGATGGGTTACACGCGCCTGCCCGATTTCCTGACCAGCCTGACCGGCCGCGGCTACCGGGTGGTCTCCCAGGCCCAGCAGTCTGCGGCGCTGCAGGATTTCATGGCCCGCGGCTTCTTTCCGCCTTACCCGGAAAAGGTGCAGAGCGGGCTGACGCTGCAGGACTGCCGCGGCGAGCCGCTGTTCCGCTCGCGTTTCCCGATCCACACCTACGAGGGCGAACAGGAGTTGCCGACGCTGGTGGCGCAGACCCTGGGCTTCATCGAGAACCGCGAGGTGCTCGACCTGCACGAGCCGAAGCACAACCCGGCCATCGAATGGACCCGGCTCGGCAAGGCCGTGGTGGACCAGGCGGTGGCCGTGGCCGACGAGGACCACGCCGCGGCGGGCGGCAGCACGCTCGCCACCCAGACCGAGAAGTTCCGCCATTCCCCCGATGGCCGCACCGCGTCGGCCAAGGACAAGTATCTGCAGATGGTCTCGGCTTCCGTGCGCGCCTACCGCGACGGCGAGAACACCGTCGCCGCCCGTCGCCGCATCCTGCAGGACTACCTCAACAGCCTGCCGCTCGGGGCTCAGCGCGGCTGGGGCGAAGTGCACGGGGTCAACGACGGGCTGGCGGCCTGGTATGGCGTCGATGTGGAGGAGGCGAACCGCCGCCTGCGCGAGCCCGGTGAGCAGGCCGAGGGTCTGGCGGAGCGGGGTCTGGCGTTTCGCCAGATGCTCAGCCTGATGATCGCCCAGCGGCGGCCCGGCCATTACTTTGGCACGGGCCATCCGCAGCTCATGAACATGACGGCCAGCTACATCCGCCTGCTGGCCCAGGAAGGCATCATCGGCCCGGCCCTGCGGGACGCCGCGCTGGCCGCACCGCTGCAGGTGCGCCATGGCTACACCGGCCCGGCCGCGGGCATGGACTTCGGCGAGCGCAACGCCTCGACGCTGCTGCGGGTCCAGCTGTCGGCGATGCTGAACACGCCGCGCCTGTACGAGCTGGACCGTTTCGACCTCAGCGCCCGCAGCCACCTGGATGGCCGCCTGCAGACCGAGATCACGAACCTGCTCAACCGCCTGCGCGACCCGCAGGTCGCCAAGGAGGCCGGCCTGCTCGGCTTCCAGCTGCTGGAGAAGGGCGATCCCTCGAAGCTGCTCTACAGCTTCACCCTCTACGAGCGCGGCGAGGGCGTCAACCGCGTGCGCGTGCAGACCGACAACCTCGACCAGCCCTTCGACATCAACGGCAGCGCCAAGCTCGAACTCGGCTCCACCGCCAAGCTGCGCACGCTGGTGACCTATCTGGAGCTGGTCGCCACGCTGCACCAGGAGCTGTCGGCGCTGGACCCGAAGGCGCTCGCCGACCGGGAGGTCGGCCCCAAGGACCGCCTGAGCCGCTGGGCGGTCGACTGGCTGATGACGGCCAAGGACCGGACCTTGTCCGCCATGCTCGAAGCCGCGATGCAGCGCAGGTTCTCCGCCAGCCCTGGCGAGAGCTTCTTCACGGGCGGCGGCGCGCATGTGTTCTCGAACTTCAACGCCAGCGACAACGGGCGCATGGCCACGCTCTACGACTCCCTGCGCGATTCGCTGAACCTGCCCTTCATCCGGCTGATGCGCGAGATCGTCTACCACCACCTCTACAACGCCGACAACCCGGCCGCCGACATCCTGGAGGACGAGGACCATCCACGCCGGATGGAACTGCTCAAGCTCTTCATCAACAAGGAGGGCCGGCAGTTCATGCGCAAGTTCTACCAGCGCCACCGCGACAAGCCGGTCGAGGCGGTGCTGGAGCGCATGGCGGGCAGCGTCTACAAGACGGCACCGCGGCTGGCGGTGATCTACCGGTCCGTGCATCCGCAGGGGTCGTTCGAGGACTTCAGTGCCTACATCGTGCGCCTGCTGCCCGGGGTGGCGTTGCCTGCGGACTATCTGCAGAAACTCTACGACCGGCATGCCCCTGGCAACTACTCGTTGGCCGACCGGGGCTATCTGGCGCGCCTGCATCCGCTGGAACTCTGGGTGGCGAACTACCTGCTGCAGCACCCGACGGCCACGCTGGAGCAGGTGCTGGACGCGGGTGCCGTCGAGCGCGAGGAGTCCTACCAATGGCTGCTGCGCAACAAGGCGCGGCGCGGGCAGAACAGCCGCATCGTGCAGCTGCTGGAGATCGAGGCGTTCACGAAGATCCATGCCCAGTGGAAGCGCGTGGGGTTTCCCTTCGACACGCTGGTGCCGTCCTACGCCACCGCGATCGGCAGCTCCGGCGACCGGCCGGCGGCGCTGGCCGAGCTGATGGGGATCCTGGTCAACGATGGCCGGCGCCTGCCGGTGACCATGCTGGACACGCTGCAGTTCGCCGCCGGCTCACCCTACGAGGTGTCGCTGAAGAAGGGGGCTGTGAACGGCGAGCAGGTATTGGCCCCCGAGGTGGCGGCCACTGCGCGCAAGGCGCTGGCGCTGGTGGTGAGCGATGGCACGGCGCGCCGGCTGCGCGGCACGCTGGACGAACCCGGCCAGACGCCGCTGGTCATCGGCGGAAAGACCGGCACCGGCGACAACCGGCTGAACACCTACACCCGTGGCGGTGGCCTGCTGGCGTCCAAGGTCACCAGCCGCACCGCGACCTTCGTGTTCTACCTGGGGCCACGCCATTTCGGCACCCTGACCGCCTTCGTGCTGGGGCCGGAAGCAGGGAGCTACAAGTTCACCAGCGCACTGCCCACGCAGATCCTGAAGCACATGGCCCCCTTGCTCAAGCCGACGCTGTCCGGGGTGTCGGCGTCGGCCTGTCCGGCGTCCTGAGCGACAAGGCCCGCGCGGGGCGCCGGCATCGTCTCAATGCTTGGCGTTGCCGCTGGGCGCCGGGTGCATGATCCGGTCCGCCCAGGCGATGGCGATGGCCGAGGCGAGGAAGGCCATGTGGATCACGGTCTGCCACAGCAGCGTCTTCTCGGAGTAGTTCTCCGCGTTGATGAAGGTCTTGAGCAGGTGGATCGAGCTGATGCCGATGATGGCCGTGCCCAGCTTGACCTTCAGCACCGAGGCGTTGACGTGGCTGAGCCATTCCGGCTGGTCCGGATGGCCATCCAGGTTCAGCCGCGACACGAAGGTCTCGTAGCCGCCGACGATCACCATGATCAGCAGGTTCGAGATCATGACCACGTCGATCAGGCCCAGCACCACCAGCATGATCACCGTCTCGTTGAGTGCGGCGATCGGGGCGGTGCTCTTGTAGCCGATGCTGGACACCAGGAGCTGCAGCGCGTGCTGGTCCCCCATGGCGGCTTCGATGAGGTGGACCAGCTCCTTCCAGAACTGCAGCACATAGACGCCTTGGGCCAGGATCAGGCCGAGATAGAGCGGCAGCTGCAGCCAGCGGCTGGCGAAGATGATCTTCGACAGCGGCGAAAGGGAGGAGGGGGAAGTGTTCGGGGTATGGGCCATGGGCGGGTCAACGAGCAGATTCGGAGCATCTGCCAAGGAGCAGACAGTGGAGAAGCAGGGGAAAACCAGCGGATTCTAGTGGGGCGATCGTGTCAGGATGGCGCGTGTTTCCTTGATCCAGCTGATACCCCCACTGGAATGAAATTTGCGAAGTAAGGGGTTCGTAAGAGCCTCTCCCTAATGTGGGGGGCAGCAGTTTTTCACAGCGATCCATCGCAGGAGACAAGTGTGACCCAAGCCGAAACCACCCCCCAAGAACTGAAAACCTATCTGCCTTCCGACGACTTCGTCGCGAACGCTGCCGTTTCCGGCATGGCCGCCTACGAGGCCCTGTGCGCCAAGGCCGACGCCGACTACGAAGGCTACTGGGCGGACCTCGCCCGCGAGCTGATCACCTGGAAGACGCCGTTCACCCAGACGCTCGATGACAGCAACGCGCCGTTCTTCAAGTGGTTCGCCGACGGCACGCTGAACGCTTCCTACAACTGCCTGGACCGCAACATCGAGCGCGGCCTGGGCGACAAGACCGCCATCATCTTCGAAGCCGACGGCGGCGAAGTCACCAAGATCACCTACAGCGAACTGCTCGCCAAGACCTGCCAGATCGCCAACGGCCTGCGCTCGGTCGGCATCGGCAAGGGTGACCGCGTCATCATCTACATCTCGATGTCCATCGACGGCGTGGCCGCGATGCAGGCCTGCGCCCGCATCGGCGCGACGCACTCGGTGGTGTTCGGCGGCTTCTCGGCGCAATCGCTGCGCGACCGCATCGAAGACACCGGCGCCAAGGCCGTCATCACCGCCGACTGCCAGGTCCGCGGCGGCAAGAAGCTGCCGCTGAAGGCCATCGTCGACGAAGCGCTGGCCATGCCCGGCTGCGAGAAGATCGAGAAGGTGCTGGTCGTCAACCGCGCCGATGCGCCGGTCACGATGGTCGAAGGCCGCGATGTGTGGATGCACGACCTCACCGCCGGCCAGGACACCACCTGCGAACCGGAATGGGTCGGCGCCGAGCACCCGCTGTTCCTGCTCTACACCTCGGGTTCCACGGGCAAGCCCAAGGGCGTCCAGCACTCGACCGGCGGCTACCTGCTGCACGCCGCGCTGACCACCAAGTGGACCTTCGACCTGAAGGCCGACGACGTGTTCTGGTGCACCGCCGACATCGGCTGGGTCACGGGCCACACCTACATCACCTACGGCCCGCTCGCCCTCGGCGGCACCGAGATCGTGTTCGAAGGCGTGCCGACCTACCCGGACGCCGGCCGCTTCTGGAAGATGATCCAGGACCACAAGGTCTCGATCTTCTACACCGCGCCGACCGCGATCCGCTCGCTGATCAAGGCCGCCGAAGCCAACGACGCCGTCCATCCGAAGAGCTACGACCTGTCGAGCCTGCGCCTGCTGGGTTCGGTGGGCGAGCCGATCAATCCCGCTGCCTGGGAGTGGTACTACAAGCACGTCGGCGGCAGCCGCTGCCCGATCGTCGACACCTTCTGGCAGACCGAGACCGGCGGCCACATGATCACCCCGCTGCCGGGCGCCACGCCGATGGTGCCGGGCTCCTGCACGCTGCCGTTCCCGGGCATCCAGTTCGCCGTGGTGGACGAGGTCGGCAACGACATGCCGTGGGGCAAGGGCGGCATCCTGGTCTGCAAGAAGCCGTGGCCGTCGATGATCCGCACCATCTGGGGTGACCCGGAGCGCTTCAAGAAGTCCTACTACCCGGAAGACTTCAAGGGCCAGCTCTACCTCGCCGGCGACGGCGCCATCCGCGACGCCAAGACCGGCTACTTCACCATCACCGGCCGCATCGACGACGTGCTGAACGTCTCGGGCCACCGCATGGGCACGATGGAAATCGAGTCCGCGCTGGTGAGCTGCACCGAGCTGGTGGCCGAAGCCGCGGTCGTGGGCCGTCCGGACGACACGACGGGTGAAGCCGTGTGCGCGTTCGTCGTGCTGAAGCGTCCGCTGCCGGTCGGCGACGAAGCCAAGGCGATCGCCAAGCAGCTGCGTGACCACGTCGGCAAGGAAATCGGCCCGATCGCCAAGCCGAAGGACATCCGCTTCGGCGAGAACCTGCCCAAGACCCGCTCGGGCAAGATCATGCGCCGCCTGCTGCGCTCGCTGGCCAAGGGTGAAGCCATCACCCAGGACACCAGCACGCTGGAGAACCCGGCCATCCTGAGCCAGCTCGGCCAGGCCTACTGAGCCACACGGCTCGCACCGAAGCGCACCGCAGGGTGCGCATGACGTGAACACCGAAAGCCGCCTCGGGGTCTGCCCCAGGCGGCTTTTTCATGCATCTTTCTTGTTTTCACTGGTCGACCCTGCTGGACCCCAAGGGGCGGAATCGCCATGCCAACCCGCGTCGGCATGTGCTGCCCATCCACGCGGACCTGGTGCCCGCACTACGCGCGCGCCTGGCGCAGGCCGAACGCATGGAGTCGCCGCTCTTCAGCACGAACGGGCGCGTGCCGCTGCGCAAGGAGACGGTGGCGCTGCTGGTCGGAGAAATCGCGAAGGCGATGCAGGCCGCGAGCGAGCTTGAGCGCGGGCCGTTTTCGATGCGGGATCTGCGGCGCACGGCTGAAACGCACATGGCGGCGCTCGGAGTCTCAAGTGACGTGCGCGCGCAGATTCAATCGCACGGGCTTGGTGGCATCCAGGCCCGCCACTACGACCGCCATGACTACATGCCGGAGAAGCGCGCGGCGCTTGCGTTGTGGGCACAGCGTTTTCGCAATCTGCCACGGGCGCCTCGACAAACTCCTCCCCATACGAAGTCCCGGCGAGTTGGGGAGCGAGTCGCAGGGCAAGGAGTGTTGGCCGGATAGGCAGAGGATGTCGAGAAGACCATGCTGGCCGTTGGCGAGCTCGAGCGTGGGGCGTTTAGCACGGCGGACGCCGTTGCCAGCAGCTGCTCGGCCCCGGACGCCACTGGCACGTCCACCGCAGGCACTCGGGCGGAATCCGCACTGCCAGTCCAGGAACCGCACGCGCGCGAGACGTTGCCAACGAGCAGCGGCTGAATGTCATTACTGCCTCCTCGAACCGGAGTCAGCTGCCCCAACCGGCCTCGGAAATGTGCCTTGCGTAAACAGCCAGCACGATGCGCTCGGAATGGACCAAGTAGTCGGTGAGCGCCGCGGCGGCACCGGCGAATTCGCCGGCCTCGGCCAGTTCCAGGATCTTCACGTTCATATCGACGTACGGCGCATGCAGGAACTCGGCGTCGCGCAGCAGGCCGAACGCCAGCCGCAGTTCGGCCAGCACCGGCGCAAACAGCAGGTTGAGCCGCTCGCTGTCGGCCAGTTCGACGATCGCCATATGGAAGGCCATGTTGGCGGTGCCCACGCCCACCCAGTCGCGGCCCGCCCGACAGCGCAGAGCGTTTTCCACCGCTTCGCGCATCTTCTTCTTCGCCGGATGGTGCGGATACGCCTGCGACAGGGCCTGGCATTCGATCAACCGGCGGACCCGGTAGATGTCGATGATCGACGCGATGGTGGGAATCGCCACGAACACACCTCGATTCGGCGCGTGCCTGACCAGGCCGTCCTTGGTGAGCATGCGGAACACCTCGCGCAGCGTGTTGCGCGAGATGCCCAGACTCTCGCTCAGGGCCTGTTCCGACAGGCGCTGGCCGGGTGCAAACTCGCCCTGCGTGATCTTCTGCCGCAGCTGCTCGGCCACCCGCTCGCTCAGCGTTTGGGTGGTCGTGGTGGTGGAGGACGCAGTGGTGGTCATGCGGTTGGGATCGTTGGGTGGCGCCGCCGGGGTTGTTGCCGATCTCACCACACGGCGGCGGTGATTGCTCAGCAGGACTTGGGTTTTCACTGATGAAACGGCGGTGAATGTAGGGCTAACATTCATTAATTGTTCAACAATTAATGCTCAATCATCCATACATTCATCCAGCGCCCGGTGCCGGCAGCAGCCCGGTGCAGGTGCGTGCAGCCTGCCGCAGCGCTGGCTTCAGCGGTCACACCAGCGGGCTGGCCGCGCGGCATGTGCAGGGCAATGTGGTCATCCTGCCGAAGTCACTGGCCGCTGATTTTCAGCGTTATTGCGAGCGCAACCCCAAGCCGTGCCCGGTGCTGGCCATGGGTGAGCCGGGCGAGGTGGGCCTGCCGGCGCTGGGTGTGGGCATCGACATGCGCTGCGACCTGCCGCGCTACCGGGTCTGGCGCCACGGCGTGCTGGTCGCCGAACCCACCCACATCGCCGACCTTTGGCAGGACGACTTCGTGAGCTTTGCGCTGGGCTGCAGCTTCAGCTTCGAGCAGGCGCTGCTGGACGACGGCATCCGGCTGCGCCATGTCGAGCAGGGCCGCAACGTGGCCATGTACCGCACCAATCTGCCCACGTTGGAGGCGGGCCCGTTCCGCGGGCCGCTGGTGGTCAGCATGCGGCCGTTGAAGCCCGAAGATGTTGACCGCGCGGTGCAGATCACCGCCCGCTACCCGGCGGTGCATGGTGCGCCGGTCCATGTGGGTGACCCGGCGCAGATCGGCATCCCCGATCTGGCCCGGCCCGACTTCGGCGACGCAGTCGATGTGCTGCCGGGCGAGGTGCCCGTGTTCTGGGCTTGCGGCGTCACGCCGCAGGCCGCCCTGGTGCAAGCCGCACCGCCCCTGGTCATCACCCATGCACCCGGCTGCATGCTGGTGACGGACCTGCTGAACCAACAACTGGCTGCTGCCTGAGGAGAATCCTGATGCTGAAGAAACTCGCACTGATCCTGGCCTGCGCTGCCGCCTGCGGCGGCGCGATGGCGCAGACCAAATGGGACCTGCCCTCGGGCTATGGCCCCAACACCTTCCAGGTGCAGAACCTGCAGTGGTTTGCCGACGAGGTCGACAAGGCCACGGCGGGCAAGTTGAAGCTCACGCTGCACCCCGGCGCGTCGCTGTTCAAGGCCAACGAAATCAAGCGGGCGGTGCAGACCGGCCAGACCCAGATCGGCGAGTTCATCCTCTCCGGCGCGGCCAACGAGAACGCCCTGTTCGGCGTCGACTCCATCCCCTTCCTGGCCACCACCTACCCGGCCGCGAAGAAGCTCGATGCCGCCAGCCGCCCGGCCCTGGACAAGCTGCTGGCCAGCCAGGGCATGAAGCTGCTCTACACCGTGCCCTGGCCCGGCCAGTCGCTCTACAGCGGCAAGCCGGTGGCGGCGCTGGCCGACCTGAAGGGCAAGAAGATGCGCGCCTACAACCCGGCGACGACACGCATTGCCGAGCTGGCCGGCGCGCAGCCGGTCACCATCCAGCTGGCCGAGCTGCCGCAGGCCCTGGCCACCGGTGGTGTGGATGCCTTTCTTACCAGCAGCGCCAGCGGTGTGGACAGCAAGCTGCATGAGCAGGTGAAGTACTTCTACGATGTGAACGCCTGGTTGCCGCGCAATGCAGTGGTCGTCAGCACCAAGGCTTTCGACGCGCTGGACAAGCCCACACAGGCTGCGCTGCTGAAGACCGCCGTCGCCGCCGGTGACCGCGGCTGGCAGGTGAGCGAGCAGCGTGACGGTGAATACCTCAAGGAGCTGGCGGCCAAGGGCATGACGGTGGACCGCAGCAACACCAGGTTGAAGACGGAGCTCAAGGCCATCGGGGACCGCATGACCGCCGAATGGCTCAAGCAGGCCGGTGCCGATGGCCAGGCCGTCATCGACGCCTACAACAAATAAACCAATCACCGGGCCACCGCACCATGCGCCACCTTCTCGACCGGTTTTATGCCGCGCTGATGGCGCTGGCGGCCCTGGCTTTGCTGGGCACCTTCGTCTGCGTGATGCTGGGCATCATCGACCGCCAGGTCGGCTGGGGCCTGCGTGGGCTCGATGCTTATGCCGGCTACGGCATTGCCGCCGCGCTGTTTCTGGCGCTGCCCGCCACGCTGCAGAAGGGCGAGCACATCCGTGTCACCCTGCTGCTGCAGCGGCTGCCGGTGGCTTGGCGCAGCGGCCTGGAATGGTGGAGCCTGGCCCTGGGCCTGGTGCTCACCGGCATGCTGGCGGCCTATGCCTGCCGCCTGGTCTGGGTGTCGCAGACCACCAACGACATCTCGCAGGGCTCTGACGCCACGCCGCTGTGGCTGCCGCAGATCGCGATGGCGCTGGGCTGCCTGGGCCTGTTCGTGGCCCTGGCCGATGCGGCCTGGTCGCGGGCGACGGGCGGCAGCTTCGAGCAAGCCAGCGGCGGTGAAGCCGCCCGCATGGAATAACAACAGGACGGCACGGCCACACCATGGACATCATCACCGCTTTCCTGTTGATCGCCCTGTTGATCGCCATCCTGGCATCGGGCTTCTGGATCGGCCTGGCCCTGCTGGGGGTGGCCGTGTTCTCGATGGAGGTGTTCACCAGCCGCCCGGTGGGCGACAGCATGGTGTTCACCATCTGGGGCAGCACCAGCAGCTGGACGCTGACCGCATTGCCGCTGTTCCTGTGGATGGGCGAGATCCTGTTCCGCAGCCGGCTCACGGCCGACCTGTTCACCGGGCTGTCACCCTGGCTCAACCGGCTGCCGGGGCGATTGCTGCATGCCAATGTGGTGGGCTGCGGCATCTTCGCGGCGGTGTCCGGCAGCAGTGCGGCCACCTGCGCCACCATCGGCAAGATCACGCTGCCCGAGCTCAAGAAGCGCGGCTACCCCGATGCCATCAGCATGGGGTCACTGGCCGGCGCGGGCACCTTCGGCCTGCTGATCCCGCCGTCGATCATCATGATCGTCTACGCGGTGGCCACCGATGTCTCGATCGCCAAGCTGTTTGTGGCCGGCGTGCTGCCGGGCATCGGGCTGATGGCCATGTTCAGCGGCTATCTGATCCTCTGGGCGCTGCGCCATCCTGACCAGATTCCGGCCGCCGATGCGGCGATGAGCCTGGGCGACAAGATGACGCCCGAGTTCTACGAGGCCATCCGCGAAGAGATCATCAAGCCGGTGCTGCCCAAGGAATGGCTGACCGAGGACACCAAATACCTGATCAACCCGACCGGCCGCTTCGTCATCGGCGGCCCGCAGGGTGATTGCGGCCTGACCGGCCGCAAGATCATCGTCGACACCTACGGCGGCGCCTGCCCGCACGGCGGCGGCGCGTTCTCGGGCAAGGATCCGACCAAGGTGGACCGCTCGGCGGCGTATGCGGCGCGTTATGTGGCCAAGAACATCGTCGCGGCGGGGCTGGCCAA
>OFSF01000496.1_pt1 | contig 15260 bp, 24 predicted proteins | sample 1543271 | NCBI WGS metagenome assembly OFSF01 (sample SAMN07774227, study PRJEB24372) | wastewater metagenome | isolation source: Exp Tend VB 100WW | collected 2016-02
TCAAATCGTACCTCCCCGATCACGCAGGTACAGGTTCAAACAGGCCCATGTTTAGGCCAACCGAGCCAAGGCCCAACAGGATGACTACCAAAGTTCGGCGGATTAAACGGGGGCTAATTGAGCCACGCCTTCACAGCCCATACCTGAAGGGTAAATCCCGCATCGATGAAGTAGCAGAGCTTGCAGAAAAAATCGGCATGCCCCTACTCCCTTGGCAACACTTCGTACTAGAGGATATGTTGCGTGTGGATAAAGATGGCGGTTTTATTCGCAAGACAAACCTACTTTTATGCGCCCGGCAGAACGGCAAAACCCACCTTGCCCGTATGCGCATCCTGGCTGGCATGTTTTTATTCGATGAAAAGAAAATCCTTATTATGTCCTCTAATCGCAGTATGGCACTTAGCACTTTTAGAGAAGTAGCCTATGCGATCGAAGGCAGCCCAGAACTAAAGAAGCAAATAAAGGCGATTCGGTACGCCAATGGCACGGAGTCAATCGAGCTGCTAAATGGCGCACGGCTAGATGTTGTAGCTGCTACCCGTGATGGATCGCGTGGCCGTACAGCTGATCTGTTATTCATAGATGAAGTGCGTGAGATAACCGAGGAAGGCTACGCAGCTGCGCTACCGACTACCCGCGCCCGGGCTCGTGCCCAAACACTAATGTGCAGTAACTCAGGAGATGCCTTTAGCATCGTGTTAAACCAGCTGCGAGAACGCGCCCTATCTAACGCATCTAGGACTTTTGGCTATTACGAATACAGCGCGCCACAATTTGCCAAGATAACCGACCGCGCAGGCTGGATAGCGGCCAATCCTGCCCTAGGCCATACAATCACTATGGAGTCGCTTCAGGAAGCCCTTAACACGCAATCGGTAGAGCAATTTCGCACCGAAACCCTGTGCCAATGGATTGATAGCCTGCAATCGCCTTGGCCTTACGGATCGATCGAGGCAACCAGCGATGCCGCCCTTAAAATGTCCCCGGGGCCACTTACAGTATTTGCCTTTGACGTATCCCCGAGTCGTAGAGATGCCAGCCTAGTTATGGGGCAGTTGCTACCCGATGGCCGCGTAGGCGTTGCCGTATTGGAAACCTATAACAACCAGGTAGCCGTAGATGAGCTAAAGATCGCAGCCAGTATTAAAGGCTGGTGCGATATGTATTATCCGCGCGTAGTTTGCTTTGACAAATACACAACCGCATCGATCGCCAAGCGGCTAGAACTATCAGGCGTTGCAGTTCGCGATGTATCGGGTGCTGAGTTCTATACAGCTTGTAGCGATCTACACGATGCTTTAAGTAACGGCCGTTTAGCCCATAGCGGCCAAGAATTGCTAGTACAGCACATGAATAACAGCGCAGCTAAGATCAATGACTCAGCCTGGCGTATTGTGCGCCGCAAGTCTGCTGGCCCTGTAGATATTGCTATCGGCCTAGCCATGGTGATTCACATACTTGCCCAGCCCGTACAAGAGGCCAAGATATACGCTTAGCGACACGCCGAACAAAATCGGTAATGTGCTTGACATTTTGAGAAAATCCCACTTATGGGATTACTGGAAACTTTAGGCTTTAAGGGTAAGGCAGAGGTAACTGCCCAGTATGCGCCTGCCATTATGGATAGCACATACGGCGCAGGCATGTACAGCTATAACAGCGGCCTATCTAACTATGGTTATGGCGTTGCGATTGATCGCAACCTAGCTTTACAAGTACCTAGCGTAAGCCGTTGCCGCAATTTAATTGCAGGCGTTATATCAAGTATTGAGTTAGGCTTATACAAAAAATCCACAGGTAAAAAATTAGAAAGCCCGGTATGGCTAGAGCAACCAGATATACGCCAGCCACTTAGCGTTACCTTGGCCTACACAGTAGATGCATTACTATTTTATGGCGTTGGTTATTGGCGCGTTACATCGCTTTACGCAGACGATGGTCGCCCATCAGGTTTTGAATTTATTCCCAATACTCGCGTTACTGTAACTACAAATCAATTTGGCGATGAGGTCGAATACTATTCTGTAAATGGCGTTCGCGTACCTATGGGTGGCATTGGTTCGTTAGTTACATTTCAATCATTATTGCCTGGTGTATTGCAAACTGGCGGCCGCACAATACAAGCTGCGTTAGATATTCAAAAGGCTGCTGCTGTTGCAGCAGCTACGCCAATGGCAACCACGATCTTAAAAAATACCGGTGCTGATCTACCAGAGGCGCAGATCCAAGGCTTACTAGCTGCGTGGAAAGCCGCGCGTAATAATCGCAGTACCGCATATTTAACTAGCACGCTAGAAGCGCAAAATTTAGGCTTTAGTCCTAAAGATATGACATACAACGAAAGTAGCCAATACCTTGCTACTGAAATTGCGCGCTTAATGAACGTGCCTGCCTATTACATAAGTGCAGATATGAATAACAGCATGACGTATCAAAATATTTTAGATGGTCGTAAAGAATTCGTGGCTTACTCATTACAGCCATACATAAGCGCGGTTGAAAATAGGCTCAGTATGGATGACATAACCGCGCATGGAAATCGTGTGCGTTTTGCGATCGATGAAACTTTCTTACGCGCTGACACTATGGCGCGACTAGATGCAATAGAAAAAATGTTAAACCTAGGTTTGATCGATGTTGCACAAGCGCAATCGATGGAACAGCTAACACCTAATGGATCAGGAGATACTGCAAATGTTGCACTTAACGTTTAATAACGCAATCGAGGCGGCCGATACAGAACGCCGCATGATCTCAGGCAAGATTGCGCCATACGGCGAAGTCGGTTACACATCCGCTGGCCCTGTTGTGTTTGAACGCGGATCAATCGCAATTCCAGATGTAACAAAAATTAAATTGCTAATGCAGCATGACAGCACAAAGCCAGTAGGTCGCGCTACATATTCCAGCGATGATGAAAGCGGCGTGTATGCATCGTTCAAAATTTCAAGTAGCAGCCGGGGACAGGATGCACTTGTACTAGCTCAGGAAAACCTTGTATCTGGTTTATCCGTTGGTGTGGATGTATCCGCATCAAAACAGATGAAAGGATACCTGTTAGTTACCGCTGCAGTCCTGAAAGAAGTAAGCCTTGTAGAGTCGGCTGCCTTCGATTCAGCAGCCGTAACTGATATTGCAGCGGCTAAAGCTGAACTAGAAGCAGCGATGAGTAACAGCACAAAAACAACAACAATCAACACAGTAATTACTGAAGTTGAAACCGAAACCGAAACCGAAAGCGAGGCAGCTGTGACTACAGCCCCTATTGATACACCGGATGTACCGGCAGAAAAACCAGTCGAGGCTGCACCAGTTCAAGCAGCACGCCAGATTATTCGCCCATCCGTATTAGACAGCCAAACAGTTCGTACACCAATTACATCGATGGCTAAGTACACAGAGCATAAGATCAAGGCTGCCCTAGGCAACACAGATTCTATTCTTTATGTAACAGCTGCAGATGATTCATTTACCACTAACCCTGCATTTAATCCAACACAGTACCTATCAGAATTTCCAACCAATACACGCTTTGGAACACCTGCTATTGATGCTTGCTCACGCGGAGTATTGCCAGCAAGCGGTATGACAATTAACGTGCCATCACTTGTTACATCAGCAGGCGGTCAGTCAGGCGTTGCACCAGTTGTAACAGTCGAGGCAGAAGCAGGCGCAGTACAAAACACAGGTATGGTTACAGAATACCTATCAGGTACAGTCAATAAATATTCAGGTATGAATACAATCTCAATCGAGTTGTTGGAAAGATCAGATCCGAATTTTTATTCCGAGCTTACTACTCAACTTCAAAATGCATATTTGAAAACACTTGATACAACAGTATTATCTGCGCTTATTACAGCAGGTACAGTAGCAACTACTGCACAAGCTGCTACTTCAGCAGGCATTATTGGTTACACATCGGAAGCTGCTCGCCTTGTTTATGAAGCAACAGGTTACTTTGCTAATAACTACATCGCTAACGGTTCACAATGGCAGCTGCTACTTGGCGCATCAGATACAACAGGCCGCCCAATTTATTCAGCATCACAGCCAATGAACGCAGCCGGACTAACACAACCTGGCTCAATTCGCGGCAACGTACTAGGTCTTGATCTATATGTTGACAAAAACTTTACAGCAACGACAACAGTAGATGATTCAGCTGTGATTCTTGCACCTGAAGCATTTACCGTTTATTCCAGCCCCCAGGCTTATATGAGTGTAAATGTAGTTTCAAATTTACAGGTCCAGGTGGCAATTTATGGCTACATGGCAACAATCGCCAAGATGCCAAAGGGAATTATCCGCTACAACTTCACCTAAGAAATAACCCTAATAGTCGGTAGGGCATTAGCCCTTTGCCCTACCGACCCGATGTAAGTAAGGAGTACCGATATGGCAGCTACATACGTCACCGTAGCCGAGCTACGCGCCAATTTAGGTATCGGTACTCTTTATACAGATCCAACGGTCGAGGATTGCTGCCAAGCCGCGCAAGATCAAATCAACAGTTTCCTTTGGTTTGATACTGCGCCAGTCGTGGGGACTGCATTGGTAAGCAACGTTGCGACAGTAATGTTGGCCAACCCCGGATTATTTACAACAGGCGAAAGCGTGACCATATCCGGGGCTGGTTCGACATTTAACGGCACTTACACAATTACTGCCACGTTGCCGTTTAGCACAGGCACTACAAATTTATTGCCAGCATTTAATATGAACTTAAATTATTACCAACAACCACAAGGTTATAGTTTTATCCAATATGCCAAGACTGCCAGCGATCAAAACTTTAGGCGCGTAGTGCCATCTGGTGTTGCAACAGGTGCAGATACAAAGACTGCTACCTACGTTAATACAGCCAGCGTTCGAGAAGCTGCGATGATCTTGGCGGTAGATATATGGCAAGCGCGCCAGGTATCCCAAACAGGCGGCGTTGGACTTGATGGCTTTAGTCCAAGTCCCTATCGCATGGGAAATAGTTTAATTGGAAAAATCCGCGGGTTATTAGCCCCGTACATGAACCCGAATAGCATGGTGGGGTAAATGCCTACGGCTGCTATTACAACCCTGCGTACAACGATCGCAACGGCTTTAACTAACAATGGTGTCTGGTCGGTATTCAGTTTTCCGCCAGCCACAATTCTCGCAAACAGCTGCGTGGTATTACCGGCAGACCCATATATCACGCCAAGCAATAACAGTTACGCGACTATTTCGCCGCTGGCTAATTTTAAGATTCTGCTAACTGTGCCGATGTTTGATAACCAAGGCAACCTGCAGGGCATTGAGGATTTTATAGTCGCAGCCTTTGGGCTACTGGCTGCATCATCCATTGTATTTAATGTAACCAGCGTTAGCGCGCCTGGTGTATTAAATGCTGATAGCGGCGATCTATTAACCGCTGAGTTCACCATATCCGTACTAACGAGCTGGAGTTAAACAAATGTCACTTACAGATGAGGAAAAAGCGTTTTTGGTCAAGATCGGACAGATCGAAGCCGAACCAGTAAAAGAAACAAAACCAAAATCAACCGAGAAAATAGAGGAATAAATTATGGCCATTTATTTATCCAATGGTGTCGTAGTGACTTTGAACAGCGTTGCACTAAGCGACCATGTAACAATGGCTACGATTAACCGCGTATTTGATGAATTAGAAGTAACAGCGATGGGCGATACGAGCCATAAATTTACCAAGGGCCTCGAAGCTTCTACCATCCAGCTGGACTTCCTATCGGATACAGCTGCATCAAATGTAAACGCAACTTTGCAAGCCGCCTGGGGTACAACAGTAGCCCTAACGCTAAAGCAAACAAATGCGGCTACATCGGCAACCAACCCGCTTTACAGCACTACAGTGCTTGTGAACAACACACAAGATATAAATGGTGGCCCAGCCGATATTGCCACACAAAGCATTACATTTACCTGTAATTCCGCAATCGTTATAACTACTTCATAACCAATAGAACAGGGGCTAACAGATGGCTAAGTTAAAGATCACTAGGGCCGATGGCGCAGTAACCGAGCATGCGGTAACGCCATCGATCGAATATGCGTTTGAAATTTATGCAAAGCAAGGCTTTCACGCTGCGTTTCGTTTGCATGAACGGCAAACGGATGTCTATTGGCTTGCTTGGGAGTGCTTAAGGTCTGCAGGCGAAACCGTGCCAATGTTCGGTGCAGAATTTATTAAGACACTTAAAAAGGTTGAGGTTCTGGATGATGACCCGGAACTATAGGGCGTGACTCGTTTACTTACTTGATCGCACGGATCAGTTTGGAAACGGGTATCGCGCCTAATGATTTACTAGCACTAGATAGCAGGATGTTTAAGGCGTTATTAGAGGCGATGAAAGACCGGAATAAGGAGTTGCGAGATGCCAGTAGCGGTAAAAGGCGGCATTGAACTCCGTAAAGCCATGAAAAAATTTACGCCTGATCTAGCTCAAGAAACGCAAAAACAAATGGCTGCGTTGCTTAAACCTATTGCTGCTAAAGCGCGTGGCTTTATTCCAGCAAGCGCACCGCTATCTGGGTGGGGTAAAGCTGCGCCTACCGCTAGGTGGTATTGGGATGGGCGCGCAGCTAAGAAAGGCGTAGGTTACAAAACCACGCCTAGCAAAGCTAATCGATCAGGGTTTAGATCATTAGCGCGTATTCAAAATGCATCGATGTCTGGCGCAATCTATGAAACTGCAGGGCGTAAGAATCCAGGCGGAAACTTTAGCCCACGTTTACCAGGTCAATTAGTAGGCAATCGAAAAATGGCAGGCCGCGCAATCTTTCGCGCATGGTCAGACGATAACGGCAAGACTAACGCAGCTGTAATCAAAGCTATTGAGGATGCGCGGAATAAATTTAACAAGGCTGTGGGGTCTAACTAATGGCCGTAGATCCATCAGTAAGAATAGATATAGCCGCTGAGTTCACCGGCAAGAAAGCGTTTGATAAGGCTGGTAAATCTACATCGGCTTTAGAAAAAAACGTAACAAATTTAGCAAAAGGATTAGCTGCAGCGTTCAGCATTAAGGCTGTGGTTAGTTTTGCTAAACAAGCGGCTAAGGCAGCGGCCGAGGATTCAAAAGCAACTGCCGTACTTGCACAAAACTTAAAAAATATAGGCCTTGCTTATGCGGAAGTACCTGTTGAAAGTTTTATTAAACAGATGCAGCAGCAGACGGGCATAGTCGATGACCAGTTACGCCCGGCATTTTCTAAACTAGCTCAGGCAACAATGTCAGTTACTAAGAGCCAAGAGCTAATGGGCTTGGCGTTTGATATTTCTAGCGGCACGGGCGTTGATTTCAACACAGTAGTAAACACTTTAAGCCAAGCATATTTAGGCAATACTAAAGGTCTTAAAAAACTAAATATACAAATGACGGCTACAGAATTAAAAACAGCTAGTTTTGCTGAGGTTCAAGACCAACTAAACCTACAATTTAGAGGTGCTGGTAAAGCGGCCTTAGAGTCTTACGGCGGCCAATTACAGATACTTGAAACAGCAGCTAATGAAGCCAAAGAAACTATTGGCTACGCTTTGCTTGATGCATTGAAGTCTTTAACAGGTCAAACAGATATAAACAAATTAGCCAAAGATATTGATACTGCTGCTGGCGCGGCTGCGTTATTTATAAAATTGACAACAAAAAATGTTAGCCCTGCTAAAGGTTTATGGGGTTATTGGCGCAATTTTATGGAATCAATACCTGGCTATGAGGAAACTTTAAGAAATTTTGCAGAAAGATTAGATGTAGACCTATTCCCTACTGGGCCACTAGGCAATTTCCAAATGAGTACAGGCGTGGTATTAGATCAGTCTGCTACACAGTTATCTAAGATTGAACAGGAACGTGCCAAAGCTGAACGTGAAAGACTGGCAAGAGAAAAGGCATCTGCAGCTGCACGTTTACTTGCACTTAAAAAAGAAGCCCTGTTAAGAAAACAGCAAGAAGCTTTATCAAAGGCAGCTGCAACTTTTGACCTTACTAAGATCCAAATTGCAGCAGCATTAAAAAATACTTATGACAAAGATGAACGTCTACGCCTATTGGCTATGCAGGAGATTGAAAACGATAACGGCGAGGCTGCCCTTAAATACATCGAGCAATTAAAACTGCTAACTGCCGAACAGCAAACTAACAAGTTAGCCGGTATCAAAACCATAAGCGAAACTGAACTAAGTTATATTAACCAATTGCTACTTGATGAACTTGATCGCATCAAGAATACAAAGATGTCACAAGAGGAAGCAGATGCTGCCCGTGCTGAAGCCTACAGAAAATACAATGCGGCAATTATTGCATCGGGCGGTTTAAACGATGCCAAGTTCTATACTGAAAAAACTCAGATAGAACTATTAGATATTATGCGCCGTGCTGCTATTGACAAGGCTGCATCGGCTCAAGCCACCGTAGATATTCTTAATTACACAAGCCAAAAAACAATTATCGAACGTATTGCAGCTGCTCAAAAAATAGCAGATGATGCAAAATACCAGGCATTAGTAGATTACTTAGCCTTACTTGCTAAGCCAATTCAAATGCCAGTCGTAGAACCGCCGCCTAGCGGTGGGCCACAAGGCCCTAGATTCGGCATAGGTGGGCAACCTATCTGGGATGATGGCATGGGAGGCCCTGGATACGGCACAGGGCAAGGCATGGGTACTGGATCAGTAGATAACTCAGTCAATATAACTATCGAAGGCATGATAGATAGCGGCAATTTTGATGAAGCCGTTAATACTGCGCTACTTAACAATATTCGCCGTGGCTATACACAAAGCCCAGCAGGGGCGTTGCCATAATGCCAATACCTACGATTAACGCAGTTATTAACTTTAGCACCGGGCCAAGTTTTGCCCAGGCTATGATCTTGGATGAAGGCTTACTAGGCACAAATATCCTTGCAGACTCAACTGCAATAATTGTTGATGTTAGCGATGTAGTTAATAGCGTAAATATTAGGCGCGGTCGATCAGCTACAGCCGATGAGTTTCAGACTGGCACAATGACCCTACGCATCGTAGATCAAAATGGCGATTTTAACCCACAGAACTCATCTAGCCCGTATTACACCTACCTAACGCCGATGCGTAAGGTGTCTATATCAGCTACTTACAGCGGCACTACTTATGCCATGTTTTCGGGATTTATTACCAGTTTTACGACCACTACCCCTAAAAACGCTAATGATGTCGTGTACACAGATATAACAGCTGTAGATGCCAGCCGCTTAGCCCAAAATGCCCAGATTAGTACAGTTACAGGTGCGGTTGCTGGCGATTTAAGCGGCACAAGAATTGGCCAGATACTAGACATGATCTCGTGGCCATCATCGATGCGCGATGTTGATGCGGGTTTAACTACTTTACAGGCAGACCCAGGCACAGCCCGTACAGCCCTTGCAGCCCTGCAGACAGCCACAAACAGCGAGTACGGGGCAATCTATGTAGATGCATCTGGATCGTGGGTATTCCAAGATCGCACAGTTACTACAGCCAGCGTTGCAGGTACGCCTACAGTTTTTAACGATAATGGCACAGATATTGGCTATGCCAATGCCGTATGGCGGCTGGATGACACCCTTGTATTTAATCAGGCTAATATCACTAGAACTGGCGGCAGCGTACAAACTGCTACCAATGCAGCTAGTGTTTTAAAGTATTTTGCTCACACTTATAACCAGCAAGATTTACTTATGCAGACCGATGCCGTTGCTTTGGATTATGCCCAGGCATACGTTGCCAGCCGTGCCGAAACCAGCATCCGATGCGATGCGATCGAGCTAGACCTATACACAAACAATTACAACACAGGCATAATTGCAGCTTTAGGTTTAGATTTCTTTGACCCGGTAACTATTACTACTAACCAGCCAGGTAGTTCGACCCTTACAAAAACACTACAAGTTTTCGGCGTGGCACATAGCGTTACCCCGAATAAATGGCGTACAACCTTTACTACACTTGAACCCGTGATAGATGGGTTTATATTGGATTCAACCAACTATGGCGTACTTGATACGTCTGTATTAAGTTACTAAGGAGATAAGAAAATGGCTAAACAGACGTTTACAACTGGTCAGGTGCTAACTGCTGCACAAATGACTAGCTTGCAACAGACGGCTATGGGCGGTGGATCAACTACGGCTAAGACCACTAGCTACACGCTAGTAGCTGCCGATGCTGGCACAGTAGTGCAGATGAACAGCGCAAGTGCTACAACCATTACAGTCAATACTGCCCTGTTTGCAGCTGGCGATACTGTACAGATTCAAAATATAGGCGCAGGTGTATGCACGGTAACAGCTGGAACAGCGACAGTAAATACAAGCGCGACTTTAGCTTTATCGCAATACGATGCTGGAACTCTTTATTTTAATACCACCAGCGCGGCATTTTTCTTTAATACTGATGCTGCCGATGGCGGCGGTGGCATGACAGCTATTTCAACGGGAACGTTATCTGGATCAGGTGTTACATTTTCATCTATTGCTGGCACTTATAACAACCTTGAATTACATATAACTGGCTACAATCTTGCTGGTGGCGGCAGATTGTATGTAAGAGTAAACAGCGATACCGGTTCAAACTACGTAGGCGGCTACACAAGATTTCGTGATGGCACAGCTTCAAGTGCTGCAGGCGCGGCTTCGCCAGGTGCAACAGCACAAATAGAAACCGATGGTGGCACAACGCCTGATTCAGGTGCAACAAACTCTGTAATTCTTAATTTTCCAGCCTATAAAACAACAACAGGGGCAAAAGTTATAAGTGCTCTTGCTTATGATTTATCCACATATAAAATTCCTAGTTTACAATTTTATGGATACACGGGCACGGCTGGCGCGATCACTAGCATTACAATCGTGCCAAGTGCTAGTACATTTTCAGCAGGTACTTACACACTATATGGAGTAAAATAATGAATACAATGACTGAAGTTAATTGTGAAACGGGCGAAGTTATCGAACGTGAATTAAATGCGGATGAAATTAAACAGCGCAAAATTGATGCAGATAATGAAAAAGCCAATCAATTAGCAATAGCGCAAGCCGCCGATGCTAAAGCCGCACTACTGGCCAAGTTAGGTATTACCGCCGAGGAAGCCGCGCTACTGCTCAAATGAGTGCGATCAGTTATAACGGCTGGCCAGCATCTAAGGATGTTGAGTCGATCCGTATCAAGTCTTACGCGATTAAGGGCAGCAGCGTTAAGCTGCGCTGCGCATATTTTGCTGCGCCTTTACTGGTTGCCTTTGCTGAGCAGTTTAATGAACTGATTGAGCCGATCGATGGCGGTGCGCTTGATGACTGGGGCTACTGTTACCGAGATGTTAGAGGCGTACCGGGCAAGTTAAGCAATCACAGCAGCGGTACAGCCATTGACCTTAACGCTACTAAGCATCCGCTAGGCAAGGCTGGCACGTTCCCAGCTGAGAAAGTACCGATGCTATTGGCATTGACTAAAAAATATTCTTTAATCTGGGGCGGTACATGGACTAGGCGTGATGAAATGCATTTTGAGGTGGGAATAGATCCCGTAAAGGCTGCCAAGTTAATAGAAAAATTAGGGCTGGAGTACGACCAACCTAAAGGGCAATTAGGAGAATAACCATGAAAGAACAAGCTAAGGCCGCTGGCCTGTCATACCTACGCGCTGCTGTTAGCTGCGCTGCTGCACTTTACATGTCGGGTATTTCGGATCCAAAAACACTAGCTAATGCGTTCGTTGCAGGTTTACTTGGCCCATTATTGCGAGCCATGAACCCTAGCGACAAAGCTTTCGGTACTAAGTAATGACGGCCGCCCAGTCGCTATTAGCAATAGCCATAGGTATCTGCACACTTATGGGGTTTGCGGCTGGGCTGGTTCGCCATTTAGTGAAGTATTACCTGGCTGAATTGAGGCCAGACAATAACGGCGGCCATAACCTACGCGGTCGAGTAGATCGCATAGAGGCCAAGGTTGATAGCATTTACGAGATGTTGCTACAGCGTTAGGGCGTGTCGGTTATTGACCGCTGTCAGTCCAAGGCTTTACCCTGTATTTACACGTTAGGCAGGGCTACCTAATTCGGTGTAGCAGGGCTTAACCCAAACAAGGGCGAAGTAAATGGATATAGAAAAAGTACTGGCAATCGTATTATTAACTAATGTTGGTTGGTTTATTGTAGGTTGGTCGGTTGGTTTTAAAGAAGGCGTAAAAGACGGCTTTAATCGTGGTCGCGCGGCTGGTTTGAGAACTGCTGCAGATATGGTGCGTAACTCATGAACGCCGAGAAAGAGCTATTGCTCGCATTACTAATCGAGAAGTACACAGCAGTTAAAGAAATAACACCTACTGTACATAAGCAGCAAAAGACAGAACAAAAGCTAGTTAACAGGAGAAAACACAAGCCTCACATGTGGACAGATTGGGAGAAAAAACGTGTTGTATATCTGCGGGATATAGAACGTTTATCTTTTGGCCAAATTGGTAAAAAAATGGGTTTACGGGCGGTGCAATGTTCAGCAACCTATGGGCAGTTAAACAGAGCTGCACGCCGTGCAGAAATACAGGTGCAAAATGTCCTTTGATCTTTCAACCTATGAGGATGTAAACAGCCGCATTAAGCGGTTTAGGGAAACGCATATTTCAGGCAGGATTATTACTGAGATCGTAGAGATCGATGTAACTAAAGGTTATGTAATCATCCGTGCCAGCGTATTCCGTGAGCATGAGGATGTCGTACCGGCAGCCATTGACTATGCCTATGAGCTGCGTACTGATCGAGGCGTAAACAGGGATTTTTGGATCGAGAATTGCAGCACCAGCGCAATCGGTCGAGCCATAGGTTTGCTAATGCCAAGTGAGTCCAGGCCTACGCGACAGGACATGGAGAAGGTAGAACGCTTAGCGGCTCAGCCTGCAGTAGAGGTTGATCTATGGGCTACTGCTACACCTGCAGTAAAGGTTGATGGCGTTGGAAGTGTGCGGCCTGCAGCCGAATCTATAGCCGATATTAGGCAGCAATTAGGTGGCGAGATAGTTGATGCCGCCCCGATCTGCTCACATGGCCGCATGGTTTACAAAGAAGGCGTAAGCGAGAAAACTGGCAACAAATACCGGGGCTATACCTGTAGCAGTAAGACACGGGGCGATCAATGCAAACCAATATGGCTATAACCGAAGTGGCGCAGATAGTCCAGGTAATCTTAGATCGATCGCAGGAAGTACAGGCAGCAGCTTGTGGGTTTGCCCGTAGTACAGGCGAGAAGGCTAATACGCCCGACCATGCTGGCCGATATAACACCAAAATAAACTTTCACCAGTTTATAGCCGAGCATAGCGAAGCTGCTGGTGCTGAGATTGCAGTAGCGCAATACATGGGCATACGTAATTTCGTGCCTACTGTAAACACGTTTCACGATGCACCAGATGTGCAGCTAGGCAATCTGGGGTTTGAGGTTAAATGGACTCCATACATTAATGGGCATTTAATTATCCATAAGGATTACCCAAGGCTCAACGATGTAGCCATCCTGGTGGTAAATAAGTCACCTGTCTATCAAATTATTGGCTGGATGCCCGTGCTGTGGGCTAAGAAAGCCAAGTATTTCAACGCAGCTGATGGCAATTTCTGGGTATCTCAACGCGAGTTATTCGAGATGGATGCGCTAAGGAAATCCGTATATGGCATTACTGAGGATTAACTGCAGGGTTTGCGCCAAGATTGGTAGCGGCATGCAAACGCATAAAATCGTAGATGAATTTATTAACCTACCGCCTAACGTAGTTTGCGTTCAATGCCTAGGCTGTGGCGTTATGGGCATAGAGATGCTGCTAGATAGCCAAGTACCTACCATTGAGGAGATATTGCATGACTAATGAACTGCAGATAATTTGTAATTGCCAAGATTACAAAGAGATGGATTTATCTTGTCACCTGGTTAATGGCATTATTCCGATTATTATCATCAAGTGCGAGGAGTGCAGTAGCGCATACACGATCATGCCTAATTCGGTGCAAAATGCCTAGTTACTTGTACCGCTGCGATCAATGCGGCGTTGAACTAGAAATGAATCACCCGGTAAATACACACGGCGATAGCAGTCCATTGTGCTGCAGCTACCCAATGATACGCGTGTTTAGGGCGCCATCGATCATATTTAAAGGAACAGGATGGGGTAAAGATAAATGAGTAATCCAGAAATGCGTACGATATTGCAGGATTTAAGGGAAATATTAGCTAAAGAGATCGAGCATAAGTTTATGCCGCTACATGTATGCCAGGTATGTGACAACATAGCTGTAGGCGCGTTAGTCGAGCAGATTGTGGACACAATTAGGGGCGATAATGACTGATCTCAATGACTGGAAAATGGCTGAACGTATAGCCGAGAACAGCAAAACCTATAAAACGCCACAAGATGTTATGGCTGCTTTTGAGGATTTAATGAAGCAAGTCGAAGCTGAAGGCGACCAGGATGACTAAGCGACTTGGCCAGAAGTTCTACACAGTTGCGGATAACGCTGTGTATAACTCATGCTGTGACTCAATACAGTTTAAGTACCTGTGTATAACCTGTGGACAAAACGCAGGTTGCTATTTCTGCGACTTTGATCCAGACGAAAAGCATGAGTGTAATGAGTAGCGACACGCCGATGAAATGTAAATGGTTTAGGTATGTATGTGTATACTTAGTCTTAGTACTTAACGCTTTTACTAATGCTTATGCTAGTACTAACTCCAATAAAGAGATTGAAAAATATAAACTATATAGTCATATAAAACTAACTAACCATAATGAATACCTATGTTTAGAGAAGCTTTGGTACTTAGAGTCTAAGTGGAATTACCGGGCTGATAACAAGCGATCATCTGCGTATGGAATACCACAGCTGTTAAAGCTAAAGACTAATGATCCTTATGAGCAGATAGATGCAGGCCTCATCTATATTGCTAAACGTCATGGCACACCATGTAAAGCATTGGCCTATCATAAGAAGCATGGACATTACTAATGGCTAAGCGCGGTGATCCAAGGCTGTCAGCTGGTTACAAGATGGTGCGGCTACGGGTGCTGCATCGAGATAACTACGTTTGCTATTACTGCGGTGGTGATGCTAACCAGGTGGATCATGTAGTGCCTATATCAAAGCAAGGTGATGTAATGGATATGGATAACATGGTCGCAGCTTGTAAGAGGTGCAACGTAAGCAAGGGCAACAGGTCACAGGGCGTTTTTTTAGCCACAGGCGCTAC
>OFSF01000497.1_pt1 | contig 15251 bp, 13 predicted proteins | sample 1543271 | NCBI WGS metagenome assembly OFSF01 (sample SAMN07774227, study PRJEB24372) | wastewater metagenome | isolation source: Exp Tend VB 100WW | collected 2016-02
TGCTCATCGAGATGCCGCCCGTTCCCTTGCTCGAACATCCGTTCGCGCGAGGCGCGCTCGCAGGCGCCGTCGTCCTGCCGATCCTCGCCGCGCTCGGAGGCGACGACGAGCTGCGCCGGCTCGACCCCGACGAGGTCTACGCCGACGCCGTGAGCAAGGGCTCCGCCACGGTCCGCACCTCGCGCCGCACGGCGAGCGACAGTGCGATCAGCAATCCCGCCCAAATCTCGTGAAAACAGGCGAGGTCGGCTTGCACGAAGGCGATCAGCCCCCCCGCCAGCAACGCCATCGCGACCCACACCGCTGCCGGACGGGCAAAAGCCGACCGCAATTGTCGATACCAGGCGAACACCACTCCCGCGACCAGCGCATAGAGCAGCAGCATGGTGACGGGGGGCGGCAGCGCGGCCTGTACCACCGCGAGCGTCGGCAGGCGGAAGGCGAGGAAGGGGCGCATCGGATCATCGCCCGCGCGGAGCGCTTGCGCAGTCACCGGATAATAACCGCCACCGCCGCGCATCCCTTGGACAATCGTCTCATAGCGCACGACATCGGCTTGATCTTCGCCGCGATTGGCCGGGTCATGGTCGATCGACGGTGCCCCGGGGCTCGCCAAAGCCAGCAAGGTCGCGAGTAACAGCAGCGCGAGCAGCGCCAGGCCGATACGGGCCCTCTGGAGCGATACCCCGGCAAATCTGGAAGGCTTGGCGAGCCACAGGGGCGTGGCGTCCTTCACCCCCAGAGCACCCACCCAAGGCCCAGGCTTGCCCCCGCGCTCACCAGCGCAACGAGCGCATACCGCCAGCCGCCGCCGACGCGCAGCACTTCGATGTGTTTGAGCGGCGGCTCGGGCGGGGCTCCGGGCGGATTGGGGAAACGCCGTTCGATGTTGCGCACCAGATCGGGCAAGCGCGACAGGGTCCGGAAGCCCTCGACCAGTCGGTCGGCGACCGCCGCTTCGGGGCCGAGTTCTGTGCGGATCCATTCGCGCACGAACGGGGCGGCGGCGTCCCACAAATTGATGTCGGGGTCGAGGCTGGTCGCGACGCCCTCGACCATCACCATCGTCTTTTGCAGCAGCAACAAATGCGGCTGCGTCTGCATGTCGAAATCGCGAGTGATATTGAACAGGCCGTCGAGCATCATGCCGATCGACATGTCCTTCACCGCCATGCCGCGCATCGGCTCGCCCACCGCGCGCAGCGCCGTCGCGAACTCGGCGACATTGTGGTGCGGCGGCACATAGCCCGCCTCGAAATGGATTTCGGCCACGCGCTTATAGTTGCCGGTGATCAGCCCGTAGAGGATCTCGGCCAGCCACACGCGCGCGCGCCGGTCGATCCGCCCCATGATGCCAAAGTCGATCGCGGCGATCTTGCCGCCCGGCAGCGCGAACAGATTGCCCTGGTGCATGTCGGCATGGAAGAAGCCTTCGGCGATCGCCTGGCGCAGGAAAGCGTGGACGAGGGTGTTGGCCAGCGCCTGCATGTCATAGCCCGCTTCGACCAGCGCCGCGCGGTTGGACAGCTTGATCCCGTCGATCCATTCGAGCGTCAGCACACGGCCGGTGGTGCGCTGCCAATCGATCTTGGGCACCAGGAAATCGGGCTCGGCGGTCATCGCATCGGCGAGTTCGGAGGCGGAGGCGGCTTCGCGCCGCAAATCGAGCTCGCGCGCGGTCCAGCGCTTGAACGTCTCGATCACCAGCCGTGGGCGCAGCCGTGACAGTTCGCCGCCCATCGCCTCGACTTGCGCCGCCGCCCATTCATAGGTGTCGATCGCGCGGGTGAAATCTTCCTCGACGCCGGGGCGTAGCACCTTGATCGCGACGGTGCGGCCGTCGGTGGTGACCCCGCGATGGACTTGCGCGATCGAGGCTGCACCGACCGGGACGGGATCGATCGAGGCGAACAATTCCGCCGGATCGCGCTGGAACGCGCGCGTCATCGCGGCGTGGATCGTGTCATAGGGCACGGGCGGCAGCGCGTCCTGCAGCCGCATCAGATCGTTCGACGCCGCCTCGCCGACAATGTCGGGCCGCGTCGCCAGCGTCTGGCCGAGCTTGATCGCAGCGGGGCCGATCGCCTGAAACGCATCGGCATAGCGCGGCACGGCGGGCACGCGCGCACCGATCCGTGCGATCCGCGCGAGGCGACGCACCGGCGTCGGCGTATTGGGGTCGCGCTCGATGCCCGAGAGCGCGCCGTGGCGCGCGAGGATGCGGCCCCATTTGAGCAGGCGCCACAGGTGGATAGCGGGGGCGGTCATATTGTTCCCTCTCCCCACGGGAGAGGGAGGGAGGAGCGAAGCGACGGAAGGGTGAGGGTGATTGGGCAGGCGTTGGTCGCCCTCACCCTCCCACTCGACTGCGTCGAGCGGGCCCCTCCCTCTCCCGTTGGGAGAGGGGTTTCAGCGCACTGCATCAAATCTTCCACCCGTGGTGGATCGCGACCAGCCCGCCCAGCATCGGCTCGACCCCGGTCTGCACGAAGCCCGCGTCGCGGATCATGCCTTCGAAAGTCGGCATGTCGGGGAAACGGCGAATCGATTCGATCAAATAGCGATAGCTGTCGGCATCCTGCGCCAGCAACTTGCCGAGCTGCGGCACCACCTTGTGGGAATAGACGTCATAGACATCGGCGAAGCCGGGCCACAGCGTGGTCGAGAACTCCAGGCAATAGAAGCGCCCGCCGCGGCGCAGCACGCGGTGCGCCTCGCGGAGCGCCTTGGGGATGTCGGTCACGTTGCGGATACCGAAGGCGATCGTATAGGCGTCGAAAAAGCGGTCGGGGAAGACCAGCGTCTCGGCATTGGCCTCGGTCCATACCAGGCCATCAATGCCGCGCTTGGCGGCGCGTTCCATGCCGACTTCCAGCATTTGCGGGTTGATGTCGGCGACGGTCACGCTCGCGCCCGATTCGGCCAGGCGGAAGGCGATGTCGCCGGTGCCGCCCGCCATATCGAGGATCTGCTCGCCCGCGCGCGGCTTCACGCGGCGGACGAAGCGATCCTTCCACAAACGGTGCATCCCGCCCGACATCGCGTCGTTCATGATGTCGTAGCTGCGCGCCACGCTCGAAAACACGCCGCCGACGCGCGCGGTCTTTTCGGTGGCGGGGATGTCTTCATAGCCAAAGGAGACGGTGCCGGGGGCGGTATCGGAGCCGGATTGGGTGTCGGTCATGCCGCCCGCTCTAGCCGAGCGAAGCGGCGGCGCAAACCACTGCATGGCGGATGGGTCAAATTGTCACGTGGCGGCGATTCCTGTTCGCGCCTTCGCGTCTTCGCGTGAGAAAGAAGGCGCATTGCCCGCGAAGGCGCGAAGGAAGGACGTGTCATCAGCCAGAGCGCGGGCTGTCGTTGACCCCTGGCACCGTTCGGGCGAAAGCGGGGAATGCCTGAGCTCCCCGAAGTCGAAACCACCGTGCGCGGTCTGCGGCCCGTGCTGGAGGGGCAGCGCATCGCGCTGGTCCAGCTCCGCCGCCCGGACTTGCGGCACCCCTTTCCGGCCGATCTCGGCCAGCGTCTGACCGGGGCGACGGTCACCGGGCTTAGCCGACGCGCCAAATACGGGCTGATCGAAACCGATCGCGGCGACACCATGGTGTTCCATCTCGGCATGTCGGGGCGTTGGCGCGTCGACCCCAGCGAGGTGCTGCCGCACGATCATTTGATTCTCGAAACCGCGACGCAGCGGTTGGCGCTCAACGATGCGCGGCGCTTCGGCTCGGTCGATCTGCTGGCGACGACCGCGCTCGCCGACTTTCCCGCCTTCAAGGCCTTGGGGCCGGAGCCGCTCGGCCCCGAGCTGACCGCCGCGTACCTGCACGCGGCGCTTGCCGGGCGGATCGCGTCGATCAAGCTGCTGTTGCTCGATCAGCGAATCGTCGCCGGGCTCGGCAACATCTATGTCTGCGAGGCGCTCCACCTTGCGGGCATTTCGCCCAAGCGCGGCGGGGGCGAGCTGTCGCGCGCCAAGCTCGAGCGACTCGTCGCGGCGATTCGGTCGGTGCTGCTCTCCGCGATCGAGGCAGGCGGATCGACCCTGCGCGATTATGCGCGGCCCGATGGGGAACTCGGCTATTTCTCCAAGCAATTCCTGGTCTATGGCCGCGAGGGGGAGCCCTGCGCGTGCGGGGGCACCGTAGCGCGCTATGCCGAGGGCGGGCGCTCGACATTTTGGTGCCCAAAGTGCCAGCGGTGATTGACCAGCGCGCACGTTCTCGCTAAGGCGCACGGCTTCCGGGGCCGGGAGCTTTCTCCCGCCCTTTCTTATTTGCAGAATCAGAGGGCTTCATGGCGAACACGCCACAGGCGAAAAAGCGTATCCGTCGTAACGCCGCGCGGACACTGGTAAACGGCAACCGCACCGGTCGCATCCGGACTTTCGTCAAGAAGGTCGAGAATGCACTGGAAGCAGGCGACAAGGCCGCAGCGACCGCCGCGATGGCGCTGGTCCAGCCCGAGCTGATGCGCGGCGTCGCCAAGGGCGTGCTGCACAAGAACACCGCCAGCCGGAAGTTCTCGCGTCTGACCAAGCGCCTCTCCGCGCTGGCCTGATTCCCGCTGATTTTGCGGTAAAAACGCCCGCTGGATGCAAATCCGGCGGGCTTTTTGTCGTCGGCTGCGGAACCGCATCGCTTCCATCCCATCGCCGCGCGTTGTGCACGGAACGTTTCGGGACCCCGCGAACCCCAATTTACCGGAACCCACGGATTCACCGCGATTCGCAAAAACGACACGAAAGTGTAACGACAATATCTGTTGTGAATCAGATACTTATAAGAAATTTGACGCGAATCCGTGGCTAGATACGAGTCAATCCAGATTATTTCAAAAATCTGACAGGGGCAGGCCTTGATCGACTCGCTGCGATCTTCATAACTGGCCCTCCAACGCGCAGACCGAGCGTCTCGCGACTCAATTCGAATGGCAACGTCATGCAGGCGGTGATTCCGGCTGTGGGGGGCTTTGTCTGTGCAGTTCCGGCGGCGCGGTCTTTCACCGCGCTGTCAAACAAAGGTTTTTGGTGTGGTCGTAACGTTGAACAGGGGGGCGAGCGCAGACGGCACCAGCATGGATGGCGTGCAGCCGGACGGTTCGGTGGCCCGCGCCTGGGCCACTGTGCGGGCGCATTTGCGGGAATCGGCGGGCGCGCGGTTGTTCGATCAGTGGCTCAAGCCGATGACGCTGCTGCCCGGCGTGGATGCTGAGTCGGTGCGCCTCGCGCTGCCGTCGGCGTTCATGACCAATTGGGTCCGCAACCATTATGCCGATCGCTTGCTGCAGGAGTTCCGCGCGGTTCTGCCGACGGTGCGACGCGTCACGATCGAGACGGGTTCTGCCACCGCAGCACCGGCCCCCGCCGTGCTTACGGTCGATTCGCTGCCGGCTGCGGTGGAAGCGCCCGTGGTGGTCGCCGATCGCCCGCCGCTCGACCCGCGCTTCACCTTCGACCGCTTCGTCGTCGATTCGTCCAACATGGTCGCGTTCAACGCGGCGCGCGCGCTGGCCGAGCCCGGCGTGCCGCGCTTCAGCCCGCTGTTCCTCCACAGCGGCACCGGGCAGGGCAAGACGCATTTGATGCACGCAATTGGTGCTGCCTATCTTGCGGCGGTGCCCGGCGCTCGCGTGCTGCTGATGTCGGCCGAGCGCTTCATGTTCGATTTCGTCCAGGCGCTGCGCAACCGCGACACGCACAGCTTCAAGACGCGGCTGCGCTCGGCCGATCTGCTGCTGGTCGACGATCTGCAATTCATCGCGGGCAAGGATTCGACGCAGGAAGAGTTCTTCCACACGATCAACGAAGTGATGGGCGCGGGCAAGCGGCTTGTGATCTCGGCCGATCGCTGCCCGCAGGGGCTCGACGGGGTCGAGGCGCGGATCACTTCGCGGCTGTCGTGCGGGCTGGTGGCCGACATCAAGGCACCCGATCTGGCGCTGCGCCGTGCGGTGCTGGCGCGCAAGCTGGTCGACATGCCGGGGGCGAAGGTGCCCGCCGACGTGCTCGATCTGCTGGCATCGCGCATCACCGCCAACATTCGCGATCTCGAAGGCGCGCTCAACCGCGTCGTCGCTTATGCGCAGCTGACCGGGGTCGAGATCGACCTCGACTTCGCCGTGGCGACGCTGGGCGACGTGCTGCGCGGGGCGGAACGCCGCGTAACGATCGATGAGATCCAGAAGGCGGTGTCGGCGCATTTCGAGCTGAAGCCGGTCGATCTGGTCTCGGCCCGGCGCGCGGTGGTGGTGGCACGGCCGCGCCAGATCGCCATGTACCTCGCCAAGCGCCTGACGACGCGCTCGCTGCCCGAGATCGGCCGTAAGTTCGGCGGGCGCGACCATTCGACGGTGATCCACGCGGTGCGCCGCATCGAGGAACTGCGCGACACCGATCGCGAAATCGATACCGCCGTGCGCTATTTGCTGCGCGAGCTGGAGGGCTGATCGCTTAACCTCCCTCTCCCAACGGGAGAGGGAAGGGGCCCGCCGCTTTAGCGGTGGTAAGGGTGAGGGCGACTTTGCGGGAGCTGCACCCGGCTCACCCTCACCCTTCCGCGGCTTCGCCGCTCCCTCCCTCTCCCGCTGGGAGAGGGATTTTGTGGCGACGGTCGGCCTGCGGCGAAGGTTACACCTGCAACCCAACCGCCGCCTGCGCCGCCGCCAACGTCGGTGCCGCCAGCACACTCGCGCGCGCCGCGCCCTCGGCGAGCACCGCGCTCACCGCCGCACGATCGTCGAGCAACGCGGTCAGCCGCTGGCGAATCGGCGAGAGCGTCGCCACCGCCAGATCGGCGAGGGCAGGCTTGAACGCGCCGAAGCCTTGCCCTGCGAACTGCGCCAGCACCGCATCGAGCGTCACGCCCGCAAGCGCTGCATAGATCGTCACCAGGTTGCGCGCCTCAGGCCGTTCGGTGAGGCCGGCGACTTCGCCCGGCAAGCCATCGGCATCGCTCTTGGCCTTGCGAATCTTGCCCGCGATGGTGTCGTCGTCATCGACCAGGTTGATCCGGCTGGCGTCGGACGGATCGGACTTGGACATTTTGGCGCTGGCATCGCGCAAGCTCATGATGCGCGGGGCGGCCTTGGAGATGAACGGCTCGGGCAGCGTGAAGGTGTCGCCATAATCGGTGTTGAACTTCACCGCGATGTCGCGCGCCAGTTCGAGATGCTGTTTCTGATCCTCGCCGACCGGCACGTGCGTCGCCTGGTAGAGCAAAACGTCGGCGGCTTGCAGCACGGGGTAAGTGAACAGCCCGACGCTCTGGCTCTCGCCCTTCTTGCCCGCCTTGTCCTTCCACTGCGTCATGCGGCCGAGCCAGCCCATCCGCGCGGTGCCGCCGAGGATCCAGTGGAGCGCGCTGTGCGCAGGCACGCGCGCCTGGTTGAACAGGATCGCGCGCTTGGGGTCGATGCCGCAGGCGAGCAAGGTGGCGGCCATTTCGGTGGTGTGGGCGTTGAGCTCGGCCGGGATGACCGGCTGCGACAATGCGTGGAGATCGGCCAGGAAGAACAGGCAGTCGTCGCCTTCCGGCATCGCGTCTTGCATCGCCACCCATTGCTTGATCGCGCCGAGATAGTTGCCGAGGTGGAGGTTGCCGGTTGGCTGGATGCCGGAGACGACACGCATATGCTTATTCCTGGGCGGGCTTGGGGGTGGAGGTGCCGCGCCGCCGCATCAGCGCCTTCAGGTCCGCGATGCGATAAGCACCGGTGACGAAACAGGCCACGCCATAGACCGCGCTGCCTGCGCCGACCAGTACGCCAAGCGCGGCATAACGCACGATCAGCGCGCCGCCGAGATAGGGGGTAAGCAGCCGCTCGAACGCAAACACCGTCGCGCCCATCAGTAATGCTGCGAGCAGCAGGCGCGGGACCTTGCGGCGCAAAGCGCTGTCCGCCGCGAAATGGCCGCGCTCGACCAGCGTGCGATAGAGCATGGCGACATTGACCGTCGAGGCGAGCGCGGTGGCGAGCGGCGGGCCGACATGGCCGATCAGCGGGATCATAATGAGGTTGCCGACGATGTTCACCGCAATCGAGAGCATCGCATAGCGCACCGGCGTCCTGGTATCGCCGCGCGCATAATAACCGGGCGTCAGCACCTTCACGAGCACATAGGAGGGCAGGCCGACCGAGAAGGCGCTGAGCGCCCAGCCGCAGCGGCGCGCGTCGATCGCGGTGAAATGCCCATATTGGAACAGCCCGCGCACGATCGGCTCGGCGGCGACCATGAAGGCGACGGTGGCGGGGAGGGTGAGGAACAGCGCCAGCTCGATCCCGCGATTCTGCGTCTCCATCGCGGCGGCATCCTGCCCGGTCGAGAGCAGGCGCGACACTGTCGGCAACAGGATCGTGCCAAGCCCGATGCCGATCAGCCCGAGCGGCAATTGGTTCAGCCGGTCCGCATAATAAATGTACGTGATCGAGCCCGAGGCGAGCAGGCTGCCCGCGAGCGAGGTCGAGATCAACAGATTGATCTGCGACGCGCCCGCGCCCGCCGCAGCGGGGACGATCAGCCGCAGCATCTCGCGCACATCGGCGTCCAAGCGCGGCAGCCGCAGCCGCATATCGACCCCGGCGCGGTGGCACGCCCATAGCAGCCACAGCAGTTGCAGCACGCCGCCGACCGTCACCGAAATCGCCTGCACGCGCGCGGTCTGATAGACGTCGGTGCCGTGGAAGAACCACAGCCCCGCGATCATGGCGAGATTGAGCAGGATCGGGGCGGCCGCATTGACCCAGAATTTGTCGAGCGAATTGAGGATGCCCCCCAGCAGCGACGCCAGCGATATCAGCGCGAGATAGGGCAACGTGATCCGCGACAGCATCACCGCAAAGGCGAATTGCTCGTGGGTCGGATGCTGGCGGGCGAAACCGCCCGAAAGCAGCCAGGTGATCGGCCAGGCCGCCAGGATCAGCGCGCCGGTGAACAGGATCAGGATCGGCAGCAACACCGCCAGCGCGCGCTCGGCGAAGCGATAGCCGCCGGCAATGCCGTCCGGCCCGGCGGCTTTCTTGTTGAACATCGGGATGAAGGCGGCGGAAAACGCGCCCTCCGCGAACAAAGCGCGGAACATGTTGGGCAGACGGAAGGCGACGCCATTGAACGCGTCCGATGCAAACCCCGCCCCGACGTAACGGGCGGCGAGCGAATCGCGCACCAACGCCAGCACCCGGCTGGCCAGCGTGAGGCCGCCGATCGAGCCGAGTGATTTGACGAGGTTCATGGCGCTGTCTTCACAAAAACAGCCCCCGCATCCGGACTGGGAGATCGGGGGCTGAAAGGGCCCTTAGGCGGTGCCGAGCGTCTCGCCAATGCCGCCTTCGGCCGCTTCCTGCTGCTGCAGGAAGACGCTGGCGAAATCGATCGGCTCGAGCAGCAGCGGCGGGAAGCCGCCGTCACGGATGGCGTCGGCCAGCACGCGGCGCGCGAACGGGAAGATCAGGCGCGGCGCTTCGGCCAGCAGGAACGGCTGGAGATGCTCTGCCGGGAAATTGCGCAGGCCGAACAGCCCGGCATAGGAAAGGTCGACGAGGAAGGCTACGGTGCCCTCTGCTTCGGCCTTCACTTCGATACGCAGCACGATTTCATAGACATCGTCGCCGACCTGGGCCGAAGCGATGTTGAACTGCACGTCGATGGCGGGCGCGGTCGGGTTCTGGAAAATGGCCGGTGCGTTCGGATTCTCGAACGACAAGTCCTTCACATATTGCGAGATGAGGCCGGCCGCAGGCGCGGTGTCCAGGCCATTGCCATAGGGGTCGGTCGTCGGAACCGTGGTGGTGATGAAGCCGTCGTCCTGCTCGCTCATGGAACTCGTCCTTACCCTGATCGTATAAGCGCCACACTTCCGTGGCGTGGTCGAAAGCGCGCGCCTAGCAGGGGGGGGCAGCGAGTTCAACTCGCCGGAGACGCTCGTCTTATTGCATGATTTGAATCCTTGGCGCGTTAGGCCTATGTACTGCATCTGTTGAAAGCCCCGGAGGCCGCGTGTTCCTGACCGTCATTCTCGTAATGCTGACTGCGTTTCTGGCGCTGAACCTGTATCGGGTGCTGGGCAAACGCACGGGTCACGAACAGCCCTTGCCCAAGCCGACCGAGGAACGTGCTCCGCTGACGGTGGTGCAGCGCCCGGTCGAGGCGATCGGCGAAGCGCGTGAACCGATCAGCCGCAATGTCGAGCCCAAGGCCGAAGCGGGTATCCGCGCGATCATCGCTGCCGACTCCACCTTCGACGTCTCGCGTTTTCTCGGTGGCGCGCAGGGTGCCTATCGCATGATTTTGGAGGCGTTCTGGAAGGGCGACGAGGAACAACTCGCCTGGCTTGCCGAGGATTCGGTGCGCGATGCCTTCACCAGCGCGATCCTGGCGCGTGACACTGCGGGCCATGTGCTGGACAACCGGCTCGTGTCGATCGAGCGTGCGGTCATTGCCGACGCGTCGCTCGACGGCAAGGTTGCGCGGATCACGGTCCGCTTCGATGCCGACATCGCTGCGGTGACGCGCGATGCCGAGGGTAACGTGATCGCGGGCTCGATGACCGATGCGGTTGAGACGCATGATGTTTGGACCTTCGTGCGCACGCTCAAGAGCAGCGACCCGAATTGGAAGCTCGCCGACACCGACGAGGCATAACGCCAATGCGGGGGGCATTTACCGGGCTGCCGATTGCGTTTGCCGTCTTGCTCGCCGGGTGCGGCGGTCACGTCGAACGCCCCCGTCCGGTCGCCAACCGTCCTGCACCGGTGCGCAAACCCGTCGCCGCCACCCCGATCGCGCCGCAGCCCGTTGCGCCGGTGGCCGCCGGCACGGCGACCGCCGCCAGCGCGGGCGTGATCGCAGGTCCGCCTGTCTACACGCTCCCCATCGACGAAGCCGCTGCGGCGCGCGCTCTGGTGGCTTTTCAGGCCTCCTGTCCGTCGCTGTTGCGCCGTACCGATGTTTCCGGCCTGACCCGCAGCAGTGACTGGGCTGCGGCGTGCGGGGCCGCGCCAGGCGTCCGCCGGGGCGAGGCACGGGCGTTTTTCGCCGAATATTTCGAGACGGCGCAGGTCGGCGACGGCAAAGCCTTTGCCACGGGCTATTACGAGCCCGAAATCCGCGCCGCGCGCGAACGGCGGCGCGGCTATGACGTGCCGATTTACGCGCGACCGACCGACCTGGTCGATGTCGATCTCGGCCAGTTCAGCGATACGTTGAAGGGCAAGAAGATCCGCGGCCGCGTCGATGGGCGCAGCTTCATCCCCTATGACGATCGTACCGCGATCGAGACCGGCTCGCTCGCCGGGCGCGCGCCGATCCTTGCCTGGGCGGCCGATCCGGTCGAGTTGTTCTTCCTGCAGATCCAGGGATCGGGGCGGCTGCGCTTGCCCGACGGTTCGGTAATGCGGATCGGCTATGACAATCAGAATGGCCGCGATTACACCGGCATCGGCACGCTGATGAAAAAGCGCGGCTTGCTCGGGCCGGGGCAAACCTCGCTGCAGGGCATGTCGCAATGGTTGCATGACCATCCCGATCAGGGCCGCGACATCATGCGCGAAAACAAGAGCTATGTGTTCTTTCACGAACAATCCGGCTCGCCGATGGGCGCGTTGGGCGTTGCGGTCACCGGCGGGGTGAGTGTCGCGGCCGATCCGCATTTCATCCCGCTGGGGGCCCCGGTCTTGCTCTCGATGGATCGCGCCGACGCCAGCCGCCTGTGGATCGCCCAGGATACCGGCGGCGCGATCAAGGGGGCCAATCGCGTCGATACCTTTTGGGGGGCAGGCCCCGATGCCGAGGCCATCGCCGGGGGCATGACCGCGCGCGGCACCGCCTTTCTCTTGTTGCCGACGGGCACTCTTCAGCGACTGGCTGGCGCGCGCGTGTCTGGTGAGAGGCCCGATGGGAACGCGTCACCTCAGTTCTGACGAAGCGGCGTTGTGGGCGCGGGTGATGGCCGGGGTACGCCCTTTGGCCAAAGCCGCGCCGACGGTGCCAGCGACGGGCTCCAAAACCGCGCGGGCAGCGGCACCGGTGCCCGTGGCCCCGCCGGTCACGGCACCGCCTGCCAAGCGCGTCGTCGGCCGCATCCCACCGCCGCCGGTTCCCAAGCCCGCACGCGCTGCCGCCAACAGCGCCAACACGCTGGACGGCACCTGGGACAAGCAAATCGCCCGAGGCCTCGTTTCCCCCGATCGCACAATCGATTTGCACGGGCATACGCTGCAATCCGCCTATAATGAACTGGACGGCGCGCTCGACGCGGCGATCCGGGCCGGGGACCGCACGATCCTGCTGGTCACCGGAAAGCCGCCGCGCCCGACCAGTGAGCGTCCGCACGCGCGCGGGGCGATTCGCGCGGCGACCGGCGACTGGCTGGCCGGGTCGCGCCACGCCGACGCGATTGCGGCGGTCCGCGCGGCACATCCGCGCCACGGTGGGAACGGTGCGCTCTACATCGTGCTGAAACGCGCGCGGAGTTCGCGAAAGTCTTAACCTTTGGCTGTCATCGTCTTGGACAAGCCAGTGCGTTTCGCACCACGCTGCCAGGAGCCAACGATATCGCGATGGAAGGCGTTACGCTCAAAAGCCGCGCAATCGTGTTCGCGATGTGCTCCGGGGCGGTCGCTTTTATCCTTGCGCTCGCCGCGACATCGTCGGGCGGCGTCGAAATCAGCAACATCTCGCGTGCGCTGATCCCGGCGATCGTGTGTGCGGTAATGTGCTGGGCGTCGACCGAGCGCAGCATTGCCGGGACGGCGTCGGCGATCGACGCTGCCATCGCGCGTCTGGCGCAGGCGGCGCAGGGCGATCTCAGCGACCAGATCCCCCCCGAAATCGCGACGAACGTGCCCCAGCTCGCTACCGCGATGCATGGCTTGTTCGCGCAGTTGAACGCCAATCTCGATAGCGTCCAGCGGCTGGCGATGTTCGATCCCGTGACCGGGCTTGCCAATCGCACCAACTTTCGCCGGACGTGCGAGCGGCTGTTATCGACGATGCCGACGGGCGCGGGCGGCGCGCTGTTCTTCATCGATCTGGACCGCTTCAAGGCGGTCAACGATACGATGGGCCATGCCTGTGGCGACATGCTGCTGGGGATGGTTGCCAACCGCCTGCGCGCGGTCGCCGACAGCGTCGCGCTGCCCGAGGCCGGGTCGGCCCCGCTGATCGGTCGGCTGGCGGGCGACGAGTTCACGATGTTCTTCGCGCAGGTCGATTCGGCGGACGCGGCCCGGATCGGGCGTGCGGTCCTGTTCGCGCTGGCCGAGCCGTTCGATCTGGCGGGCACCGATATCGCGATCGGCGCGTCGATCGGCATTGCGCTGCGCCCCGACCATGGCGAAACGCTGACCGACCTGATGCGCGCCGCCGATGCCGCGATGTATCACGCAAAAAGCAGCGGCCGCGGCCGCGCCGAGCACTTCTCGGCCGAGCTGGCCGCGCAGATCACCGAGCGCGCGGGGCTCGAAAGCGCGCTGCGCGACGCGATCGACCGCGATGAATTCGCGCTCGTCTTTCAGCCGCAACTCCGCATCGGATCGGGGCAGATCGTCGCCGCCGAAGCGCTGTTGCGCTGGCGGCACCCGCAGGACGGCCTGCGCCTGCCCGGCACTTTCCTGCCGCGCGCCGAGGAAACCGGGCTGATCGTCGAGATCGGCGACTGGGTCGTGCACAGCGTCGCCGAGACGATCGCGCGCTGGAGCCGGATGGGGATCGAACACCGCCTCGCCGTCAACGTGTCGCCGCGTCAGCTCGACCATGCCAGCTTCTTCCGCCGCCTGCGTGCCGCGATGCACCGCGTCGATGCACCCGCGCGGCTGCTCGAACTCGAAATCACCGAGACACTCGCGATGCACTGCAGCGACGAAGTGCTCGAGGCGATAGCGCTGCTGCGCGCCGACGGTGCGACCATCGCGATCGACGATTTCGGCACCGGCTATTCCAGCCTGCCGCGCCTGCGCGCGCTCCCGCTCGACCGGATCAAGCTCGACCGCAGCCTGATCGAACATATCGCCGCGGACGCCGATGCACGCATCATCGCACAGGCGGTGATCGGGCTGATCCACGGCCTTGGCTGCCAGGCGGTCGGCGAGGGGGTCGAGACGCAGGCGCAGGCCGATATCCTGCGTATCATCGGCTGCGACGTGATCCAGGGCTATGCCATCGCCCAACCGATGAACGAAGCCGCCTTTCTCGCCTGGAGCAAGGGCGAAGTGCGCTGGGCGGCGGTCGGCTGAACCGCGCACCCGCGCAACGACCGCACGCTGTCCTACAATAACCATATCGGTTAAATACGCGGACATGCAGAACCTCGTCCCCACCGCTCGCCCGGTGCTCGCGTTCGAGCCCGTTCCCCGCAAATATCGCTATGACGGCTGGACGCCCGAGCGGCAGCGCGGCTTCATTGCCGCGCTCGCCGAAACCGGGTCAGTCACCGCCGCCGCCCGGCGCATCAACATGAGCGCGGAGGGGGCCTATTACCTCCGCCGACAACCGGGGGCAGACGGCTTCCGCGCCGCCTGGCTCGCCGCGCTGGATCACGGGGTGCAGCGCCTGGTCGATGTCGCGATCGAACGCGCGATCGAGGGCGTGCCCGTCCCGGTCTTCCACAAGGGCGAGCAGGTCGGCGAACGCCGTTGGTATAATGACCGGCTGACGATGTTCATCCTGCGCCACCATCTGACCGATCGCTATGGCGGGCCCGGCCTCGCCCCTGGCACGCGCAACCGCGCGACGATCGAGCGCGAGGCCGCCGAGAATTGCCCGGTGTGCAAGGCGCGCAATCCCGCATACATGTCCGATGCGGACCGCGCGCGCGCCGGTGCCGAGCGCCACGACGATTTCATGCGGCACTACACCAATAAGGTTAAGGCCGAGCGCCAGGCGCGCTTGCGCGGCGACATCGTCGCGGCCGATTTCGCCCTGCGCCAGTTGACCGAAATCGAGTTCATCTTCTGCGTGATCGATCGGCCCGAAGCGATCGTCGCGTTCTGGAACGACATGTTCCTGCATCTCGACGATCCCGACCCGGCGGCGGGCACCGAGGATTCCTTCGAGGCGCGGCGCGCCTTGCTCAAACAGGCGCGCGAGGCGGTGTGGGCGCAGGACGCCATGCTGCGTCCCGCGCCGATGACGCGGCGCGGCCTGTCGGTCGACACCCGCGGAACGCCTTACGCGACGGTGTTTGCGCTGTCCACGCTGCCCACGGCCAGACGGTCCAATTGGGCCGCGAGGAGTTTCTCGTGGAATCCAATGACGG
>OFSF01000498.1_pt1 | contig 15247 bp, 17 predicted proteins | sample 1543271 | NCBI WGS metagenome assembly OFSF01 (sample SAMN07774227, study PRJEB24372) | wastewater metagenome | isolation source: Exp Tend VB 100WW | collected 2016-02
AATCATCAGTGAAACTCTTGCGGCAATTCGCAAAAACTTTTCTGGTCCACTCTCGGCTTATCCCGATTCAGGATTCTTCGAAATGCCCGACTGGCGATTCGTCGATGTGATTTCGCCTGAGCGTCTCGAAAGTTTTTACGCTGAGTGGTTTAAGCACGGCGCCCAAGTCATCGGTGGCTGTTGTGGTCTTACTGTCGATCACATTCACGCTGCCACCCGCGCCAAAACCGCCCACAAGTAATTAATTTAATACCTGACTAAATTAGTCGGGTATCAGAGTATGCTGAGTCGCATGACAAAGCGCTTCCCGTTTCCAAACCCTGTCAACGAAACCTCTGCACGCATCGTGGCAGCAGGCGTCGTTGTAATCAGCACACTATTTTTGCTTTCCAACTCGACACTCGTTCTCATCGCACTCACCTACGGTTTCGCTGCACGCGTCGCTGCAGGCCCAACATTCAGCCCACTGGCAACAGTCGCCACACGCGTGATTACACCTCGTTTAAATCTCAATCACAAATTCGTTCCTGGCCCACCAAAAAGATTCGCCCAAACAATCGGATTAACCTTTTCTGCAACTGCCCTCGCCTTGACATTGCTCGGCTTTTCATCTGCAGCGCAACTTGTGATCACCGCGCTAATCGCGGCCGCATTTCTCGAAGCAGCATTTGCAATCTGCCTTGGGTGCATCGCATTTAGCTTTTTGATGAAACTCGGAGTAATCCCAGAAAGTGTCTGCGAATCTTGCAATGACATTTCTCTTGTCTCGGCAACTAAGAACTCGCAAACTGCATCTCGCGCTTAAACGCGATTTACCAACCTAAAAGTAAGGTTGATTCGCGGCCCTACTGCGGTTTTTGTTTTGGCAATTTGATGAACCCAGCAAATTTGTGACAAACCCGACATTACGAGCAGTGATCCGTCTTCTAAATCAACTTTCACAGTTTGCTTTGTTTCACGATGTCGCAAATCAAACCGACGCGTCGCACCCAAACTCACCGATGCAATCGTCGGCTCACGCCCGTTGATCGCTTCGTTGTCCGCATGCCAACTAACCGAATCGTTACCGTCTCGATATAAATTGACCAGCACCGAGTTAAAACTTGCTCCGGCAACTGACTCGCACTTCAGTCGAAACTCATCCAACAAATCGGTCATCGGGTGAGCAACTCGTTCGATGCCTGAATACACGTAACTCACGCCCGTATTCGTATGCCAGGTCGAAAACCCCGCCTGCGGATACTTCTTGCCGAACATTACGATCTCGGGCTGCTCCCACGGCACGCTCTCTCGCAACAAACTAAACGCCTCACGAGTGAAATTCTCGTCAAAAATTCGATTGTGCAAAATTGCGCTTCCGTCAAAAGGCAACAACTCTTGTGGCTCACCAAACAGGCTTAAAGTTGCCATAACTAACAACATTCTGACACGACTAAAAGTCAATCGTGGTCTATGATTAGCCATCGGAGGAATTGATCAAATGAAACCAGAAACAGTTTTGCGAGTCACCACTTTGCTCGCAGCCGGAGCCAGTCTCGTTTTGAGCGTCTGGCTGTACTTTCAGAGCAGCTCAATTGAAGATCGCCTCAACGGCATTTACGTTGGCGTTTGGGTGCCATCAATTCTTGCTCTCGGCGCATTCTTGCTCGCGGGTCAAGGAAAAAAGAGTTAACCATGTCGCTCGCAGCACTCTTTGGATTTGGAAGCGTTATTTTTCTGATCGTAATGACAGGCGCTTTTATTTACGGACTAACTGCCTTGCGACAAGTTGCCGACCGCGATAACTACCGACCGGGGTCTGCGAAAAACTAAACGCGTTTCGGCAAGCCAACGCGCACAGGCACGCCACTCGAGAACATCACATGCGGCTCGCCGTTGACCTGCGCACTTGGGGCAGCAAAGCCAGCAGCTTGAATCAGCGAATCATCCACCGAGATAATTTCGGCTCTCTGCAATTTCCACTTTGGATGCGAAATCGGCGCATAACGCAAGTTTCCGCTCCGCGTAGTCGTATACAAACCCCAACGAGCGCTCAAAAAAATCTCGAGTGGTGACGGTTCAATTATTGGCTCTAAAATTTTTAGTTGAATTTTTGTTGACGCACTACCCCGTGGCCAACGGCGCTCGACCATTGTGTGCAATTCGTCGCCAACGCGTTTGTTGCTCGCCTTACCAAAGCAATATGGCAACGTATAAGTCGTACGCGCAACGAGAACCGGCAACAACCGGTTGATATCCAGTGAACAAAACCAAACACCCGGCACGCCATTGCGACGCACATAAGTGCGAACATTAATTTCAGGAAACGACCCGAGATACGGCACAGCTGGTAACCCAGGCACACCAATGCCTCGCATTGAAAAAGGAATCAACCCGACCCATGCCGAGCCATCACAGACATCAACTTCAAGTCCCGGCGGCAAAATGCGTGCAACTTCATCTACCGAATACCGATAGTGAATGTATGCGAGGTCGTACCAACCCTGTTTCATGATCGCGCGCCGCACGGGCTGCGGACAAATCTCTGAATAGCTCATCGTTTGATTTAAGCCCGAACGTATTGCATAAGCATCACCGTGCAAACGACTGCTCGTGCCGACCATGCAATAGTTCGCGGCCAATTCGTCACAACTAGTCGTCGACCAACTTCAGCAGTCGGATTCGCCACCATTTTTGCGTGCAATGGCACAGACAAAATCACTGTGCTACCGAGCGCAACAGCCAGCAAAACTGCGCCGATCCAAGGCCAAATTATTTGCACACCTTCGGGTCGACTAATCAACAGCCCCAATGTTGTGAAGCCCTCAACTGCCATTGGTATTGCCAACACTTGCCCTGTGCTGCGTTGGTGTTGCTCTGCGACTTTGACTACGCGATCAACGGGCACACTCGCCAGCAACGGATAATGCACCCATTGCACGAACCAGATGACGCCAGTCATCACCGTCGCTGCCACAAAATTTGCCAACAAAATAATTTCACTCACAATTTGCTCACTTCTGCAGAATACTCTGATAAGTACTGATCTATCTAGCGTGACATAAACAAAGGCAACAAGACTTGGTGAATACCGACACTGCGCAAAACAGAACTATCGATACTGCAAATGGCGTGAAGCTGCACACAGTGACATGGGGTACATCACAAACACATCAACAAAAACCAATCGTTCTCGTACACGGACTTGCGTCGAATGCAATGCTGTGGGAAGGCGCGGCACTCGCCTTGTCTTCACTCGGACATCTCGTTACTGCAGTTGATCTTCGCGGCCACGGTTTAAGCGAAAAACCTGAGTCTGGCTACGACATGCAGACCGTCACCAAAGATTTGGCGGGGGTCTTGAGCGAATTGCAAAAAGATGGATTCACGCAACCAGTTGTCTGTGGTCAATCGTGGGGTGGCAACGTTGTAGTTGAACTCGCGCACACACACCCCAAATTAGTAAGCGGTGTTGTTTGTGTTGACGGCGGTTTTCTTGAGTTACAAAATCATTACCCCAACTGGGATGACTGTGCTGAGGCATTACGTCCGCCGACAATTGCCGGAACACGAATTGCGGATTTCAAAAACTATTTGAAACGCGCTCATCCCGACTGGCCAGAGACCGGAATCAACGGCGCAATGTCATGCATGGAGCACCTGCCAGACGGCACGTTGCGCCCATGGCTAAATCTTGAGCGACACCTGATGGTCTTACGCGGATTATGGGAGCACCACCCGACACATATATATAGCCAGATCAATGTGCCAGTGATGTTTGTGCCAGCAGAAGGACCGAGCGGAATATTCAATGAAACTAAACGCAGTGCAATCGAACACGCCATGCAATTAGTGCCCCAGGTGAAGGTTGAATGGTTTAGCCCTGCTGATCACGACTTGCATGCGCAACACCCTGAGCGTTTCGCCCAGGTTGTGCATGCAGCCATAACCGACGGATTCTTCTGATGACAACGCCACACATACTTGCCGTAATGGGATCGGGCGAAACTGCGCCAACGATGGTCACAACGCATCGAATGCTCGCAAGCAAACTTCAAAAACCTGCGCGCGCAGTTTTACTCGACACACCTTATGGCTTTCAAGAAAATGCCCCTGAACTTGCGACTAAGGCTGTGGATTATTTTCAAACAAGCATCAATCTTGAACTTGAAGTTGCGGGGCTCACCGAAATAATTGGTGCAGACTCTTTGGCAGTTGAGCGTGGTCTGCAAAAAGTCGCCGATGCAGATTATGTCTTTGCTGGTCCTGGCTCGCCGACATACGCGTTGCGTCAATGGTCAGGCACATCGCTTGCTGGTTTACTCAACAAAAAACTTCGTGACGGCGGGATCGTGACTTTTGCATCGGCGGCCGCATTGACACTTGGTCGATTCACTCTGCCTGTTTATGAAATCTACAAAGTTGGCGAAGATCCGCGTTGGCTCGATGGTCTCAACATTCTCGGCGAAATCGGTATCAACGTTGCGCTCATCCCGCACTACAACAATGCCGAAGGCGGTCATCACGACACTCGTTTTTGTTATATGGGTGAACGGCGCTTGTCAATGCTTGAACGCGAATTACCTGCTGATGTTTATGTACTTGGCGTAGACGAACACACCGGCATGGTCATCGACCTTGATGCCGAGACCGTAACTGTTGTCGGCAAAGGCGTCGTAACGATTCGGGTTCGTGGTGAATCTACACAGATTGCTTCGGGCGAAACTTTTTCGATCGATCGTTTGCGCGACCCGCAGTCAACAGCGGCACCTACTGCAAAAACTAAAACCGATAACCCCCCATCTGATTCTGCGCTTACGGGCGCGACTCAGGCGTCGACAACTTTTGACAATAATCTTCGCGAAGCAACAGATCGGTTGAATCAAGTTTTTTCAGCCGCACTTGCCAACTCTGACGCCGATGGCGCAGCGCGTGCAGCACTCGAGCTAGACGATGCGATCGCAGGTTGGTCGGGTGACACTCTGCAGAGCGACGCAACTGATCACGCTCGAGCAGTTTTGCGCAGCATGATCACACGTTTGGCGGGCGCAGCAACGGGTGGGCTACGCGACCCGCGCGATGTGCTCGGGCCTTTTGTGCAAGTGCTTCTTGATTTGCGCGCTCAGGTGCGCGCCGACAAACGTTTCGATTTGTCAGACATCATTCGTGATCGATTAGCCGCGCTAAATGTTGAAGTTCGTGACACGCCAGAAGGCGCGCAGTGGGATTTTCGAACTAGCTAATTAACGCGCAAATTAGAGATGGCCGAGAGACGCCATCTTGGCACGGTTTCGCGTGCCAGCAATTGCATAAACAACTACGAACACCAAAGCGTCAAGCAAAATAATTGTTGCACTCGCCGAGGTGTCTAGGTGATAACTCAAATTCATGCCGATAAAGCATGTCACTGCGCCTATCACGGGCGAAATCCACAACAGCCGTGAGAAACTATTCGTAGTCATGCGGGCTGATGCAGCCGGAATCACGAGCAGCGCCGAAATCAGCAGCGTGCCAATCACGCGCATGGTCACCAAAATCGTTAGCGAGATCATCGCCAATAACACAGCCTCAACAAGTGAAACTCGAACATTGCTGACTTGGGCAACATCTCTGTCAAAAGTCGAAAAAAGCAGCTTGCGGTAACCGAGCACGACGACTGCAAGACCCAACACAGCAACAAGCGCAACAGCATAAGTATCTGCGACTTTTACACCAAGCACGCTGCCAAACAACACTGCTTCGATGCTCTTTGAGGCTTGGCCATAACGATTCATCAATGCCAGACCAAGTGCGAACGAAGCCGTAGTTACCACACCAATTGCAGCATCGGCACCGATCACGCGGCGGCGTGCGACTCTGGCAATCAACAAACCTGACACAACACCCCAAATGCCGGCACCCAAAAAGTAGTTGACTTTCATTACTGCGCTTGCTGCCGCGCCACCAAAAACTGCGTGCGACAAACCGTGTCCGATATAACTCATGCCGCGCAGAATTACAAATACTCCGAGCAATCCACACAACGCCCCGGCGATTGTTGCAACAATCAATCCGTTTCGAAAGAACTGAAATTCGTACGGCTCGAACAAATTAAATGCAAAAATCATTTGCCTTCTCCGCGCATTGCAACTCGACCGTGATCAACTACCAACGGCATACCGCCATGCTCGAGCACTTCCATTGGTGCACCATAAGTTGTTTCAAGAACCTGCGGAGTCAGAACATCGCGCGGACTTCCGTCAGCAATCACGGTCTTTTTGAAACAGACCACTCTCGGCAAGTGTGCGGCCAAACCGTTCAAGTCGTGCGTCGTCAGCAAAATCGTCAAGCCCTCTTGATGCAAGTCTGCAAGAAGGTGCAAAATTTCGTGCCGAGTTCGCACATCCACGCCCGATGTCGGCTCATCTAAAACCAAAATATCTGGTTGACAGAACATCGCTCGCGCAAGAAACACTCGCTGTTGTTGACCACCTGAGAGTTCGCGAATGTGACGATTAGCAACATCTGCGATGCCAAGTTTTTCAAGCACTTCTCGAACATCGGTGCGCTCTTTTGATGTAATTCGTGGCCACCACCTAGTTTTTGAGCGAGTCATCACGATGACTTCTTCGACTGTGACCGGGAAGTACCAATCAACTGTTTCGACTTGCGGCACATAACCAATCGTTAAGCGAGGATCAATAGTTATAGAACCATGCGCAACTGGTTGTGAGCCAATAATTGCCTTCAGCAAAGTTGTTTTGCCAGAACCAGATGGGCCGACAATGCCCACGAACTCGCCCCGATTGATCGTTAGATAGACGTCTTCGACAACTGGCGCGTTGCCATACGTACATGAAACATGTTCGCAAACAATCAACTGGTTATCGGTTTTACTGAGGATACTTTGCCTCGTCTTTGACGACATCTTGAACATCAAGAGACTTCAACGCCGAAGCATCACCACCGAGCGCCTCAACAATTGTTACGAAGTTAAATCTCATTAAGCCAAGCCATGAGTGTTCTGTGTCTCCTGGCTCGCCAAGCAGATCATCGTCGCGCAAGACGTCAACATATCGCACGCCAGTTTCGACACCAATTTGTTCGAGCACCGTTGACGGAAACACCTCACTGCCAAATATCGCCTTGACTTTTTGGTTCTTCACTTGAGAGATCAATTCAGCAATATCTTTTGGAGTTGGTTCATCAAAAGATGAAGGCTGAATTGCGCCAACCACCGTGAAACCATAATTAGTCGCAAAATAAGCGTAAGCGTCATGATATGTCAGTAGTTTGCGTTGATCTTCGGGGATAGTCGCAGTCGCAATCTTTGTTGCTTCATCGAGTGCATCAATCTTCAATGCGAATGCAGAAAAATTGCGCTCGTAAATCGCTGCATTCGACGGGTCACGACGCACGAGCACATCTCTAACGACTTGCGCATACTGTTTTGCCATTGGCGGGTTTGTCCATAAGTGAGGGTTGGGCTTGCCACCCTCTTTTGGAAACGAGAAGTCAAAAATATATTCAGATTCAGGCAATGTTTCGGTGCCAAGTTCGCAAACACTTGAGCCTTGTCGAATATTTGCCAGGGCAAGATCCTTAGTCGGCTCTTCAAGCACAAGACCGTTTATAAACACAATGTCTGCAGATTCAAGTGTGGCGGCGTCACTTGGCTTTGGTTCAAACGTGTGCGAGTTTGTTCCTTCAGGCACGATGCCCGTGATTATTGCTGATGAGCCGCCTGCAATATTTGCCACAATGCTCGTGATCGGCGCAACAGTTGTAGCTATTTTTATCGCTCTATCTTGAACGACATCTCCGAGTGAACAGCCAACACTTTGTGACGATGAGCCTTGGTCGCTGCCAGAGCAACTCGCAATAAATATCGAAAGAGCAAGAACAGTTTTAATCTTCATAACTTTGTGACTCAGCTTTCTATGATTTGATCGAGTATTTGTGCAGTTCGAAGCGAATCTCTTGTTGGCATTACCCAACCAGAACTCTCTGCAATTTGCTTACTAACCTGTTCGATCATATTGACAAATGCATCAGCTTCACCAAAATTCTCGGTGTGTTCATTCACGCGCAACGAACTCGGCTCGCGCCAAGTTGAAAAAGCTTCACCGGCTTCAGTTGCAATGATGCCAGAACTACCCTCAATTTTCAATATCTGGGGTACATCTTTTTCAAATGAGCTCATCAACTGAACGCTTGTTTTGTTATTGATCATCGCCTTCACTTCAGTCGTCAAATCAATTTTTGTGGGGCCGATCTTTCGATCAACACTGTTTATTCTCAAATCGTTGGCACCTTGAGTGAGAGCCACCCACATATTTGCTTGATAGCAACCAATATCAAGCAACGCACCGCCACCCAATAATGGGTCAAGCCGATAGTTCTCTGTCATTTCTGATTTAAAACCCCATTGCGACTCGATTGATTTGATCTCGCCGATCGCACCAGATTCGACTAATTCGACAATGCGACTAAATCGCGGGTGCCAGCGAGTCCACACTGCTTCTACCAATAAACGATTGCAGCGCTTCGAACACTCGATCATTTGTTGAACTTCAAGCGCATTTAGACCAAGTGGCTTTTCGCACAACACATGTTTGCCTGCTTCAAGCGACTTTGTTACCCATTCAAGATGCTGATGATTGGCGAGACTGATATAAACAACTTCAATCTGCGGATCATCTAACAACTGTTGATAAGAGTCGTACACAGTTTGCGGCTCGAACTTTGCCGAACGTGCTCTGTCTCGACTCGCTACACCAAAAAGCTGGGCGTTGTTGGCGGCATGCACCGCCGGCGCCGTTGCCCGATTGGCGATCCACCCAGCACCGAGAAAACCCCATTTGACCGACATGGCTAAACCAAACTTGAAGTGATTCTGTCGCGCAATTTGGGCACAACTGGCATTGCGTTGTCAAGAGCCGACTCTTCTGCCGCCTGCATAATCGCAACAACGTTTCGCGATTGCAAAGCGTTGACCGACATCGGCTTGCCATCGGTCAGATAATCAACTATCGATTTATGAAATTCGAATTCATCTTGTTTTTCGAGTTCAACTGTTTGTGGCGTGCCGTCCTGACGATGCAACGTCAAAATAGCCGGAAGATCAGCCACAGCGGGCTCGGCCATTGGATTCCAATCGCCGACGATGGCACCAAGTGTGCCGAGCACATAGAACTTTGGCTTTCTTGCAGCCGCGAGATCTGAGTGAACAAATGTGGCTTGCTTGCCGGTCTTAAAAGTAATTGTTACTTGAGCATGATCAGCGTTCGTCGCATGTGTCCAAACTCTTTTATGGTTCTGCCCGCTGACATGGGCAACATCATCGGTAATGATGTTCAAGATTTGATCAATAAAGTGACTGCCCCAATCGAAAATTGCGCCACCAGAAACCAACGCATCCGAGTGCCAGTAATCGCATGGGCGTGAGTAGCCGCCGACAAAAGTGTCGAGTTGATAGACCTCGCCGATTGCACCCGAAGCGATTAACGAGCGCAGCGTCACGAAGTCGGCATCAAACCGACGATTCTGATACACAACAAGAAGCAACTTTTTATCCTCGGCCAATTTGATCAATTGATCACACTCGCTGGCAGTGAGCGCCATCGGCTTTTCAAGAACGACATTGATGTTGCGCTCTAGAGATTCTTTTGCCCAATGAAAGTGACTGTTTGGCGGTGTTGAAATTACAACTAAGTCAAGCAAGCCCGAGTCAAGCATCTCGGTTGCATCACTGAAGCCGACAAAATCTTGGGCTAGTTCGCGAGCTGCGGCAATTCGCTCAGGCTTCGTGTCGCATACGGCCGAAAGAACCAAACCGTCTGTATTTTGGACCGCCAGATTATGTTCGTAACCAATCGCCCCGTAGGCAAGCAAGCCAACCCTGATCGGTTTATTGAACATTGTCGTTATAACTCTATTGTGATGACCTTAATATCGCACCGCGCCGACCAAATTGAAACGAGAAAGTGACAGTGTGACACTCGTCGTACGTTGTTACGGAAATGGAACTTGTGAAACCTTTGCGGTGAATTCGCCGTCAGGGGTTTGAACAGTCACTTGTGTGCCTACCGCCGTGTAGTCAATAGCGAGTTGACCAAGCGCAACATTCGTTTCGAGTCGTGGCGACCAAACAGCCGAAGTGACCGAACCAATTTGCTTGCCGTTCACTTTGACTGGCCACGGGTTGCGATTCGCCGGAACTTTTGGTCCGTCAATTCTCAAGCCACACACACGACGATCGATACCCCGCTTGGCAACCGCACGAATCGCATCAAGACCGATCGCTTCGATGTCAGCATCTAGCGAAACATATTGTTCCATCGCTGCTTCGAGCGGTGTATCTGCGCGAGTGATGTCAGAACCATAAGTCATCAAGCCTGCTTCGATGCGCTCGATTAAATTCGGACAACCCGGGCCAATATCAAATTGCTTGCCCGCTTCGGCCAACGCATCATAAAGTTGCAATCCAATTACAGCATCGTCGACATAAATTTCGAAACCACCTTGGGCGCTCCAGCCACTGCGTGCAACCAAAAACTTATGGCCACGAAATTCGAGATTGTCAAACCTGAAGAACTTCGTCTTGCGAACAGCCTCACCAAAAACGGCAACAACGACATCTTCGGCTTTTGGTCCTTGCACCGCGAGCGGCCAAATCTCTGGTTCAAAAATCTGCACATCGAGTTTCATGCCGAGTGCGATGCCTTGTGCCCAGAGCAAAATATCTAGGTCTGAAATCGAAAACCAAAATCGATCTTCAGCGACTCGAATTGCAACTGGGTCGTTAAGCAAAAAACCATCCTGGTCACAAACGGGCGCCAGCGCACATCGACCGATTTCGAGTTTGCGCAAATCACGCACCGTCATTAATTGCGCAAGTCGGGCGGCATCTGGGCCACGCAGTTCAACTTGTCGCTGACAAGAAACGTCCCAGAGTTGAACTTTGCTGCGGAGGTGAAAATAATCTTCTTCGACCCCACGAATGCGGGTCGGCAACAACATGTGGTTATAAATCGTGTACGCCTGCACGCCAAAATCTTCAACACGACTTGAAAACGGTGTCGAACGAGTGCGACGCGTAATCGCCAATTGTGGCGAGTTTTTTGGCGGCTGAATTGTCGGTGTGTAGATCATCGTCATGGGCCCACCCACTTGATCTGACAAATTTCTGCACTGCGACCTTCGAAGTTCCATACTCTGCCGAACGCACGCACTCGACCTTGTGCCGCCTTGGCCACAACTACTTCGGGGCCCATCCAATATTGCGTGTTAACCACGCTCACCTCTTCGTTTTCGCGAGCGCCACCGATTGGCTCTACAGCACCCTGAATGAACTTGCCAACGCTCAACGAACGCTTCTGACCTTCAGTGACATAACTAATCGGCGAGCGTGATGCACCGAGATATTCACCAACGAGCAACTTAAATAATCCTGTTGTGCCTCGACTTGCACCAGTGAAAATGTTTTCGATCTTTTCAAACTGCTCATCGGTGGCGCGCTCGTCAATCCATAGAGCGGTTGTCCAGTTGCCGCGCTCCATTTTGCCCGGAATATCGAGCAGCATCGCCACATTCAACCCCGACAAAAACGTCAACCCCGATTTGCCTTTATCGATTCGCACACCCAGCCACGCCTGACAGTAACCCTCTGTCGGCGGGTGCGTGCCAAGCGAAACAACGCACGGGCAAAACACCGTGCAGTTGCAATTCAAAATTAATTCGCCCTCGATCGACCAATTCTCTGTGCCCATAAATTAAATTCCTTTCGCTTTTTAATTTTGTTACGGATTTAAATGATTGTGCGCGCCGTCGACACCAAAAAACTGACTCACAAAAACTGCGATACCCCAAACAATTATCAATACACCAAGCGGCGCGGTTAGCCGACGACCAATCACGGGAAACTTCTCGACTGACATCACTACGGCGCTCAACACCATGAACCAGATATTTGTCAGTCCACCGACGAATGCGAGCAACATCAACGCCCAACAACAGCCAACACAAGTAACACCGTGACGCAGACCCATTTTTAGTCCCCCGCTAATACCGTCGCGCCAATGACGCAGAAAAAACTGCATCGGCGCGAGACACTCAGATTGACAACGTTGCTTGAGAGACGAAAATTGATACAGGCCAGCAGTTATTAACAAACCGGCGCTCAATGCTTTATTCAAACCTGTGTGCGCATCCAACAAGTTAAGTTCAGCAATTGCCAATTGCATTGACGAAGCAGCAAGTGCGAAGCCAAACCAAACAATCAAATATCCGGAAATGAAAGCCCACCAAATCAATTGCGTTGCGTTCTGTGTGACGCTACGCAATGACTGCAAAACTGGCACAGCAGTCGTTGACATCATCACCAAAGTCATCAACACCCACATCAAAAACACATTTGATGGGGCATGCTCGTGCGCAGCGGCACTCATTGATAGATGATGCTGCATCAGCAACCACCAACCACCGCCAACCGACAACATAAATAACGGCCACGGCGAGTTGGCAACTAATTTGCTCTGAGTCATTGCTGATTACTATAGTTATCACTAATGACTGCAGGCAAACCAGCAACAAACAACAACTTGATGCAGTTCGATTCGGTCGCGTTTGCAAACTTGCTGCATATCAAGCGCAACCAATTGGGTTGGTCGACTCGCGAACTCGCCCAACGCGCGAAGATCTCTCAGCCCTACGTTGTCGCCCTTGAGCGGGCTCGTAATTCAAATTCAAAAGTCAGAAAAACTCCGACTCCAACCGTCGATGTCATCGCCCAATTGGCTTATGCGCTCAACATTGACTCGAACACTCTGTTCACTCAGGCAATGAAAATTGCCAGTCGCCATGTTTTGCTGGTTGTTGATGAATCCGCGCCGACACCTTTGAAAATCGTTCAGCAATCATCGATCAACCAACCACAAACTTGGCTTTGCGCGGCGAAGTCTGGCGACATAAGTTTGCGTCGCACAAAATCAAGACACTATAAACCAGCAGATATTGCTCAAGCACTAAACAACGAATTGCAAAATCTGCACAGCAAGATCGCCAATCAAACACTGGGCCTAATTTTCAGCGAAACATCCGAAGCGATGACAGAATTCGACAACCCTCAGGCGGTGCTCAAGTTTGAACACAAGTGGGCAGATGTTGTCGATAAAGCGACAACAGGAGCTGGCGCACAATCTGCTTTCAATATCTGCGTTTACAAAATTGCAGACCTAAAGACTCTTGCCAACCCGACTAAAGCGTTCAACGAACTCGTCGAAGTTCATGACGAACTATGGACTTATACGAACTCAATGCTGGTGCTATCTGACTCATCGTTGACACAAAGTCACCAAACCAAAATCCGTGAGCTCTTAAAAAGTAAGTAACTCTAAAAAGAAAAGAGAAAACAAATGAACACACCGAACACAAGTCGCGCATTTACAGTCGGCAAAACCGACTCAGGTTGGGCACGCAAAATTGTCGACATGCCAATCGACCAACTCGGCGACGGTGATGTGCTGATTCAAGTCGAATACTCGGGCATCAACTTCAAAGACGGGTTGGCAAGCACCGAAGCAGGCCGAATCGCTCGCATTGACCCACTAATTGGCGGCGTCGACCTTGCTGGCAAAGTCGTCGAATCGTCGAACGCGAACTTCAAAGTCGGCTCGAGTGTTATCGCTCACGGTTACGACATCGGCGTTGCTCATCACGGCGGGTTTTCACAATATGCTCGCGTGCAATCTTCATGGCTTGTGCCGATGCCCGCAGGTCTCGACTCACGCACCGCAATGATGATCGGCACGGCTGGCTACACAGCTGCGCTCTCGGTTGACGCACTCGAAAAAGCCGGACTCAAACCAAACACGGGCCCAGTTCTTGTAACAGGCGCAACCGGCGGTGTGGGCTCGGTCGCAGTCGGCATGCTCGCACTGCGCGGATACGAAGTTGTTGCCAGCACTGGTAAACCAGAAACTGCCGAGTGGCTCAAACAAATCGGTGCAAACGAAATTATCGACCGCGCCGAAACTTCAGCCGAGTCGCCCAAGCCGCTCGAACGCGAACGCTGGGCAGGCGCAGTCGACTGTGTGGGAGGCGCAACACTTGCCTACATTTTTCGCACTATGAAGTACGGATGCAGCGTCGCTGCGAGTGGGCTCACCGGCGGCACAGGTTTATCCACCACTGTGATGCCATTTATTTTGCGCGGCGTCAACCTGCTCGGCATCGACAGTGTGCAAACACCGATCGAACCGCGCAAAGCAATGTGGCAACGCATCGCCACAGACTTAAAACCCACATGGCTTGAAACACAAAATGTCGAGATCATCGGCCTCAACGATTTGAGCGAGCAACTCGACAAAATCTTGGCCGGCAAAATGCGCGGTCGAGTGTTGGTCAACCCTCATTTATAGGGCCAGTTCAAATTGCGTTATTATCTAACGCATCGCGTCAAACGCTAAAAGGACACGCACCATGGCTACAAAAGTAAATGCTGAACAACTGCAAAAAGCCAAATCTGGCAAAGGCTTTATCGCCGCGCTAGATCAGAGCGGCGGCAGTACGCCTAAGGCGCTAAAGCTTTACGGTGTTGAAGAAACTGAATACAACGGCGAAGCCGAAATGTTTGATTTGATTCATGCGATGCGTTCACGCATTATCAGCAGCCCAGTGTTCACCAGTGAGCGAATCTTGGGTGCGATTCTTTTTGAAATGACGATGAATCGCAAAATTGACGGTAAAGGAACTGCTGAATATCTTTGGCAAAACAAACAGATTTTGCCGTTTCTAAAAATCGACAACGGTTTGGCTGACGATGCCAACGACGCACAAATCATGAAGCCGATTCCAGAATTAGGCACACGCCTTGAAAGCGCAAAGTCGCACGGTGTATTTGGCACAAAAATGCGTTCGGTGATCAAGCTCGCCAACAAGACTGGTGTCGCCGATGTTGTACGTCAGCAGTTTGAAATCGGCAAAGAAATCGTGAGTGCGGGTCTTGTGCCGATTATTGAACCAGAAGTCGATATTAAGAGCCCCGAGAAAAGTGCGGCCGAAGTAATTTTGAAAGCCGAAATTCTGGCTCAACTTGACTCTCTGAATGGCGAGCAAGATGTAATGCTCAAACTAACGTTGCCCAACGAAAGCGGATTTTTTGATGCGCTAGTGAAACATCCGCGAGTAATTCGCGTTGTTGCACTTTCGGGTGGCTACAGCCGTGAAGAGTCGAACGCTCGCCTCTCACGCAACCATGGAGTCATTGCGAGCTTCTCGCGAGCTTTGA
>OFSF01000499.1_pt1 | contig 15243 bp, 12 predicted proteins | sample 1543271 | NCBI WGS metagenome assembly OFSF01 (sample SAMN07774227, study PRJEB24372) | wastewater metagenome | isolation source: Exp Tend VB 100WW | collected 2016-02
ATCCGAGAGACGACTCAGGGGGTGTCCACCTGAATCGCCCCACGCCGGATCTGGTCTCGCTCGAGTGATTCGAACAGCGCTTTGAAGTTGCCTTCGCCAAAACCTTCGTCGGCTTTGCGCTGGATGAATTCAAAGAACACGGGGCCGAGCAGCGTTTGGCTGAAGATTTGCAGCAGCAAGCGCTTTTCGCCATTGGCGGTGGAGCCATCCATCAAAATGCCGCGCGCCTGCAGCTCGGCCACGGCCGCTTCCAGCTGGGCCACGCGCTCGGCCAGGCCCGGATCGGCCGCGTCGCTGCCACCGCCGCTGCTGGCGTATTTGGCGGCGAGCGCCGCGCCGTCCACTTCACCGCACAGCAGGTGCATGTAGCGGTCTTCGCGCTGGCCGCTGGCGCGCGGCAGCACCACCAGCAGCGCGCGCTGCTGCAGGCGCTCGATGGCGTGGCGGGCTTCGTCGGCGTCGGCGAAGCGGTGCAGGCGCTCGCTGCGCGTGACCAGTTCGCCCAGGGTCTGCGGCCCACGCAGCAGCAGCATCGCCAGCAGAACGGTCTGCTGCCGGGTCAGGTCCAGCGCGGCCTGCAGGCGGTGCTCGTAACGGTCTGCGCGCGAGGAGAAGTGCTGGCGGGCCAGGCCCAGTGTTTCCAGCTGGCGCAGCGCGTGCTGCACGCTGCCGGCATCGACGTTCATCACCGGCTCGCGGGCGGTCTTCTGGTTGGCGGCCGATTGGGCGGCGTTGACCGTCAGCGGATAGGTGTCCGGGGTGGTTGCCTCCTTCTCCACCAGGCAGCCCAGCAGGCGGGCCTGCACGGCGTCGAGCAGGGGGACGTCGGGGGTCTGGGTGGAATCGGTCATGGCGGCCTCCGGAAGGGCAACGGGTCAACCGCCAAGCATAGCCGTCCCGGGACCGCCTTTGCCGGTAAAATGCGCCGGTATATCTGATTGCCGGTGAATCCATGCGTCGTCCCGTTTCCCTGTCCCTGACCCTGCTCGCCACCGCGGCGCTGGGCCTGTCCGCCTGCAAGCGCGTGGATGCGCCTGCCGCCGAAGCCGCTGCCCCGGAGGCCCCGGCCGCCGCTGCCAAGGCCGACGGCGCGCTCGATGCCACTGCCAACGACAATCTCAATGCGGTGCTGTGGATGCAGCGCGCGCAGGAGTACAAGGCGATCACCGAGCAGACCTACCGTGCCGCCGCCGACCACCTGGATGCCGCGCTGAAGGAAGCCCACTGGGATGCGCTGGTGCCGGAAGAACGCGGCAACGAGGCCAAGGGCCTGAAGCCGGCGGTGGTGCTGGACGTGGATGAGACCGTGCTGGACAACTCGCCCTACCAGGCGCGCCTGGTGCGCGACGGCAAGGAATACGACGAGCTGACCTGGGACCAGTGGGTGGCCGAAAAGAAGGCCAAGGCCATTCCGGGCGTGGTTGATTTCGCCAAGGCCGCCAACGCCAAGGGCGTGACCCTGCTGTACATCTCCAACCGCGCCGTGCACCTGAAGGACGCAACCCTGGCCAACCTGCGCGAGCAGGGCCTGCCGGTGGCCGATGACAGCGTGTTCCTGGGCCTGGGCACCGTGGTCGAAGGCTGCGAGCAGGCCGGCAGCGAGAAGAACTGCCGCCGCCGCCTGGCCGGGCAGAAATACCGCGTGCTGATGCAGTTTGGCGACCAGCTGGGCGATTTCGTCGAAGTGACCGCCAACACCAACGACGGTCGTGACGCGCTGCTGCAGCAGTACCACGACTGGTTCGGCGAGCGCTGGTGGATGCTGCCGAACCCGACCTACGGCGGCTTCGAGCCGGCGCAGTTCAACAACGACTACAGCCAGTCGCGCCAGGCCCGCCACGACGCCAAGCGCGCTGCGCTGGACTACGCGCCGTGAGCCGCGCGCCGCTGCCGCTGCGCGATGACGAGCGCCTGATCTTCGCGCTGGACGTGCCGGACCGCGTGCAGGCGCTGGAGTGGGTCGACCGCCTCGGCGACAGCGTGGCGTTCTACAAGATCGGCATGGAACTGCTCGCCTCCGGCGAGTACTTCCAGGTGCTGGACGAGCTGGCCCGCCGCGACAAGCGCGTGTTCGTCGACCTGAAGTTCTTCGACATCCCGGCCACCGCCGCGGCGGTGATCAAGCGCCTGTCGCAGTGGCCGGTCAGCTACGCCACCATCCACGGCTGGCACCCGGCGATGATGGAAGCCTGCGCCGCCGCCAACAGCAGCGACATGCGCCTGCTGGCAGTGACCGTGCTGACCTCGATGGGCCGCCCGGACCTGGCGCAGATGGGCATCGACCGTGAGCCGGTGGACGTGGTGGTCGAGCGCGCGCTGGCCGCGCAGGCGGCCGGCATCGATGGCGTGATCGCCTCGGGCCAGGAAGCCGGCCCGATCCGCGCCGCTACCGGCGCCGGGTTCTCGATCGTCTGCCCGGGCATCCGCCCCGGTGGCCCGGTCGGCGATGACCAGAAGCGTACCGTTGGCGTGGCCCAGGCCTTTGCCGATGGCGCCGATGCCATCGTGGTCGGTCGCCCGATCCGCCTGGCCGCCGATCCGCAGGCTGCGGCCCGGGCCATCCAGCAGGAAATCGCGTCGGCGTTGGCTACGCGCTGAGATTCCCCTGCGCAGTCTGCAGGCCCGAACGCCATCCCGACCCGCGCGGGATGGCGTTTTTGCATCCGCCGAAGGACTGGTTGTGCCCGAATCGCCGTAAAACCTGCCGTAGATTTCATTGCCCCGGCGCAAGGCATCAGGCTAATCAATAAAATCAATGATTTATATGACACTACGTGAAGTGTTGCCTTAACTTGAGCTGCAGCGTAGGATCGCCGCCATCCGGTCCTCGGACCGGACATGTGCCACAACACTGTCCACCGGCCCTGCGCCGGCTTGAAGAGCCTGTGATCCTCGTGATCCCGGCTCTTTTTTTTATTCCGATCAGTGACTTGCACAAGCAACTGCGGAAACCGTGACGTCCCGGCTTGCCGCTGTCACCTCGCAGGCCGCAAGATGCGGACCGGTCCGGGGAGTCCGAGTGCATGAGCGTGGCAGTGCGAGGAAGGTCTGCGCGTGGATGGGGGCTGGCAGTCATGCTGCTGGCCGTGGCCGCGTGCCGTGAACCGGCCAACGATCCGGCCAGGCCGGCAGCCGAACCGGTTGCGGCGGTGCAGGCGATGGCCCTGCGCCTGGCCGAGGACGATCTGATCGGCTACGCGAAGCTGTCGGTTCCACCCAGCCAGTACCAGCGCTTGCAGCAGGCCTGGGCCGACGGCCACAGCCAATGGCCGCTGACCGAGCTGCCGTTGGGCGACCAGCTGCTGCCGATGCTGGCCGCACTGCGCAAGCCCAACGCCAGTACCGAACTGCAGCGCAGCTTCGACCGCCAGCTGGCAGGCCAGGCCAGCGCGGTACGCCAAGCGGCGCAGTCGATGGGCAATTTCGGCGTGCAGTACCTGCGCCACCAGAAGGGCTACACGCCTGGCCAGCAGGCCCATTACGTCGCTCTGGTGCAAACCCTCGCCGAGTGGGCGCAGGGAGCACCCATCAGCGACCGCGCCCGTGCGCGCAACACCATCGCCGCGCTGGTGGGGGCCGCCGGCAAGGTCGGCTTCGACGATGAGGCCGGCCTGCAGGCCGCGGGCATGGAAGGCAGCCTGCAGCAGCTGGCGCCGTTCATCCATACCCTCAAGGCGGTGCTGGGCAGCTACGGGTTGGGCGTGGATGACGCACTGCGCAGCGTGTGCGGTGAACTGCTGTCGGTGGAGGGCGACAACGCGCTGGTACGCCTGCACTACGACCTGGCGGGGCGTGAGATGACCCTGCAGCTGCCGCTGAGCCGCCGCGAGGGCCATTGGTACCTGACCCGCACCCTGGCCGACACCGATGCCCTGCTGCGCAAGGCCGACGCGGCCCGTGCCGCAGCGGCGCCGGCACCGGCCGAGACCCCGCCCGAGGGTGGGGAAGCGGCAACACTGCCGCCTAAGCCATAATGGCGCCGATGTCGAAACAGAACCCGCTGCCGTTCCCCGGCGAAGAATCCCAGTCGACGCCCGCCGATACGGTGCCGGCGTCCCCCTCGACCGGTACCGGCCCGAACCCGGTACCGCCGCCCGCGCATGCGCGTCCGGCCGGCCGCCGCCCGCTGTGGGCTCGCCTGCTCGGCCGTCTGGTCGAGCCGTGGCTGTCGCTGAAGATCGAACCGGAAGACCCGGGCCAGTACAACGATGGCCGCCCGGTCATGTACGTGCTGGAAGACTACGGCCTGTCCAACGCGCTGATCCTGGACAAGGCCTGCCGCCAGGCCGGCCTGCCGTCGCCGCTGGTGCCGCTGGCCGGTGACCCGACCGGCCGCAAGCGCGCCTACCTGGCGCTGTCGCGGCGCAGCTCCAGCAACTCGCTGATTCCCGAACAGCGCGGCGCCAAGACCCACTCCGATTCGCTGGCCAAGGTGCTGCAGGCCCATCGCGTGCGCGATGACCTGGACGTGCACCTGGTGCCGGTGTCGATCTTCGTCGGTCGCGCGCCGGACAAGCAGAGCGGCTGGTTCGCCGTGCTGTTCTCGGAAAACTGGGCGCTGGTCGGCCGCTTCCGCCGGCTGCTGGCGGTGCTGCTCAACGGCCGCAGCACCATCGTCCGCTTTGCCCCGCCGATCTCGCTGCGCAGCACCGTGGACGAAGGCCTTGAGCCGGAGCGCACGGTGCGCAAGCTGCAGCGCGTGCTGCGTACCCATTTCCGCCGCATCCGTGAATCGGTGATCGGCCCTGACCTGTCGACGCGGCGCCTGCTGGTCGACCAGGTGCTGGCCGCCGAACCGGTGCGCGAAGCGATCGCCGCACAGGCCAAGCGCGACAATTCGAAGCCGGCCGATGCCTGGAAGAAGGCACACGCCTACGCCTGGGAAATCGCCGCGGACTATTCCAGCCCGGTGGTGCGTTCGGCCAGCTTCATGCTCAGCCACGTGTGGAACCGCATCTATGCGGGCGTGCTGGTGCACCACCTGGACAAGTTCAAGGCCGCCGCGCCGGGCCACGAAGTGGTCTACGTGCCCAGCCACCGCAGCCACATGGATTACCTGCTGCTGTCCTACCTGCTGTACGACCGTGGCATCGTGCCGCCGCACATCTTCGCGGGTATCAATCTGAACCTGCCGGTGGTCGGTACCCTGCTGCGCAAGGGCGGTGCGTTCTTCGCGCGCCGTAGTTTCCGTGGCAATCCGCTGTATTCGGCAGTGTTCTCCGAATACATGGCGCAGCTGGTGTCAGGCGGATATTCCATCGAGTACTTCGTCGAAGGTGGCCGCTCGCGTACCGGCCGACTGCTGCAGCCCAAGGGAGGTGTCATCTCGATGACCCTGCGGGCCTATCTGCGCCAGCCGCGCAAGCCGGTGCTGTTCCAGCCCATCTACATCGGCTACGAGAAGCTGATGGAAGGCAACAGCTATCTGGACGAGCTGTCCGGCCGGCCGAAAGAAAAGGAATCGATCTGGTCGCTGCTGTGGGGCATCCCCAAGGTGCTCAAGCAGAACTACGGCCAGGTGGTGGTGAACTTCGGCGAGCCGATCGAGCTGACAAGTGTTCTTGCAGCCAATGCTCCCGAATGGGATGGCCGGGCTGTGCCGGAGGATGAGAAGCCGGCTTGGCTGATGAAGACCGTCGATACTCTCGCGCAGAGCATCAACGTGCGCGTCAATGCCGCCGCCGACGTCAACCCGATCAACCTGCTGGCGCTGGCCCTGCTGTCCACGCCGAAACACGCGATGGGCGAGGCCGACCTGATCGCGCAGATCGAGCTGTGCAAGACCCTGCTGGTCGAGATGCCGTACTCGGACCGGGTGACGGTGACCCCGCACTCGCCGGAGCGGATCATCGCCCATGCCGAGGAAATCAACGTCCTCACCCGCATCAAGCACCCGCTGGGCGACGTGCTCAGCGTCAGCGGCGATACCGCAGTGCTGCTGAGCTACTTCCGCAACAACGTGGTGCACCTGTTCACCGCCTCGTCGTGGGTGGCCTGCTGCTTCCAGAACAACCGCCGCATGAGCCGCACCGGCCTGGTCCAGCTGGGCCGTACGGTATATCCGTTCCTGCAGGCCGAGCTGTTCCTGCCGTGGAGCGAGGACGAGTTCGCCCAGCGCATCGACCGGACCATCGATGTGTTCGTGCGCGAAGGCCTGCTGCAGAACGTCAACGATGACGATGGCGGCATCCTGGCGCGCAACACCGGGCAGACCGACGAGGTGTTCCGCCTGCGTGCGATCGGCCATTCGCTGCAGCAGGCGTTCGAGCGCTATTACATCGCCATCTCGGTACTGGTGAAGAACGGCCCCGGCGTGCTCGGCGCGGCCGAGCTGGAAAGCCTGTGTCAGCAGGCCGCGCAGCGGCTGAGCCTGCTCTATGCACCGGCGGCACCGGAGTTCTTCGACAAATCCCTGTTCCGTGGCTTCATCCAGAAGCTGCGCGAGCTGCGCCTGGTGTGGCCGGACGAGAACAGCAAGCTGCTGTTCGACGAACGCCTGGACGCCTGGGCCAAGGATGCCAAGTTCATCCTCGGCCGCGAGCTGCGCCACACCATCGAGCGGGTCAGCCCGGAAGCGGCCCGTCCGGACGAGCCTGCGCCGCAGGATTGAAGGCAGCGCCCGGCGATGCCCGGCGAACGGCATGCCAACCAAGGTTGGCATCTACCGGGGCGAAGCAGTAGATCCACGCCATGCGTGGATGGGCCACCGCTCAGGCCGGTTCGTCGGGAATCTGCAGGCTTTCCAGCCTGGCGATGCAGTCCTTCAGCTGAAGCTTGCGCCGCTTCAGGCGCTTGGCTTCCAGCTCGTCCTCGCCATTGGCGGCCATGCGGGTGATCTGTTCATCCAGCAGGCGGTGCTCGGCGCGCAGGGCGGCGAGGTGCTCGACGATCTCGGCGGGGCTGTAGGTGTCCACAGCCTCCGAGCATACACAGCGATGATGACTGCCGGGAGAGGGGAATCCCGACCCCCGGCCGTGGCCGCTCCGAGCCGTTAGAATGGAACCCATGAGTGCCGTGATTTCCCTTCCCGATCCCCAGCCGCGCATCGCCCGTGATCCGCGCGTGGCCGAGCGCGAGCAGCACAAGCTGGCCAAGCGCCTGCGCCGCCAGGTCGGCGAGGCGATTGCCGACTTCGGCATGATCGAGGCCGGCGACAAGGTCATGGTCTGCCTGTCCGGCGGCAAGGACAGCTACACCCTGCTGGACGTGCTGCTGCAGCTGCAGAAGAAGGCGCCGGTGCCGTTCGAGCTGGTGGCGGTGAACCTGGACCAGAAGCAGCCGGACTTCCCCGAGCACGTGCTGCCGGAGTACCTGGCCGGGCTGGGCGTGCCGTACCACATCATCGAGCAGGACACCTATTCGGTGGTCAGCCGGGTCATCCCGGAAGGCAAGACCATGTGTTCGCTGTGCTCGCGGCTGCGTCGTGGCGCGCTGTACAACTACGCCGAACTCCATGGCTTCACCAAGATCGCGCTGGGCCACCACCGCGACGACATGGTGGCCACGTTCTTCATGAACCTGTTCCACCACGCCAAGCTGTCGGGCATGCCGCCGAAGCTGCGCAGCGATGACGGCAAGCACGTGGTGATCCGGCCGCTGGCCTACGTGCGCGAAAGCGACATCGTCGAGTACGCACAGGCCCGCCAGTTCCCGATCATTCCCTGCAACCTGTGCGGCAGCCAGGAGAACCTGCAGCGCCGCCAGGTCGGCCTGATGCTGAAGCAGTGGGAAAAGGACCACCCGGGCCGCATCGAGCAGATCGCGCGTGCCATGGGCGAAGTCCGGCCCTCGCAGCTGGCCGACACCACCCTGTTCGACTTCATGGCGCTGGGCCGTCGCGACGACGCGCCGCTGCCCGACGCCCATGCCTGGCTGGCCGGTTCCCCGGCCGACGCCGACGCAGATCCCGAGACGCCCACCGTTTAAGGTCGGTCGCCCTTCCTCTTTGCCATCCGGAATTCCATGTTCTTTCGCAACCTGACGTTCTTCCGTTTCCCGACCACCACCGATTTTTCCGAAGTCGACACCCTGCTGCCGCACGCGCTGCTGAAGCCGGTCGGCGCACTGGAAATGAATTCGCGCGGCTTCATCTCGCCGTTCGGCCGCGAGGAGAAGGAACTGCTCTCCCACCGCATCGCCGAACATCTGTGGCTGACCGTGGGCGGCGAGGACAAGATCCTGCCGGCGGCGGTGGTCAACGACCTGCTCGAGCGCAAGCTGGAGGAGATCGAGGAGAAGGAAGGCCGCCGCCCGGGTGGCCGCGAGCGCAAGCGCATGAAGGACGACCTGCTGCATGAACTGCTGCCGCGCGCCTTCGTGAAGTCCTCGCGCAACGACGCCTTCATCGACCTGCAGCACGGCTACGTGGCGGTGGATACCTCCAGCCGCAAGACCGGCGAGTACTTCATGTCCGACATCCGCGGCCTGCTCGGCAGCTTCCCGGCGATGCCGCTGAATGCCGAAGTCGCACCGCGTTCGATCCTGACCGGCTGGATCGCCGGCGAGCCGCTGCCGACCGGGCTGAGCCTGGGCGAAGAGTGCGAGATGAAGGACCCGGTGGAAGGTGGCGCGGTGGTCAAGTGCCAGCACCAGGAACTGCGCTGCGACGAGATCGACAAGCACCTGGACGCCGGCAAGCAGGTGACCAAGCTGGCGCTGATCTTCGAAGACAACCTGTCCTTCGTGATCGGCGACGACCTGATCGTGCGCAAGCTGAAGTTCCTCGACGGCGCCCTGGACCAGCTGGAGCATGCCGACGAAGACGGCCGCCGCGCCGAGTTCGATGCCCGCTTCGCCCTGCAGAGCGCCGAGATCCGCCGCCTGTTCCTGTTGCTGGAAGAAGCCTTCAAGCTCAGCAAGGCTGACTGAACAGGCAGCCCGACGGCCGCCGGTCATCCGGCGGCCCGAAGCGGCGCTATGCTGGGCGCATGAGCCGTCTGCTGCGCCGCCTGATCAGCCCGACCCCGCCCGCCACCGTACAGCGCGACACCGTTCGCCTGCGCCTGGAGGATGCCGAGATCGAGGTGCTGCGCGTGCGCGATCCACGTGCGCGCCGCATCAAGCTGAGCGTGGACGAACGCGGCGCACGTTTGACCCTGCCGCCGCGCGCAAGCCTGGTGATGGGCGAACGCTTCCTGGAACAGCACCGCGACTGGCTGGCACTGCAGCTTCGCCAGTACCAGGGCCAGGGCCTGCCGGCACCGCTGCAGCCGGGCGAAGACGGCGTGCTGCCCCTGCGTGGCGAACTGCTGCCGCTGCGCTGGCAGGAAGGCCGCTACGCGCGGCTGGAGATCGACGAGCACGGCGCCTGCGTGCAGTGGCCGACCCGCGGCGGTGATGCCACCCTGCGCCGCCTGCTGCGCGAGTTCTACGAAGCCCAGACCCGCGCCGACGTCGGCCGCTGGCTGCCGAAGTACCTGCCCACCCTGCCGCGCGCACCCAGCCGCCTGCGTCTGAAGGTGATGTCCTCGCAATGGGGATCGTTGGCCCCGGACGGCAGCATGGCACTGGACCTGGCGCTGGTGCTGGGCCGATCCGAGGCGTTCGAGTACGTGCTGGTGCACGAACTCTGCCACCTGATCCAGCCGAATCACTCACCCGCGTTCTGGCACGAAGTGGAACAACGCTTCCCCGCCTGGCGCGAACAGCGCGACTACTTCCAGCTGGAAGGGCGACGCCTGAAGGTGATGCTTCGGCAACTGCTGTAGCGCCAGCGCTACAGCAGTTGCCCACGCATTCTTCCTCTACCCCCGCCTTCGGCGCGCCCCTTCAACAGAAGGGGCTTCACTCCAGACCGCGTGCTGAGCAGTCGAGCAAGCTCGAGGCTACACAGTGAAGAACGACAACTCCGCGGATTGGGAACGCGCCACAGAGCGCGCGCAGCGCGCGACCCGCTCCTGCTCTTTCTTCTTTCTTCCGTGGTGGGCACACCGGAAAGTGTCCGTGGCCGGGTGGGGTGGGTTGCGCAGGGGCGTGAGCCGCATGGGCCCGAGGCATGCCTCGGGCGGGTTGGGCAGGACGCCCAAGCCCGGTCTTGCCGTGTGCGCAGGACAGCGCACACGAGCAAGCGGCGACCGAGCTTACAGGGGTGAAGGCGCTTTGCTTGCGAAGCACTGCTTCGCAAGCGCCTGAACGCACAGCCGCCAGCGGCTGGGCCGGGCCCCGGAGGGGGACTTGCAGCGACCCCTGCGCAATCCACCCCACCCGGCCAAGCACGGCTTCTGATCTGAACGACCCACCACGAGGGGCTCAGCCGTTGGCCGAAACCCTCACCCCGCCCGCAACGCCGCCGCCGCCGCCCACCGCGCCGCCACCCGCGGCGCCGTAATGCACACCGCCTGATCGGTCACCGTGGTCACCGCGCGCTCCAGCAGCTGGATATCCGCCTCATGCTGGCGCGCCACATGCGGATCCTCGAAGAAGATCGCGCGCTGGCAACGCCCCTCCAGCACCCGGTCGGCAATCTGCGCATCACCGCCCATCGGGCCGCTCTGGTAGCGCGTCACCCACGGCGTATCACGCGGCCAGCCCCGGCTCCAGGCCAGCTCGTTCAAACGCTGGCCGGTGGTCCCGGTGGCCACCCGCTCACCGAACCGGGCCAGCACATCGAAGTGCTCATCGGCGAAGGCCAGCATCGCCGGCTTCATCGCATCGTGCGCGATCAGCGCCAGCGTCTGGCCTTCGAACGCATGCAGGTCGTCGGCGCCGGCATCTGCTGCCAGCCCGGCGTGGACGCGCTCCACCTCCACCCAGTCGCGTGCGGTGGCCACGGTCGAAATGAACGGCTTGCCGTGGATCACGCATTGCCGTTTCAGTGCCGTGGCTTCCGGAAACACCGAGGATGGATCGACGGGGTCGATCAGGTAGATCGCGCCATCCAGTGTCCGATCCGGACCCATGCCAACGACTTCGGCGACCAGCTTCATCAGGCCACCCTCGCGTCCGTAGGGATAACGGTGCAGGCCCGCGTACCCGGTCAGGACGCCCTGCCGTTCGATCGCGTCATGGGTGCGGCCGACCGCATGCAGCGACACGCCCAGCTCGCGCAGGCCGGCCTCGCTGCTGCGCAGCCAACGGAACAGCGCAGCGCGCGCGTCGTGGTGATGAAGACGGTTGGCAGCCAGGCCGATGCGCATCGAACGCTCCGCAGGTACGGGTGAAGGCGGCAGTGTATGTCGGCATTCCCCCATCTGGATGCTTTTACAACTTTCTTCATTGCCGTCGGCCCGCGCGTCGATAGCGTGGCAGGCAGCGGTACCGCAGCGCGGCCGTTCCTTCCGCCCGCGAGATGAGGATGCCTACCGTGAATGTCGCCGGCTTCCCGGCAGCCATTGCTGTCATGGCCAGCCTGCTGCTGCCTGCCGCGGCCTCCGCCACGGGCTGCAGCACACCGCTGCGCATCGCCTGGCCGTCCGACCGTGATCCTTTGTCGTCCAGCGAACAGGGCGAAGCCCGGGGGCTCGGCGCGGCGTACCTGAAGCTGCTGGGCGGGCAACGGCCACTGCAGCTGTTGCCCGTGCCGGCCACCAGCGTGGACCGGGACGAGCTGCCGGCCGGCACCCAGGCGCTGCTGGGATGGCCACGCTCGCAACTGCCTGCCGGATGGGTGGTCAGCACGCCCTACCTGCAGCTGCCACAGGTGATCGTGCGCCGGGAGGATGCGCCGCCGGTGCTGGGCCTGGAAGATCTACGTGGACGCATTGTGGCCAGCCCCAGCCGGGTGCCGCTGCAGGGGCTGCTGGCCGAGCAGGCAGCGGGTGCACAGCTGCTGCCACCGGCAGCGCTGGACGATGCACTCCCGCTGCTGGGCACCGGATTGATCGATGCGGTGGTGGCCAACCTCGGCGACGTCGAGGCGGCGTTGCGCCGCTACCAGGGCGATGCACTGCTGATCGCCGCGCCGGCCGGTTTCGATGATGCCCTGGTGCTGGCGGCCACGCCCGCCTGCGCCGATGTCATCGCCGGCTTCGAACAGGCGCTGTCGCAGCTGACCGACACCGAACGCGATCAGATCCGCGCGGCCTGGCTGCCGGACCGGCCGCGCAACGCTCCGTCATCGTCGCCCCTGCGCTGGCTGGTGCCGGCCTCGCTGATCCTGCTCGCCCTGGCGCTGGTCCATGCCTTCGGCTACTGGCGGGTCCATCGCGAGAGCGTGCGCCGCCGAGGGGTGGAGCAGCGCCTGCAGGAGGTGACCGCGAACCTGCCGGCGGTGGTCTACCAGGCGCGTCGTTCGGCGGGCGGCCACTACAGCTTTCCGCAGATCGCCGGGGACGTGCAGGCCCTGTTCGGAATCAGCGTGGAGACCGCGCGGATCGATCACCAGCGGTTGTTGGCCGCGGTCCACCCGGATGACCGCAACCAGGTGATGGCCTGCGTCGAGATGGCCGCATTGGCGCGTGGCCCGATCGACGTCACCTTCCGCACCCGCTCGCCACAGGGCTGGCGATGGGTGCGCTCGCATGGGCGGCCGTTGTCCTGCGACGACAGCGACGTCGAGTGGAGCGGCTACTGGATCGACGTCAGTGAGGTGCAGTCACGTACCCGCGCGCTGGCCGAAGCGCGCCGCGAGGCCGAGCAGGCGGCACAGGCCAAGGCGCACTTCCTGGCAACGATGAGCCACGAGATCCGCACCCCGATGAGCACGCTGCTGGGCATGCTCGAACGGCTGGCGGGCAGCAGGCTGGAGGCGCGCCAGCAGCAGGTGCTGGCCACCGTCGATGATGCCGCGCGGATGCTGCGGCAGATCCTCGACGATGTACTGCACAGCCAACGCCTGGAGGGCGCACCACTGCAGCTGCGGCCCACCGACCTGGCGGCACTGGTGCGCGCGGTGCAGCAGCTGCTGATGCCGGTGGCCGCCAGCCGAGGCCTGCACCTGCAGGTGGTGCTTGATCCGGAGATGCAGCCGGGATCGCTGGCCGATGGCCTGCGCCTGCGCCAGATCCTGTTCAACCTGGCCGGCAACGCGTTGAAGTTCACCCGGCACGGCCACGTGGAACTGCAGGTGCAGGTACTGCAGCAACGCGACTGGGGCCAGCGGCTGCGCCTGCAGGTAAGCGACAGCGGCGTGGGCATCAGCGAGGAGCGCCAGCAGGCGGTGTTCGCTGCCTATACCCAGGCGGAGCGCTCGACCACGCGGCGCTTCGGCGGCAGTGGGCTGGGCCTGGCGATCTGCCGTGAGCTGGCGATCTCGATGGGGGCGGAGCTGCAGCTGCGCAGCTCACCCGGGAAGGGCACCACGGTGTGGCTGGATCTGGACCTGGATGCCTGTGAGGCACCCGTGGCCGCGCCCGCGCCGGCGGTTGCGGACGAGCGTCCATTGCCGGCGGCGCGCGTGCTGATGGCTGAAGACCATCCCACCAACCTGCATCTGCTGGAGCAGCACCTGTGTGCGCTCGGGCTGCAGGTCCACGCCTGTACCGATGGACGGTCGGCGCTTGAAGCATGGCAGGCGCAGCCGTTCGACCTGGTCATCACCGACTGCCACATGCCGGGCATGGATGGCTTCGCGCTGGCACGGGCGATCCGTGCCGATGCCTGCCCGGCGCGTGCGCAGGTGCCGATCATCGCGCTCACCGCCAGCGTGATGGAAAGCACCCGCGAAGCCTGTCGTGCGGCTGGCATCGACCACTTCCTGGCCAAGCCGGTGGAGCCGCACGCACTGCGGGCGCTGCTGGCGGCATTGCTGGTACCGGACTCAGTGGGCCAGTAGCCGCACGATGCTGGCGGCGGCATCGCGGCCTTCGGCCACGGCGGTCACCACCAGGTCAGCACCGCGCACCGCGTCACCACCGGCGAACAGGCGCGGATGCGCGGTCTGGAATGGCAGGCGGTCCTTGCCGCCGGCCACGATGCGTCCGTTGGACTGGCCTTCCACGCCCAGCTCGGCCAGCCACGCCGGCACGCTCGGTGAGAAGCCGAAGGCGATGATCACCACGTCCGCTTCCAGCAGCGATTCACTGCCTTCGATCGGCACGGCGTTCTGGCGGCCGTTGGCATCGGGCTCGCCCAGCCGGGTTTCCACCACGGTCACGCCGATCACTTCATCGTCGGCGCCGGCTTCGATCGACAGCGGCTGCCGGTTGAACAGGAAGCGCACGCCTTCTTCGCGGGCATTGGCCACTTCGCGCGCGCTGCCGGGCATGTTGGCTTCGTCGCGGCGATAGGCACAGGTGACCTTGGCCGCGCCCAGCCGCACCGCGCTGCGCACGCAGTCCATGCCGGTATCGCCGCCACCGAGCACCACCACGCGCTTGCCGTTGAGGTCGGGCAGGGCAATGGTGTCTTCCCAGCCGGCAATCGGCCGACCCTTCGGGTCATCGCCGCCCACAATGCGGCTGTTCTGTACCAGGAACGGCAGGGCCGGCAGCACGCCCTTCAGGTCCTGGCCGTCGAGGCCACCATCGGTGTAGCGGTAGGCGCCGGTGCCGACGAACACCGCGTCGTGGCTGTCCAGCAGCTGCTGCACGCTCAGGTCACGGCCGATCTCCACGCCGAGGCGGAACTGCACGCCCATGCCCTCCAGCACTTCGCGGCGGCGGTGGATCACGTCCTTGTCCAGCTTGAAGCTGGGAATGCCGAACTGCAGCAGGCCGCCGATCTGCTCATAGCGGTCGTAGACCACGGCGGCAATGCCAGCGCGGGCGAGGCGATCGGCGCAGGCCAGGCCGGCTGGACCGGCGCCGATCACCGCCACGCTGTGGCCGCTGGGCTGCACCGCGCCCAGGTCAGGGCGCCAGCCGCTGGCCAGCGCGGTATCGACGATGTACTTCTCCACCGCACCGATGGTGACCGCACCGAATTCCTCCAGCGTGCAGCTGCCCTCGCACAGTCGATCCTGCGGGCAGACCCGGCCGCACACCTCCGGCAGCGGGTTGGTGCTGTGGCACAGCGTGGCGGCTTCGTGGATGCGGTTCTCCTGCACCAGCTGCAGCCACTGCGGAATGGCGTTGTGCACCGGGCACTTCCACTCGCAGTACGGGTTGCCGCAACCCAGGCAACGGTGTGCCTGGTCGCACGCCTGGGCCGGCTTGAAGGGTTCGTAGATTTCCACGAACTCCTTCTTGCGCTGGCGCAGCAGCTTCTTCTTCGGATCCTTGCGGCCGACCTCGATGAACTGGAAGTCGTTATTCAGACGTTCAGTCATTTCAAAACCTCTTAACAGCAGTCACGAGCCATGGGCTTCACGCTGCAGGACAATCACGGTTAGCAGGCCGACCTGACGCCACACTGGGCGCCGGGTCA
>OFSF01000502.1_pt1 | contig 15177 bp, 11 predicted proteins | sample 1543271 | NCBI WGS metagenome assembly OFSF01 (sample SAMN07774227, study PRJEB24372) | wastewater metagenome | isolation source: Exp Tend VB 100WW | collected 2016-02
AAATCAAAACTATTGCGACTCAACTCAGTTGTACGAGCAAAAGCTTCAAGCCAATTGCCCTCTGCGACCCGCACATCGCCGTCGAGCAAACCTGAACCCGCCAAATTGGCTCGCGCTACATCTAATGCATCACTCGAGACATCTGTCAACCAAACTTCACTGCTTCCACGCGGCAATTCACTCGCCAACGACAAACCGATTACACCACTACCTGTACCTAAATCTGCCAATCGTATTTTTCGGTTCAGATTTTTGATCACGGCTCGTGCCAAATCAAGCGCAGACTGCACAACCAATTCAGTCTCTGGTCGCGGAATCAAAACACGCTTATCAACCAAAACATCTAAATGACGAAACGCCCAACGGCTCATCACGTATTGCAATGGCTCACCCGCAAGTCGCCGACCCACCATCTTGCGCAACGCAATGCCAGCGCGCTCGCTGACTAACTCAGTCGCCACTGCATCAAACTCTTGACGATCAAAACCACCCGCGTGTTCGCAGAGCCATCTTGCTTCTTGCTGATTGCCAAGATCTTCGGCCGTTACTTTCAGTAACTCGCCCCAAGTGATCGTGTCGTCGTTAGTCACGACAGAATTTATCTCTCGCCAGAGTCGGCCAACTGCTCCGTTTGATATTCGAGTGTCAGCGCATCAATAACAGGATCTAAATTGCCAGCCAACACATCTTGCAATTGATGCAAAGTAAACCCAATTCGATGGTCGGTCACTCGGCTGTCTTTAAAGTTATAGGTGCGAATTTTCTCGCCACGACCACCGCCACCAACTTGGGCTTTGCGTTCAGCCGAGGCACGAGCCTGCAACTCTTCTTCTTGTCGTTTCAATAATCTCGCGCGCAAAACCTGCATCGCGCGAAGTCGATTCTGCAACTGACTGCGTTCGTCTTGCATCGCCACCACCACTCCGCTTGGTCGGTGCGTAATTCGCACTGCCGAGTCGGTGGTATTCACGCCCTGGCCACCAGGTCCGCTGGCACGATAAACGTCAATCTGCAAATCTTTTTCGTCAATGTGAAGTTCAACTTCTTCGGCCTCGGGCAACACCATGACTGTTGCCGAACTCGTGTGAATTCGCCCTTGGTTTTCAGTTGCTGGCACGCGTTGCACGCGGTGCGGGCCGCCCTCAAAACGCATTCGCGTCCACGCCGTCTCACCTTTAAAAATCATCACAACTTGGTTGATTCCGCCCTTGGGCGAAAGATCCATCGATAAAACTTCAACACTCCAGTTGTTACGCGCCGCAAACGCTTTATACATGTCAAACAAATCGCTGGCAAACAAGTTTGCTTCTTCGCCGCCTTCGGCACCGCGAATTTCGATGATTATGTTCTTGCCTGAATTCGGGTCTGGTGGCAAAAGCAAAACTTTCAATTCGTTTTCAAGTGCTGCAATCGTTGATGTGGCTGAGTTCAACTCTGCTTGCAGTTGCTCGCGTTCCGTTCCGCTCGCATCGGCTATCAGCTCACGAGCCGCATCTGCATTTCCTGTAGCGGCACGATACTTGCGTATGCACTCAACTAACGGAGTCATCTGTTTGTATCTCCGTGAAACTTCACGCAACTTGTTTTGATCTTCGAGCACATCAGACGTCGCCATGCTCGCCTCGAGATCTAAAAAATCTCTTTCAATACCGTCAAGTCGCTCAAGCACGATGTTCAGACTATTGCATCAAACTTGGGGTTGCGCTTGCGCACCCAAAACATCAACACCGACAAATCGTGCCGACTTGTTCAGCATCTCGGCAAGTCTCGTCACCGCAGGCACAATGTCGCGCGTCGGACAGGCAAAAATCAACTCTGCGTTTGAATTGATTTGCTCTCGCGCGTCAGCACCAAACGCCACCACATCAGGATCAATGCCCACACTAAAAATCACGACTATTTTTTGACCAGTTTGCGAAATACCAGAGGCAACGCACGGCACGATTTCTTTCAAATTTCGTCGCTTGCTCGGCGGTTGCGCAGCGCTCAATGACTGTGCGCCGACCAAACCTGGAGATTGACAGACAACGTGTCGCAAGATTCGCTCACGTGCCAACTGATTCAACGGATGCACCTGCGCCCCCACAACACGACGCGCCGCAACCTCAGTTACCACTCGGCGCAAAGACTCAATCGTCGCGGTCTGACCGTGCACCAGCTGAAAAGTCTCGCGGTCATGCACGCCTACTCCGATTTCGATGCGCGAATCGCCTGACTCGCCAGGCACAACGCGACAAACTTCAAGCCCTACAACTTCACCAGACATCACACCGTGCTCACGAACCACTTCGGCGCCAGATGACTTTATAAATGCAGCAAACATCTCGTCGGCCACACTCACTTCAATTGTTTTCACCAGACTTGGCGTCGCCACACTTACTGCAGTTGATGAATCAACTGCAAACACTTCGATCGTAAAATTAAAGTTTTTTGCGCCACGTGCGAGATCGCCAGCGCTTTGTTCGGTGAACAATTTCAATGCTGTTGCTTTGTTGCGTAGAGCCCACATCAACGCCGGCCCAAGCCCACGCTCGTGCCGACCCGTTAGTAGAACCCAAGCCACACCATTTAAAACTCCACCAACCGCCGTGCCAAATTCACTTGGTTCGAACACGACTGAATCGAAATCACTAGTCGCACTCGCCGCTCGATCCATCTCAAGTTGCGACTTGACAATCGCCAGCAAGCGAACGCGCGCCAATCTTTGACTATGGCTGTCGTTGGTCGACATGACTCGACGAGAACTTACGTAGTCGGCTGTTTTGCGATTTCAGCCAAGAACTCGTCGTTGTTCTTGAACGTCTTCAAGCGATCAATCAACAACTCGAGCCCTGGTGCCGCGTTGCCGTCAGCGGCAAGACCGCTCAACACGCGACGCAACTTCCAAACCATCTGCAATTGCTGACGATTAAACAACAACTCTTCATGTCGTGTGCTTGACGCATCAACATCAATCGCTGGATAAATTCGTCGCTCGGCAAGTTTTCGATCCAAGCGAAGCTCCATGTTGCCGGTTCCCTTGAACTCTTCGAAAATTGCGTCGTCCATTCGACTATTTGTCTCGACGAGTGCAGTTGCCAAAATTGTCAAACTGCCACCTTCTTCAATGTTGCGCGCCGCACCGAAGAACTTCTTCGGCGGATACAACGCACCAGCATCAATACCACCCGACATAACACGTCCGGTTGTTGGTGCTGCAAGGTTGTAGGCACGAGACAAACGGGTGATTCCATCCAAAATCACCACAACGTCTTCGCCCATTTCAACCATGCGCTTGGCTTTTTCAATTACAAGTTCGGCAACATGTGTGTGCTCTTCTGACGGACGATCAAACGTCGACGAAACAACTTCACCCTTTACGGTGCGTCGCATGTCTGTTACTTCTTCTGGTCGTTCGTCAATCAGCAACACAATCAACTTCACTTCAGGGTGATTCTTTTCGATTGACGTAGCAATCGTCTTCATCACGCTGGTCTTACCGGCTTTCGGCGGCGACACGATGATGCCACGCTGACCCTTACCGATTGGTGAAATCAAGTCGATGATTCGTGCCGTCATATTTGTCGGATCACTTGCACTCGATAGATCTAACTTCTCGTCAGGAAACAACGGCGTCAAGTCTTCGAACTTTGGTCGTGCTTTCATCTTGTCGGCATCGGTGCCGTTGATCGTGCGAATGTCGATCATTCCTGGATTCTTTTCGTTTCGTCCTGCTGGACGACACATACCAGTTACATGATCGCCCTTGCGCAAATTGAATTGACGCGTCAAACGAACCGAGACATAGGCATCGCCCTGCGAAGCCAAGTATCCGTTTACGCGCAAGAAGCCGTAGCCCTCGTCACGCAAATCTAAGTAGCCAGAGATTTCAATCGGATCATTGCTGATCGGCTCGTTCGTCTCTTGAACTTCGTTTGTCTCGTAGCGATCATCACCCTGTGGGCCTTCGTCTCGCGAGTTTCTAAAACCACCAGGTCCACGACGGCGACGGCGATTATTGCGGTTTCGATTTCCGCCATCTTGTTCGTTGTAATTGCGCTGAAAACTATTGCGGTCGCCACGATCATTACGGTCGTTGCGCGGGCCGCGATCGTTGCGATCATTGCGGTCGTTGCGCGGGCCACGATCATTACGATCATTACGATCGTTGCGCGGACCACGATCATCACCACGCGAATCGCCTTGCTCACTGCGTCGTCGCGCTTCAGGCGCAATCGGCGTACCTTCATGCTCGGCAAGTTCAATCTCCCACTCGGCAAGTGGCTGTCCGTCTGCTCCAAGCATCGGGCCATCAGACTTCGACGCAGCGCTTGAACTCGAATCACTCGCACTTGCACTCGCTGAACTGCGCTTCGAACCCGTCGACGACGAACTCGGCGCAGCCACAACTGGTGCCGGCGCAGTCTGCTCAAGAATCATTTCAATAATCTCTTCTTTTTTGGCACGCGCTGCCGACTTCACGCCGAGCGCCTTCGCGATTGCAAGAAGTTGCTCGCGATCTTTTGCTTCAAGTGCCGATTGTTCAAGGGCTCCACTAGCCACATTGCCTTCTTTCAGGGCGATCAAAATTTTCGCCGCCCAATTTGCCGCTAAAACTCAATATGCAGGGGCACAGATCAGATTGCGTTGAAATGCGTCTGCCACGAATTGGCGGGGACTCGCTCGGGAACCCGAGCAACACAACTCTAGCCGAAGATCAACTCGTTGGCAACAGCCAATTTTTAGTTGCGACAACCAGCAACAAACGCCTGCACAGCCTTCAGGTCATTCGGCAACGAAACACTTCGCTCGGGTCGGCTCATCAAGTCGGCCAGGTGCTCTGGCAACTTCGGTGTTTCACCTGTCGCCCGCCGCACCGCATCAGGAAACTTCGCGGGGTGTGCAGTCGCCAACGTAATCATCGGCACTTCTTTTGGATAATCAACGCCCGCACTTTGACGCGCCGCAGACAATCCCACCGCCGTATGTGGATCAATCAACATCCCTGACTTTTTATACACGTCCCGCATTGTGGCCAAAGTATCTTCGTCATCACATCGCCGACCAACGAACACACCTGAAATCCACTTTTGATACGAACCTACAGCAACGTTCAATTCGCCAGTCGAACGAAACTCAACGAGCTGCTTTGCCGTTGCGATACCGTCACGATTGTTCATCTCAAAAATTAACCGCTCAAAGTTTGATGAAACTTGAATGTCCATACTCGGGCTCAATGTCGGCACAACCTCGTTAGATGTCATCTTTTTTGACTCAAAAAAGCGCGTCAAAATATCGTTCTTATTTGAAGCCACGACGAAGCCGTCGATTGGCGCCCCCATTTGTTTGGCAATCCAACCGGCAAGCACGTTGCCAAAGTTTCCAGTCGGCACGCTAAACACGGCTGATCTGCCAAGTTTTTCAAGCGCCGTGATGTAATAAACAACTTGTGCCATTACTCGCACCCAATTAATTGAATTCACCGCTGAAAGTTGATTCGCATCTCGAAACTTTTCATCGTTAAACATTGCTTTGACCAAGTCTTGGCAATCGTCAAATGTTCCGTCAACTGCAACAGCGTGAACATTCTTGGCTGTCAATGTCGTCATCTGACGGCGCTGCACATCACTTACTCGATTATTTGGATAAAGCATCACGATGTCGACATTTCGACACGAAGCCACTCCGTCAAATGCTGCCCCACCGGTATCGCCACTCGTGGCCCCGACGATCATCACGCGTTCGTTGCGCTGTGCCAAGACGTGATCAAACAACTTGCCGACCAATTGCAACGCCACATCTTTAAACGCCAAAGTCGGCCCGTGAAACAGTTCAAGCAAATACTCGTTCGGACTGATCTCAACAAGTGGTGCTACTTCAGTGTTCCGAAAAGTTGAATAAGCCTCGACACATAAACGTTCAAATACTTGCTGGTCGATTTCACCGCCGACAAAAGGCGCCATGATGCTTGCCGCTCGTTTGGCATACGTCGTGGCGACATCGCCGCTGCGAAACTCTTCTAACTTTGGCCAACTTTGCGGCACATAGAGCCCGCCGTCGCGCGCCAAACCGGCGAGCAACACATCACAAAATCCAATTTGTGGAGCAGTGCCGCGCGTTGAAACGTATTGCATCGTTACGAGTTAGCGACAACGCGCAACAAAGCACCGACATGCTTTACGGCATCAAGCGACTTAAGTTCGCTCAAACAACTTTGCACCGCTTTTTCATTTGCATCGTGCGTCAAGAAAACCAATCTCGCGTCAGCACCAATTCCGTCTTGTTCGGCCGCACGAATACTCACTCCGTTGCGCGCGAACACACCCGTCACAGCGTGTAACACGCCAGGTTTGTCGGCAACCTCAAGGCCGATCATGTATTCGCAATTCACTGAGTCCATCGACATCAACTTTGTCGCAGTAAACGCACCGAGCAGTGCGTGCGTGCCCTTGCGCAAATTGATCGCCGCATCAATCACATCGCCAAGAACGGCCGACGCAGTCGGCTCGCCACCTGCACCGCGTCCGTAAAACATCAACGAGCCCGATGCTTTGCCGTCAACCAAAACTGCATTGAAACTCTCACGCACCGCAGCAAGTGGATTATTCAAGGCAACCAAAGATGGGTGCACGCGAACCGAGACCATCGATGTTGATGCATCAAGTTCAGCAACACCCAAAAGCTTTACTGAGTAACCAAATTTTCGAGCGATCGCGATATCGGCTGCAGAAATTTTGCTGATGCCCTCAACAAACACGTCTTCGGCGCGCACGGTCGTGCCAAATGCGATGCTGGCAATAATTGCAATTTTTGCTGCGGCGTCATGCCCTTCAACATCGGCAGTCGGGTCGGCTTCGGCGAACCCAAGTTTTTGCGCTTCAGCGAGTGCATCTGCGTAATCTGCGCCAACTTCACTCATTTTTGTGAGAATAAAATTCGTCGTGCCGTTGACAATGCCCATGACGCGCGAGATCGGCTCGCCCCGCAAACTCTCGCGTAGAGGCCGAATCAACGGAATGCCGCCACAAACGGCGGCTTCAAACAACAAATCTGTCGAGGCTGCGTCGGCAGCAGCAAAAAGTTCAGGTCCACGACTTGCCAACAACGCTTTGTTTGCTGTCACTACGGGCTTGTGTTTACCGAGTGATTCGAAAATCAGTTGAGACGCCGGCTCGATTCCGCCCATCAATTCAACAACAAGATCAACGTCTGCCGACTGCACCAGCGCATGTGGGTCGCTGACAAGAGTCGCACCTTTGGGCAACGAGTGTTTCTTTTTCGTGTCACGAATACAAACTTTTGTTACCTCAAGTCGCACACCACTGCGAGCCAAAATCTGTTCTGACTGCTGGGTCACCAACGCAACAAAAGCTGATCCAACAACACCGTGTCCGAGCACACCGAGGCGAACTAGTTGAGCGCTCGGGTTTGACGGCATATTTACACGCTATCTGCGACGTCAAGATTCACGAGATCACTGAATGTTTCACGGCGCACGACAAGTCGTGCAACTCCGTCACGCGCAAATACGACTGGTGGTCGCGTCACTTTGTTGTAGTTAGATCCCATGCTGTGGCCGTATGCACCAGTAACAGGTGTCGCCAAAATATCGCCGACTTTGTAACCGCTCGGCAACATCGCCTCGTTGATCAACACGTCGCCGCTCTCACAATGCTTGCCGACTACTCGCGCATTTTCGGTGCGCTCGTCGTCTGCGCGTGCAGGCAAAAATGCTTCGTATCCCGAGTCATACAAAACTGGTCGCGGATTATCACTCATGCCACCATCAACCGCGACATATGTTCTGATGTTTGGTAAATGTTTAATCGACCCGATGCGATACAACGTCACAGCGGCACTTGCAACGATTGCTCGACCTGGCTCGACGAAAACTTTGGTTGGCTTGCGCAACTTTGCCGTCGCAATGGCGAGCGACTTACCCCACTGCGTAATTGATGGTGCAACTTCGCTCTCGATATACGCCACACCAAGCCCACCGCCCAAAGTGAGTTCGCTCACTTCAAGTTCGTTGGCAAAGTCAACCATGATTTGTGCAGCCTGCGCGAAATTTTCGGCAGCGAAAACATTCGAGCCAATGTGACAATGAATGCCCACGAATTCGACGCTCGGCGACGACTTCGCGCGAGCAACGGCTTTTTGTGCGTCACCGTTACGCAAATTGAAGCCAAATTTCGAATCATCTTGACCAGTCGAGACAAACTCGTGAGTGTGAACCGCCACACCAGGAGTAATACGCAACTGAATTCGGGCTCGCGGTGCACCAGCCTTATGCAACTCATCAATTCGATCTAGTTCGTTGAAATTATCCACCACGATGTGGTGGACACCTGCGTCAAGGGCCATCTTCAACTCTTCGCTGCTCTTGTTATTGCCATGCAACACGCAGGCCGAACCAGGCACACCAGCATTCAAAGCAACAAACAACTCGCCACCTGTCGCGACATCCAACAGCAAGCCTTCTTCGTAAGCCAGCCTCGCCATTGCTCCGCACAAAAATGCTTTTGTTGCATAAACAACGTGATGCTTACCAAAAACTTTTACCGCTTCTTGACAGCGCGCACGCAGATGTGCTTCGTCATAAACGAATGCCGGCGTACCGAAACGCTCGGCTATCTCGATTAGGTCGCAGCCGCCTATTTCAAGGCGCCCAGACTTGTTCGTTTTTGCCGAATCTGGCAATAAATGTTTGGCGATACGACTCACATTTGCTCCGGAGATTCAATACCTAATACTTCAAGACCAGCCTGCAGCACCCGTGCAGTCAAGTCACACAACATCAACCGACTATTTTTCTCGTTTTCGTTTTCAGCTTTCAATACCGGGCACTGCTCATAAAACGACGAAAAACTCGTCGCCAAATCATATAAATAAGTGCACAACCGATGCGGGCTGTACTTGTCAAGCGTGTCCCAGAGCGCCGAATCAAATTGCAGCACCTTCATCGCCAGTTCACGTTCAGCAACATGCGAAATCGTCGGTTCAAAATTACGCACGCTTGCTCGTTCGAGATTGGCGCGCCGAAAAATGCTGCAAATTCGTGCGTGGGCGTATTGCAAATACGGCGAAGTGTTGCCGTCAAATGAAAGCATTCGATCCCAATCAAATGTGTAGTCCTTAATGCGATCAGTTGAAAGGTCGGCATATTTCACAGCGCCAATGCCGACGATTCGTGCGATCTCTGCTTGCGCCTCAGCCGTTAAATCAGGATTCTTCTCTGCAACCGCCTTGGCTGCTCGCTCAACAGCCTCGGTCAAGAGTGCATCAAGTTTCACTGTGTCACCGCTTCGTGTCTTCAACATTTTTTTATCTGCGCCAAGAACGTTGCCAAATGAAACGTGCACCATCTCGCGCGGCGCCTTCAACCATCCGGCTTGAGTCGCTACTGCTGCAATCATCTGCAAGTGCTGGGCTTGCGGAGCACCAACGACATACAGCAACAACTCGGCGTCAATTCTCTCGACGCGGTCAATCACGCACGCTAAATCACTCGTCGCATAGTTGTATCCGCCGTCTGTTTTACGGATAATCAGCGGCAACGGTTGATTCTCGCGATTCGTGAATCCTTCGGGAAACACAACATCGGCGCCATCGCTTTTGGTCATCATGCCGAGTTCACCAAGTCGAGTTGTGACCTGTGGCAATAATTCGTTATACGCACTTTCACCCATCACGTCTGTCGGCTCAAGCAGCACGCCCAACGTGCGATAGATCTTCTGAAAGTATCTATTGCTTTCGCCGACCAACAGATTCCATAGCCGAAGCGTCTCGGCATCGCCGCTTTGTAGTGCGACAACTCTCGTTCGTGCACGAGTCTGAAAAGTCTCTGATTCATCAAACTTTTTTCGCGCGCTGCGATAAAACGAATCCAAGTCACCAACTGAAAGTTCTTCAGCCGCATGTGTTTCACCAAGGTCAACCAAGTGCTCAATCAGCATGCCGAAGGGTGTTCCCCAATCTCCGACATGGTTTTCACGCACGACGTCGTTGCCCACATATGTCAACATCCGCACCAGGGCATCGCCAATCACTGTCGATCGAAGGTGCCCAACATGCATTTCTTTTGCGACATTTGGCGCCGAATAGTCAATCAAAACTTTGCGCGGCTTGGTCGCATTGCGCACGCCAAGTTTTTTACCCGTACTCGAGGCCATTAGTTCGCGCGTCAAAAATTCGTTTTTGAATGTCAGGTTGATAAACCCTGGTCCAGCAACTTGTGCGTCGCTGCAAATTTCTTTCAAGTCGACAAGTTCTAAAACTTTGAGCGCCACTTCACGCGGGGTAAGACCCATCGCCTTGGCGAGAGCCAACGACCCGTTTACTTGGGCATCCGCACGATCGCTTTGGCGCACCGCGGTGTCAATGCCGACTGCTGCCGCACCACCGACCTTGGCAAATGCCGCGGCAATGCGCTGCTCAACATAAATGATCGGATCTGCCACCCTTTCATTGTTGCCGAGATCTCCCTGCAAAACGTGCCGTATTTGGCCCGACCCCTTATTTTCGGCGCTTACCGTTCTGGGCAGGCACGAATAGCTTCGACTATTGCACTAAACGCTGCGTCAGCGTCAATCGTCTCGAGCACCGTCGTATTGGCTGTCGTTCGCGACGAAACATGCCGATCATCGATCACTGTCATGCCTCGCGTATGCAGCCCATCAATCTCAACCACCACATGCTTCTCGCTCGACCCAAAAAACTGCGGATGCGTCAATGCCAACACTGCGCAAACGTCATGCAGCGGCGCACCTTCAAAATCGTCGTGCAACGACTTATACATCTTGCTGAAAAACTCAAGCAACCCGGCCAACTTCGGGCCAACAACCTTGTGCGCACCACGCACCATTTCAATTCGCGCGGGCGTCGCCATCAACTGATGCGTCAAATGCAAACCACTCATCACGATTTTTGCACCCGAATCAAAAACCGCTGCTGCAGCCTCGGGGTCACACCAAATATTGAATTCAGCTGTTGCAGTGCGATTGCCAAATCGTCCACCACCCATTAACGAAATGCCTGAAATATTTTTCACCAAGTCTGGCGCCGCACGCAACGCCAAGGCAATGTTCGTCAGCGGCCCTGTTGGCACCAACCACAAACCCGGGTTCGCACGCGCCGTGTCAATAATGAAATGCACCGCATCGGTGCCATCTGCCGGCCGTGACGGTTCGGCGAAATTTGCGCCATCCATTCCGCTTTCGCCGTGAATGTAAGCGGCATGAATCGGTTCGGCAACCAACGGGCGACTCGCACCAGAATGCAACGACACATTCGAGCCGCAAATGTCAAGGATGATACGAGCGTTTTTTGTTGTCAAATTCAGCGGCGCATTTCCCGCCACAGTCGTCACACCCAAAACTTCTGCAAACTTTGACGCAACGATTAATGCGAACGCATCGTCATGACCCGGATCACAATCCATCAAAACTTTTACTTGAGTTGCCATTAATAGCGAACCCTTATCTTTGCATCACAAATAGCTAGACAATTGGGTGGTGACAGGCCACAAACTGGCCGGGCGAAACCTCGCGCAACTGCGGTTCTTGCTCTGCACAAAGCAAAGTTGCCGCAGCACATCGTGTTCTAAATCGACAACCCGTAGGCGGATTCATCGGTGACGGTGGTTCGCCCTGAAGCAACTCTGTTTTTTTCTGTCGCGTCGGGTCAGCAATCGGCACCGAGTCAAGCAACGCCTTCGTGTAGTGATGCGCAGGTTTGGAATACAAAGCATCTGGAGCGGCGATTTCACAAATCTTGCCGAGGTACATCACCATCACTCGGTCGCTCACGGCTTTGACAACAGCCAAGTCATGAGAAATGAAAACCATCGTCAAACCGAATTGGTCTTTCATGTCTTGCAACAGGTTCAAAATCTGTGCCTGAATACTCACGTCTAGCGCCGAAACCGGCTCGTCACAGATCAACATTCTTGGGTCAAGCGCGAGCGCACGAGCAATGCTGATTCGCTGACATTGACCACCCGAAAACTCATATGAGCGACGGTTCAAAACAAGCTCAGGCTCAAGCCCAACGTTGTTTAGCAAAGTTTTAATCCGCTCATCACGCTCTTCACGAGTTCCACGACCCCAAATTTCTAGCGGTTCGTCGATTAATTGCTGCACCGTCATTCGCGGATCAAGCGACGAGATCGGGTCTTGAAAAATCATCTGCATCGACGTTCGCGCCGAGCGCAAATTTTCTTTTGGCAACGATGTCAAATCTGTGCCGTTAAAAATTACTTCACCTGAATTTGGTGGCGGCAACTGCAACACGGCGCGCGCCAAAGTTGTTTTGCCGCAGCCAGACTCACCAACAACTGCCAAAGTTTCGCCTTTGACCACATCAAAACTCAAGCCAGAAACAGCTTTTACAACTTTGTTTTTGCCGACTTTAAATTCGACTGTTAAGTCACGAACGGTCAACACTGAGTCAACCGAGTTGCGCATATGAGCGGTGCCTGAACCAGCCATTACAACGCCACCCCGATCGGAAACCAACAGCGATACAAGTGACCGTCAGGATCTTTCGTCAATTCTGGATGCTCTTTATGGCACTTCTCTTGGGCATATTTGCAGCGTGGCGCAAAACTACAACCTGCCCCACGATCAGTTGGGTTTGGCAGTCGCCCAGCAATCACCGCCAGACGTGTACCCGACTTGTGATCAACTTTCGGAATCGATTCGAGCAGTGCCTCGGTATACGGCATGCGCATATCTGCAAATAGTTTGGCTGTTGGCGCATACTCGACGACTTCGCCGGCATACATAACTGCCACATAGTCAGTGTTGCCCGCAACCACACCAAGATCGTGAGTCACCAAAACCATCGACATCTTCAAGTCTTCACGCAGTTCACGCAACAACTGCAAAATCTGCGCTTGCACCGTTACGTCGAGTGCAGTTGTTGGTTCATCAGCGAATAGAAGTTTTGGATTACATGCGATTGCGATTGCAATCATCACGCGCTGACGCATGCCACCTGACAATTGATATGGAAACGACTTCAAAATGGCTGCCGCGTTTGGTATGCGCACAAGTTCAAGCAACTCTTTGCTACGTACCAAAGCATCTGCTTTGCTCATTCCGAGTCGCACTCGCAAGCCTTCTGACAATTGCGAGCCAATTCTGCGCACAGGGTTCAAAGCAGTCATTGGATCTTGGAAGATCATCGCCATGCCTGAGCCAAAGAGATTGCGAACTTCTTCTTTACTCATTGCGGTTAACTCGTGACCGTCAAAAATGACCGTGCCCGAGCGCTTCACATTGCTGCCTTGCAATAAGCCCATCGCAGCCCGACACATCACGGTCTTTCCGCTACCAGATTCGCCGACAACGCCGACGCTCGTGCCAGCAGGTATCTCGATGTCTACACCACGTACCGCTTCAAGCGAACCGCGTGGTGTGTCGAAATTAATCGACATGTTCTTGACACTCAATAACGAACTCATACTTTGGCCTCACGACTGTCGAGTTTCGAACGCACGACGTCGCCGAGATGGTTCGTCGAAATTACGGTAAGTGCCAAAAATACAATCGGCACATACAACACATGCGGGGCGTATTCAAGATCGTTACGGCCGCGTGCAATCATGCCACCCCAACTCGCACCATCGGGTATACCAACGCCCAAAATTGATAGCGACGCTTCGGCAATAATTACGACGCCCACCGCTAAGAACGCAACGGCGATCAATGCCGGCAAAACGTTAGGCACGATGTGTCGAAGAACAATCTTTGAATCTTTCATGCCCATACTGCGTGCAGCAGTCACAAATTCGCGACCCGACCACGACAGCGTTGCACCTCGCGCAATACGACCCAAAATCGGAATCAACACAATCGTCAACGAAATAATCAAAACCATTACTCTGCGCCAAGTGGGCACTGCTTGATTGATGTCGACATTCGTTGCCAAAACTGAAACCAGCGCCAACGCCAAAACTAGGTTCGGTACCGAAAGACCAACATTAAATATTGTGACCATCACAGTGTCGATCTTGCCGCGCAAATACGCAGCCAAAATGCCGAGCACACTGCCGATAAAGCCACCAAGACCGACCGCAGCAATCGCGATAAAAACAGACATACGAGTGCCCGCCACAGCCGACGACAACAAGTCATAACCGTTGCTATCTGTGCCCAACAAGTGACCACTTGAAAACAAACCGACTTCAAGATCATCTTCATAGACAAAGTTCCATGGTTTGAACGGCAACAACCAACCAAACAATGAGAAGAACATCATCAGACCGAGCCAGCCAATTGCAAACCAAGTCGGTTTTGTAAACTTACGCATTTACTCTCCGATCTCGCGTTCGCGGATCAACAAAACCTGAACCGACGTCTACAACAAGATTGAAAAACACGTAGAACAACGCGATAACAGCAACGGTTGATTGCAATGCCACATATTGTCGTCCGCCGATCGCCGCAAATACTTCGAAGCCGATGCCGTATGTAGCGAAAATACTCTCAATAACAATCGCCCCACCGATCAAGCCACCCATGCTCAATGCTGCCGACGTCAAAAGAGTCATGCTCGACGGACGTAAAACGTGACGCCACAAAATTCGGCGATCGCTCAAGCCTTTTGAGGCCGCCATCGTCACATAGTCTTCACGCAAAGCTGAAATCATGTCGGCGCGCAACAGACGTGTGTATGTCGCGATGAGTCCAAGACTGAGACTTATCACAGGCATGACCATGTGCTTGAGGTGTTCTCCGAAGCCCTCGGCTATTGGCACATACCCAAGCGTCGGAAGCCATGCCAACTTAACGCCAATAAAAATAATTAGCAGCAGCGCAATCGCAAAATTAGGCACTGAAGATAGCGCAAACAAAGTGTTGCTAATTATCTTGTCAGCGCGACGACCCGCGCGATATGCCGAAAGCACACCAAGCGGTATCGCAATCGCCAGCGACAAAATCTGGGTATAAACCATCAATAGAAGTGACCGTGGCATCGCAACTTTAAGGTGGTCTGAAACCTCTTCGGTGCCTCCCGAAAAGTAGATCTTGCCAAAATCGCCTTGCACGAAATTGCCGAGCCATTGCAAGTAATAGCCAATTGGCCCTTTGTCAAAGCCAAGTTCGTTGCGCAAAATGTCGCGTTCTTCTTCAGTACCAACAGGCAATAAAATCGTCGCCAGATCGACTGGTATCAAGCGAAGCAATAACGAAA
>OFSF01000503.1_pt1 | contig 15145 bp, 35 predicted proteins | sample 1543271 | NCBI WGS metagenome assembly OFSF01 (sample SAMN07774227, study PRJEB24372) | wastewater metagenome | isolation source: Exp Tend VB 100WW | collected 2016-02
GTTGGCGGCTCAACTGTAAGTTGCGCGAAAGCTTCAACAAATGGTGCTAGGTTCTCTACTGGTTTTGTCTTGGTCTTAGCCATAGTTCAACGATTCTTTCAGTTGATAGTTGGCATATTTTAATCTGGAGTTTCAATTTCTTTCAAGCGTTCAGAGAGTATCCTGAGTTCCTCCTCCATGTTGGTGAGGAGGGCTTGTAGGGATTTGATAGCGGTAGCCGCTAGCTCTGGGTTCCTTCTGATGTAGTCAGGACTCCATATCTCTTCAGTCATATCTTGCATACCGTAATGTAGACAGTCTTGAGTTCTTCCCCCTCCATGAAGATGATAGGCGCCTTAGCCTTTATCGTCCCACCCATTTCTTCACAGGTTTGAGAACATCCAGCCAAACATAAAGTAATTATTAAAAGATACTTCATGTGTTCTTCTCCTTTGGAACTGTTGCGGGGCCGACCTTTGCCCAAAAGATTGCTGGAAGCCATTTGATGTATCGCTCGGACGGAAAATACACTTTCAAAACGTATCGCACCTTAAAAAGTTTTATGCTGAGTCTCATGTGTTCTTCTCTTCTTTAAGTTTTTGTTTCTCTCGTTTTATGTCCATGCAAGGCTTACATATGTATTGGTGTATACCTGACGCAAACCGCAAATAAGCGCCGTCCTCGTAACTCGATTCTTTTTGGCATCTCCAACACAACTTAAGTTTAGTTTTGCTGTCGAGTCTGTGTTGAAAAAGTGCGTTGGTTGCAAGTTTGTTTTGTGCAAATACACTGTATTGTCCATCTCCTTTCATGCATTCTTCTCCTTGAGTTTCTGGTCTGTTTTGTTTATGGCATCACGAATTGAATGTGCTGACAAAACAATTTCTTCTTGTTCTTCATATGTCAACCCAACCCAAGGCTTCTTGTAGTCTTGGATGTCGTCGTCCTCTTCCACCCTACGGTGTGGGACTGATATGCCTATGTGTCTAGTCATGTCTCCTCCTTTGCGGTTTGCATCAAAACTTTTAACTGTTCTTTGTTGATCTTGTACCAAGGTGTATGTCCACCAGCTTTGTACCCAGCAGAATAGATTCTTTTAACTTGTTCTTTAAATTCTTCATTTCTGAAAATGTTGTCTTCCTCTTCCCACCACATCTCAAAATCGTTATCAAGGTTCACTGCTTCATGCCTCGCACAAAAGCGGCGAAGCTCGCAGGCGTATCTCCAACCATTTTCTCAATCTCCAGCGCCACCTCCTCGAGCACCGTGTTGCGGTCAGGAATAGACCTCAAGTTCTCCACCAGATCACGCACCACATCCTTTGATCCGTCGGTCACCCCAGTTGATATCGCCCTTTGGTCTTCTTTGTAGCCCATGACTTATTCCTTGATGTTGGTCAAAAACAACGCAATCCCTATTCCGAAAAGCATGGAGCCTAGCGTGGAGATCGACGCCTCCCTGACGTTCATCAACATTACGCCTAGCAAAGCCATACCGATGCCTACAACGAGCCGTTCTTTTGTGTTCATGGTTTCCCCTTCAGAAGCGTTGTTGCGCTCTTCCTGAGCCGTTTTGGTGGGTTTCTGGGGCATGTCTGATGTCCTCAACTGGATGGGCGGTGCTCTTGCCCTTCAAATGTGAGATCAAATCACCCAAGAACATGTGGTGGTGCTTGGCATACCTCTCAATCTCGTGGACTATAAAGTCGCACCCAGACTCGAAGCCTCGGATGTAGTCTTTGTTGAGGTATGCATCCATCATGGTCTCCAGACGCTTATGTCAAGGATCAATGCAAGGACAGCAAGCGCCATCATTGCACACCAGCAAATCTGAAATTCAGTTAGTTCTTCTGTTTTCATATTTCCTCCACAGTTATGCGGTACTGCTTCCCAAAGCGGTCTTCGACCTCGATGGTCTTCTTAGTGGACTTGAAAGAACCATCCTCTGTCAAGTCATATTTTGGTTTGCTCACGCTCGAGAGCAGGCGCTCTTCGTCGTTGGCTTTGAGGTTTTTAGTGATCAAGCCAGCAATGTAATCACAGTAGGCGATGATGCCCTTGGTCTTGAAGGCTGGGTTGCTAAAGAAGGTTTGGACAATCTCGTCCATAGCTTGAAAGTGGTTCATGTTGGTTCCTTTATGGATTTAAAAATGTGTTGTCTCTGACGGATTCATAAATACCTAACAATGCAATGTATTCCCCATAAGCTAGAACACGATCAAAGTCTGCTTTGTCTTTGATTTGGTTTGTTCCATTGGTGGTAACAAATCCCCACATGGTTTCCATCTTGGAGATTTGGTTCTCCAATTCGTTGATTAGGTTTTCTTTGCTGAAGCGAATCATGTTGTGCTCCTTATGCTGTTGGAGAAACTTTGATCACGGCGCTAGATGCACCACGGAACTGCTCAGCTTGCTCGGCAGTGATGCCGAAGTGTGCGCACAGAGCCTCGAGGTCAATGGAACCTTTACGGTTCTCGATGGTGACGCGAACACCGTACTTCTCACCACGATGCTTGCCTTCGCCAAAGGTGTTAGAGATACCGTCCTTGAGCACCTTGCACTGTGCAGTAAGGTCTTTGACCTGACGATCCAACACAGCAAGTGTGTCGATGTCGTTGGTGATGGACTCGACTGTTGCGAGGGCTTGGATAGTTGCTTGTACATCTGTCATATATTTCCTTTAGGTTATCGTTCCCGCGAATTGGTGCGGTAAAGAAATTATAAGAGAAAATTTAAACATTCAACACTGTCAACAATTATTTTTCTAAGGAAAACCCTAATACGTCACCATCATTTGAATACCTCTGTTTTCATTTCTCAGCCATGATGTAGTCGATGACGTTTTCCACCGTCTTGTTGAGGGCATCGATCTCGTCCATCTTTGCAATAGCCCATGCGCGCTTTTCACCATGCCAACCCATCTTGCTTCCCTGATGGCAGGACTTGCACAGAGCTACCACTGTGTACTGCCTGTGTTGCTTGACGTGGTGCGCGTCGCTAGGGCCTTCCTGTCCGCAAACGGAGCAGGGCAGGAGCTTGACCAGCCCTACGTAGGATCGCTCCTTTGCTGTGAGGGTGTTGTTCACAAAGTCGCCCCTTCAATCCGCCTGTTGCTGGCTTCCTGAGACCTCCAGACGTTGATGCGCTCCTGAGCGGCGATCATCATCCAGCGTGCCTCCTCTCGCCTTTGTACTGCCTCACACAGCGCCCCTAAATGCTCCTTGTACTTAGGGGAGGCGTAGGCTTCGCGCTCCTGCATCGCCGCGGTCTTGTGCCCAATCATCTCCGCCTCCTTCATGCACTCAGCCTTGATGGTCTTGCGCAACTCCTCCATGTAGACCTTGTGGCTCTCAGCTTGGGCGTACAGCCTCGAGTTGTCAATCAGGTAGTCAACGGCTTCTTGTGGGTCGTAGTCTTTCATATTGCCTCCACTCGTCCGTCACGGTAGAACAACATGTCACCGCGCCTGCTTGGGCATCTGAAGTGGTCATCACCAGAGACGCGCACTGATGGCTTCAATGTGTCCATACCGTCATAAGTACCAACTGGCACAAACTTAGCTGAGTTGGGTAGTTTGATCTTAATGATGCCAAGATATAGGAGCAAATCTTTGCCTGCTTCTGTGATCTTGTAGTGCGACTGGTCACGGTGTACGTACCCGCCGTTGGTTAGAGGCATGATGATGTGCTCGTTAAAGCGTGGCATGGATGAGGTGAAGTCAATCTTTTTCTTTAGTTCTGATTCAGTCATCGGAACAAATCCCAAGACATTCAATGCCTGATGGATCTTTGAGTTCTTTACAAATTTTGACGGGTTCATATGTTCTCCTGAATTTCTACAAGTAATTTGGCAGTTGCTTTGGTTCCAACTACACGACGGATTTCGATAGGCTGGAATAGTCTGTCGTTCACCATTAAGGCGTCTGACAAGCCGTCTAACGCGGCCTTTGACGCGGCTAGGCAGTTGTCTGCGTCGCGCATTCTTTTGTCGGGCATGATGTAGGTGAGCTTGAGATGTATCTCCCCTCCATCGTGCTTCCATCCCTTGAGTTGGCTTTTGGCTAACCAAGTAGATGATTCCCTGTAATCGGATTTGATTTGGTACAGCGTCCCCCAGTGCTTGCCTGCCGCCCTGTTAGGGAAGAGTTGCATCGGCGGGAAGTCAAGTTCTATTTTCATTCTCTGCTTTCAATTCATTGATTCTTTTTCTTACGTCAGCACCTAAGCCTACCCACATCCTTGACTTGTCCTTCTCCATCTCCATGACCATGTGCCTAGCGTGATCGATTGATCCCTTGTGCATAGCCATCTGGGCGTAGTGCTCAACAATTTTTTTGTATCGCTCTTCAAGGCTCATACGGATACCAACTTCATTCCGTAATTGTTTATGCCGCTTGATACTTCTATGTTCTGTTTCTTTTTCAATTGATTTGATTTAAATTTGTTGTAGTCAACAAAGTGATGCCACCTATCAAACTTCCAAACAACCTTTGAGCAGTCTGGATGCAAGTCTTGCAACATCTGAGATTTATTCAGCGTTCCTTCTGAGGCATAAAACTCGTCAGTGTTTCCACCAGACATGGTTTGAGTCCTGACTTTATCAGCAAGAAAAGCGTTGAATTGAATTGTGCAGTTACCGTCTTTCAAAACTCTAAGAGACAAGTGGGTGTCTTCGTTATACCGACCCTCCCATCTATGTTTTAAAGAGTTCTCAATCAAAAGGCAAGAATAGATTCTGGTATTCAAAACAAATGGTGGGGCAGAATCTTTGCGTTTAGCAAACATTGAATAGTTAAATCCGGCAATAGGCACGTTTTCATACCTATCAACAAAATCTTCTGCCGCTCTAAAAATAGAAGCCGACTCACATTTAACTTTCATGTTCCTGTTGAGCCTATGAAACCCATCTATGTTGTCATCCATGACCCAGTGTCTAACATGGCACAAGCTCATAGAGTGATCCCAGCAAAAGTTTCTGGCGGCTCCGGGGCCTTTGCTTTTTGTTGCCTCCAACTTGTCGCAAGTCTTGTATTCCTGCAAGTATTTCGCAGGCAACACCAGCACCTTATCCGCTCCAACTGCCTGCGCGTATAGCTCGCGCTCGTGCTCCTCCACCACGATGTAGTAGGGAACGCTCATCTTGTCCAACGCTTTGCTTGTCAGGCGTGACTCCCACCGCCCTTTTGAGACGATGTAAATTGGGTACTTAGGATTCATCAACATATCTTTTGTTTGATAGTTTTGCTTTTTCTTGCGGGGGAAACCAAACTGAACTTGTTTTTGTTGTTATCGGTTGGTTTATCAACAAAGCGAATGCGCGTAAATCCTCAACTGTTGCAAAGTTCACCCTTACAGAAAACTCAGGAAGCAAGTTATCTTGTACGTACTCTGGCATTCCAACCCACTCTTCCCGCCATGGTTCTTGTTCTCCAAATAAAACATCTTGATTTTTGTTTGGCTTTGCGTAAGGCATCTCAAAACTCCGAATAGAACTTCATCGGTGAGTCAGTCTCGTTTCCAAGGTACTGATTCGAGTCGTTGTTAAACCATAGGGCGATGCTTGGCTCATGGTCTCCGTTGCGTTGCTTCCTGCACAGCAGGCGTGCATCTGGTTCTGTCTGATGGTTGCTGTGCGCGCCTTTGATCTTGATGTCATCTTCTTTGCGCTTGTTTCTCCACACCATCATCACGTTGTCGACTTGGTCAGTGATAGAGCCTGAGCCTTTGTTGTCGTGCTTGTCAGGGACTTCGTTCTCATCCTTTGGCTTGCGCAGGTGGTGGACTAGGTGGATATGAACTCCGTAGTCGCGTGCTATCGCTGTGATGGTGTCCACAAAATACTTCTGACCGTTGTAGTCATCCTCACCCTTGACGCACTTCATCAGCGAGTCAATGAAGACATGCTGGATGCCTAGCTCGCTCGCGCAATACTTAACCATGCCGAGGACGGTCTCTGTGTCAGCGCTACCTTGCTGGTCATAGAACCACATCCACTTCTCAATCCAGCTACCAAACTCGTCGTACAGGTCAAACAGGGTCTTGCGTCCACCGTCTCCCTCGAATGCCTCGTGGTATGGGTTCATGCCGATGTACTGACGAACCATACGTTTCAAGGTGGTGGCTGGCTTCATCTCAAAGCTAGCGATGCAAACCTTCTGGTCTTGACCGATGAGGGCTAGAGCGATCTGGCTTGTCAGCATGGACTTGCCGTGACCGTTCTGTCCCGACCAAAGCGTGACTTCGCCTGCTCGGAAGTCAAACAATGGATGAGTCTTGACCCATGGAAGGTAAACCTTCTTTTTGGCAGGCGCTTCAATCAGGTCTTCCTTGATCTCCTCAATCCACTCTTTGGCAGGGCGGACTTTGGACTGAGCTTCAGTCATCGCCAAGTAAGCGGAAAAGTCAATGTTGTCAGGAACGTAGTTAATTTGGTGCATACCATTCATCCTCAATAATTTTGTCGAAGTTAGTCCGCTTGTCAAAGAAGCGAAACCAGTTACGTTTGGGGGACTCAGACCAACCACATGCCACGATCTCCACGCCAGCACGCTTGGATGCGTCAAAAAAGCCCTTGGCGCGCTCCAAAGTGCGTGCCTCTATGTTGACCCTCAGACCAACAAGAAAACGCAAATCAGCGCGTTCTGGGCGGTCTTCGTAGATAGAAACCTCTGGGGAGTCTGTAGGTTCACGCCACTTAGCCACCAAGGGACGGTCGACCAAGAAGACGAGTTCAGGCTTGAGACCTTGTAGTCTCATCTCGATTAGTTCGGTGTGCCCACGCATCAGATGTCTCCAGCAAACGCCTGTGATGGTGAGATGGAGATGGGGTTTTCTTTGAGCCAAGCCACCTTGAACGCCGCCCACCCACGAAGGCAACACTCCTTGATGACTACGTCCACAGAGAGTCCAGACTTGTCTATCTCGGCAAGGATTTGCTTCCAAGCGGTTTCCGTAAGGGGAAGCTTCTTTGCTCTCCGAATGGCTAACCAGTCTTCCCAGACCTGTTTGTCAACAGACTTGGGACAAGCCAACTTGTTGGCGACTGTCTTCTTTGTGTCTTGTGTCTTGTGTTCTGTGTTATGTGTAGCATTGCCTTCGGATTGCGTTCGCAATGCGTTCGCATTCTTTTCCTTATTCCATCTGGCTTTGGCGCTCTCACTTGCCTTGGTTGACTTGTCTCCAGCCTTAGCAATTTCCTTGTTAGCCCTGTGGTGCACCCATCCATCCGCAGTGCACTCAAAATACTCTTGCAATACCAACGTAATGCAATCGCTATGCGAACGCATACGTATCTGTCTAGCAACTTCATTGAGATCAAGTGGGATTGGGGATTCGTGCAGGTAGTACCAATCGAGCAAACGTCGATAGGTCAAATCTTCCATTTCAGAAAGATGTTCCGTGTGACTCTTGTAGTCACCGATGTTGAACTGATAGTAATGCATGAAGTTTTACCTTTTTCCAACACCTTTGAAGGAAGTTTCGGCAGGGGAAGGTGTAACCCTTTTCGGTCTGGGGAGCTACCCCAGTCCTAGCCGTCTTCCAAACCATGTTACACCAAAAACAGATCTCCTCGCAACTCTTCTTTGGTGACCAATCCTTGTGTAGCTTTTTCAATCCTGAGCGCTAGCTTTGGTGAAGCCAGCACCTTCCCGTAAATCAACTCAGACATCCAGACTTGGGTGATCCCAAGAAACTCTGCCATCTCCTTGCGTGACCCATGGGGTTCTGTTTTGAAATACTCTTCTAATGTCATCTTAGCATTGTACATAAATAAAATATTTAAGAATACCTGTGTAAATTACTACAGATTTAAATAATTTATTAAATTGTGGTCTAATTCGTTTACGTCGACACGACGGTCTTTAAAGGAAAGTAATGCAAGTAAAGTCGGTTCAGAGGCTTGATCAGCCTACAACGATCATCCCCAAAGGCGCTACCCCATTGATCACCAGAACAGGTGTTTTGATAGGCGTCTACTATACCCCCATCAAACCCCACCAGATGACTCAAGAAGAGGAGTTTTGGCAAGCAGTGTTGCTTGGTATAGAGGGTGAGTATTCCATGCGTCGTATAGCGCGTTTTATGAGTTATGCCTTCTTGGTGTTGGCATTGATGTTTACCACTTACTGGAAAGTCAAGGAGGCGTCTGCATGACACCGTTAAAAGCAATCTGGTTTGCTGGTGGTAAAGGAACCATTGGCATTGTCCGAGCAGAGTCAGATCAAGGAGAGATTGGTTATTTCATAGGTACTGGAGACGGTATGCATGAAGTGATTGATGTCAACAACATAGCCGCCCTCGGGGCGAGGTTCCCAGACAACGCTGGAGACTTGTTATTCAATATCAAGAAAGGTAAAAAATGAGAATGAAAGATAGCACCGAGTACGAAGAGTGGAAGAGAGACGAAAAAGAACAAGAGGAATATCAACTTTGGAGGATAGAGCAGGACATTAAACAGATACCAACCCATTTACAACAGTCTTTTAAACAAATTTTTGGAGAGAAAAATGAGCTTTTACGTTGAAGATACAGGAACTACATTTACACCAGTTCCCGCAGGATTACACCTAGCACGTTGCTACCGAGTTATTGACTTGGGTACGCAGGAAACTAACTACGAAGGCAAACGCGACTTTAAGCGTCAAATCAAATTTGTCTGGGAAATCCATGGCAATGACGACGACGGTAACCCTATCGTTACTGGCAAGGGTGAACCATTGATCGTTACCAAGGACTACAACATGACTTGGAATGACAAGGGAACCCTACGCAAAGACCTACAAGCTTGGCGCGGTAAAGCCTTTACAGAGGACGAGCAAAAGCGCTTTGACATCAAGTCCATCCTAGACAAGTGGTGCATGTTAAACATCGCTCACAAGCCTAAGAAGAACGGTTCTGGTGTCTACGCTAACGTGGTTGGAATTACCCCAGTTGTAGCCGCTTTAAAGAACTCTTTGCCCAAGGGGCACAACAAGTGTGGCATTTTTATGATCAGTGAACCTGACATGGATATGTTTGAGACCTTTGGTAAGTACCTCAAAGAGACCATTCAGAAGGCTCCAGAGTGGAAGGCAGTTCAAGATCGTCCAAAGAGTGAGCCTGCTGGCGTGTTTGACGACATGGAAGACGACCGTCCATTCTGATCATGGAAGCGCATCTTGACGTCATCTTGAAGTGCTTGCGCAACCATGGTGCGCTTGGCAAAGATGGAATTTCTAGGGCTACTGGTTTAGATGTAAATCAGTGCTCTAGATTGCTTCCTAAGTTGCAACGTCAGGGCTTGATTGAACTAACAGGTAGAACTGTTATGTCTGATTCCAAGCGCCCTGAACGTGAATGGAGGGCTGTGACATGAGTCAGTTAGACATGTTTAGTGAGCCTCCTAAACCACGCAAACAGTATGGCTCAACACCATTGGCAAGAAACACTGACCCCGAGACAAGCAGACAAGCTTACAAATATCTTGACACCAACAAGATTGAGAAAGAAGTTTGCTGGGCAATTGCACAGTTTCCAGAGGGGTGCATTTATGACGATGTGGTGGCTCTCTTGCCCCACCGCCGTGTACACAGCATTCAACCTAGATTTGCGCCTTTGTTGCGCAAGAGGTTTATTGTTTTGACTGGCGAGTCACGTTTTGGTCGCGCTGGACGTAAACAGCGAGTTTTTAAAATCAACAAGGAAAGATTATGAAATATGTCGTGGCAATCGGGCTTTTAGCCCTTGTGGGGTGTAACACCACCTCAAACTCCCCAAACCCTCCTCAACAGTCCCTTATTGTGGACAGAGAAGTTCAGGGTATGAGCAGGAATGAAGTCATCATGGCTATACAGGAATGCGAAGCAGGCGGTCTACGTGCGGTTGTAATGACCACCAAACGCAAGATTAATGGGTACTCCTCAGACATTGTGTTTGATGTGACTTGCGCCCCTAAATTCAAAGTCTTTTAAGGAGAACCCATGGAAGAAGTAACCGTATTTAAAACAATTGACAAGCGTTATTTTGAAGATGAGAACGAAGCTATAGCATGGGAGGAATCTTTGCGTTGGCAGGCGGTTATCACTCGATTTGAAGCTTCGTCTCTTTGTCCATATCCAAACTTAACAAGCTCCCAAAATGGAATGATGAAAAAAATCATTGTGGCTTGGGAAACATTTAAAACAGGGCCACACGCATGACTATCGTAGTAAGAGCTTCAGAGTCCCAGCACTGGTATACCAAGGCGGGTCAACCCCAATACACCGTCACCGCAAAGAACGGTAACCAACGCAACACAACGCTCGCAGACGCACGCAAACTAGATTTGGTTCCCTCGGTGACCACCATTATGAATTGCGCCGCTAAGCCCTCCCTAGAGGCTTGGAAGCTCAATCAAATGATGCTTGCCTGCATGACTCTCCCAAGGGTTCAAGACGAGCCAGAAGAGGCGTTTATCCAGCGAGTTGTAAAAGACTCCAAGGAACACGCCAAGATGGCGGCGGAGCGTGGCACAGCAGTTCACACCGCCCTCGAGTCTTGGTACGAAGGAGTGATGCTCGCTGACCAAGCAGAGTACCAGTTGGGGGTAGCGGAAGCGGTCAAAGAACACTTTGGAGAACCTGAGTGGAGCGTGGAGAAATCCTTTGCCAACCAACTAGGGTTTGGAGGAAAGATTGACCTGCACAGCCTTGATGGAGAGGGGGTAGTGATTGACTTCAAGACGAAGGAGTTCACTGACCCTGATCAGGTGACAGGGTTTGAAGAGAATGTGATGCAACTCGCGGCGTACAGGGTAGGGATCCATATGCCAAATGCGAGGTGCGCAAACGTGTTTGTGTCTGTCACGAAGCCGGGTCTCGTGAAGATCGTCGAGTGGCAACCAAATGAAATCGAGCGTGGATGGGCTATGTTCGATGCTTTACGCCAATATTGGTACGCAAAATCAGGACTTTAAAAATGGTAAAACTTGAAATAGAAAAATGTGATGTTACATTTATTTGTGAAGCAATAGAACAAAGAGCCTTATATCTGACTACAAATATTATGGGGGCTACGATGAGTTCAATTAAGGATCAAATAAATGAGTTAAACGATCTTGTTAGTTCAGATGAGGAGGAAGATTCAACCCCCAAAAAACCTCACTGGACACAAACCGCTAAGGGCAAAAAAATCTTAGCTCGACGCAGGAAAAAGAAATGACTGACAAATTAACACCTCAAGAAGTAGCGGAAGCATTCCGTAAGTGCTACCTCAAAGAGAACTACAACTTCCTAGAAGAAGACTTGCAAGAGCTTGCTAGAGGGCTAATCAGGGCGGCAGAACCTAAGATCACCTCTGAGGAAAGAGATAAGTGCATCAAGTTTGTGCGCTCTCTCAACACTCAGGTAGCTCAAGCCTTGCAAGACTTTAAGAGAGAAGTATAAAAAAGACCCCCCCAGTTAAGGGAGGGTCGTCAAGCTCCTGTTTGTCGTGGCAACTGCTAGGAGCATTTGGGGGAGACACTCCCAAATTTATGGGCGAGCCGTACCAAAGTATGGCTTGCTCGCTGTTTCTAGTTCTTGCGAAGTTGGTGGAGGTTGAGGTGTTTGACTTTCACGACGCATCTTGTCAAGCACCATAAGCGCCGCGGGAGACGCCATGCTCAAACCTGTTCCTACTGCTCTAGTCATTGGATGCGGAACCAAAGATAGGGCAGACCCAGTTGCTCCGACCCCAGCAATACCAGCACCTAAAGTATCGCCTGCGTTAAAACGAGACATTGCTTCTTGACCAAGTCCAGCCACACCAGCGCCAGCTAAAACTCCCCTCACTGGTGGAGAATTAAGCAAAGCACCACCAATTTTGGTAGCTTTTTGTAGGGGAGAAGTCTCAATCACAGGTGGCTTGTTAACCCTGAAAGTGGGTGTACGTGCTTCACCAGTCAAGGGATTGCGAATAGTCGCGCCTTTGCGGGTTCCTTGCTCTGCTTGGTGAGCTAGAGCCATGGTGTCAGCACCACGTTGGTTGTACCCCATAGCGTTTGTCCACTTCTCAACTGGAGTCTTTCCATAGCGATCTGGAGCACCACCAAGGATAGCTGAACCAACAGAGTAGGTTGCACCCAAACCAGCACCAACTCCACCACCAAGCTCCGCCGCTCGCAGGCTCTGCATATGATCCACTGATGCAGGCGTTATGTCGGGCGGAGGTTTAGGTGTTTCCTCTTCTTTAGCAGGAGTAGGCGTAAACCCACCTAACGCATTGATTTTGTTTACATAATCCAAAGACTCTTTTGGAGGGCTATCAGCCTCTCCAAGCAAGAAAGGGGTGTCATGCCCTGCGTTGTACCCAATAGCCGCTAATTTGGAAGTTGGGTAGCGTTCTAGACCCTGTTTGAGATACCTCATCCCAGTCTCGATGTTGGTATCTAGGTCTTGCAACCCCTTTGTATCAATGCCAAGCATTTTTGCTGTGGGTGGCCTAACTTGCATTACGCCAATTTCACCACTTGTGCCAATAGTACTCATCCTAAGACCGCTCTCAACGTAAGCTAAGGTTACAGCTAGGCGAGGATCTACCCCATACTCTTTGGCTTTGGTGATGACCTTAAAAGCAATCTCTCGTTGCTGGGGGTCTAGCTTATCAATGAACGCTAATTCGTCAGCCATACCACTCCTTATTTACCAAGTTCTTTTTTGAGGTCTTCTGCGGAAATCTTCCCAGCAGGCGTAGTCGTAGTAGTTTTTGTAGTTGTACCTTTTGAACTTGGGGACACAATGTTCATCAAGCGATTCTGATACGCATTGAATATCGTATCGAACCTTGGAGTATCTTCAAACTGGTCATAGGACAACTTGCTACGCTTGAGTTCTTTGGAGAGTTCAATGTCAAACTTAGCTTTTTCTTGCAAGAACTTGAGCTTTTGCACGTAAGCGCCAAATGGATCGTCTTGACTAGGCGTTGTGCGATTAGCCATCATCTGTTCCATATTGGACACAGAAGTACCAGCACCCAGACCTTTACGGCTTTCCATCTGGAACATAGCTTCGATCTGACCCAACTCAGCAAGCTTGTCAATGATGTCTTGTGGCGCTTTAGATTCAGTCAATATTTTCTTAACTGATGGAATACCAATAGAGAAGTTACCAACTCTAAATGCTTCATTAACCAAGTTACCTAAAGCAGAAGTCACATCGCCCCTACTCAAAATACCAAGATATTCTTTAATTCTTGGATCAGACAATATTTCATTAGCTCGAGTAAAGCTTGCTTGAGAGCCTCGAGCGCCTTTGCCAGCGTCTAACGCGGCGTTGGTACGCTCAGCTTCAGCTTCAGCAGTTTTTTCAGCAAACTTTTTCTTAGCGGCGGATTCCGCCTCAGATTCGGATGCGGTTTTGCGACCGCCTTCAATTGATGTAGATGGTGCGCCGTCTTTTTTCTCTGACGCGGCAGAAGGTGTACCGCCACCCATAACAATCGCGTCGACTTTGGAGGTACTTCCCTTTCGGAAGGCGTCCATCCACTCTTGCCCCAAGTCTTTATTCATAGCTTTATTAAAGCGAGAGTATTCATTAGGCGTCATGTCAAAGGAACCAAAAGGAGTGATGAACTTCTCCTGCTTTTGCCCCGGGATATCCATCTCGACGTATTGACCTGTAGATCGATTAAAAATTGACCCATTAGGCCCAGACATATAGATGTCCAAACCAGCCTTAGCGGCGTCCATCATTGACTTTGCTAATTTTTCTTGGGTTGGATACTTTATTGCAAAAAGAGTCGCCTCTTGGATAGAAACTGGTTTAAATCCACCCTTAGAAGATGAAGCACCCGAAGGACTTCCAGCGCCAGCAGGAGCAGGAGCGCCAGCGCCTGTGTAACCAAGCGCTTCACGTTGTGCTCTTTCAAGCATGTCTTGCTCGCGCTCGGCTTTAGCTAGCTGGAGACGCATCTGAGCGTTGTCAATCTCTTCTTTTTGTAGTTGACCTTGCACTTCGCGGACGTTCCCCGCGGCTTGTGCGACGCCCTCGAAGAAACTGCCCGTCTTCCCCGGGGTCAACAACCCCTGCGCAACAGCCAACAAATGCGGGTCATACGCTTTGTTTTCTCTTGCATCAAGCGCTTTTTTAATCCGATCCAACGCAGTCTTGTACTCCAGCGTTGCATCTGTTGTATCCGACAGATTGAGACCGCTAGGTTGGTTCAAGTCTACGGGGGTAGGCCGTAAGGGCTTCTCCGCGAGCGTCGCTAAAACTGATCCTGTTGTAACTGCCATGATTTACTCCTTAAGGCGTATCTGAATAATAAGTTTCGCCAGTCTCTTCGTTGATTTTTTCATACTTCCCAGTCACGCCGCTACCAGTAGTGCCGCCAGTAGTAGTATCAGTAGTAGTATCAGTCTTGGTGGTGTCAGGGAAATACTCGCTAAATTTTTTGGTGAGCGCGGAAATCCAGCCCGGCGTCACAGTCACGGTTCCATCCGCATTTGTCTTCACTGCATCTGACAACCCGCTTCCTAGCAATGAAGTAATGCCCGTGATCTGCGACAAAGGCGATAAGCCGTATGTTCCAGCCTTGGGGCCTTTAAAGTCACGCGTGACCGTTGTAGGCATTTGATACCCGCGTAGTAGGGCGGCGACGTTGGTAGCGTTCTTCAATGGCGCATCAATGACGGCTTGGTTATACGTTTGTTTCTCAGCGCCAGCCTTGGTTAAAGCGCCAGCGCCTGTTAAACCAAGCTCTTGCTCTTTACCAGCCAAATTTCCTTGTGTTTGGGCAACTTGGTTTTGCAGTTGCGCTTCCGCCATAGCCGCGTCCAGAGCAGACTTATAACCAGAACTTAAAGCACCATACTGTTGACCAGTAAGGTTGGTTTGCAAATCAGAAGCGGTCTGTCCCAATGCGTTTGCATAGCGCTGTCCTCCCAAACCACCAGTTCCTACAAACTGTCCTTTAAGTTGAGGCATCAAATTACGTTGGATGTTTTGACTTTGCAGGCGACCCATCTCGTTCACCACGTTTTGGGTGTACGGATTTAAAAACTTATTGATGTCCCCAGAACTTACGCCCGAAGCGTTTGTAGCCGTGGCTTTGGCGTCAGTAAGACCAGTTTTGTAGGCGTCAGCGGCGGTTTCAACCGCGTTGTACCCTTTGGTTTGATAAGGGTCTAAGTCAGCTACAAGCTCATCCCCTGTCTTCTGTTTTGTTACCAGC
>OFSF01000505.1_pt1 | contig 15137 bp, 9 predicted proteins | sample 1543271 | NCBI WGS metagenome assembly OFSF01 (sample SAMN07774227, study PRJEB24372) | wastewater metagenome | isolation source: Exp Tend VB 100WW | collected 2016-02
TCTACATGCACGGCCTTTATACTTGGTATGATGTTCCTAGACGCCTACAGGGCTTGCATATCACGGCGTTGGAGTTCCTGACTGGCTTGCTAGCGGTCAAGACGTGCAGTGGAGTTGTCGAGGCAGCAGGGGGTCGGATCACTGCCTGTTATGCGCGGACAGAAAAATCGGAAAAGAGCAAGATGCTTCAAGCAGTACATCAGGCCTTGCTCCGGATGCCAGAGTTCATCGCGATAAGGCGGTGGATTGCGATCTCGCACATCGCGGGGCTTAGCAACGTCTTCGCGGACATGGCGAGCAGACCGGCGAAGGCGCGACCCGCCGTCGTCGCGGCCGTCGCGGTGGCCGTCGCCGTCGTCGCGGTGGCGCCGAGAACGCCGCCGGCAGCGACGCTCTGGGCGATGACCAGGACGATGGTGACGACGGTGACGACGCCGACGGCGCCGAGCCGAGCGTCGACAGCACTGCCGGCACTGCGCCGGTCGCTGCTGCGCAGCCGGCCCGTTCGCAGCCGGAGTTCGACTTCGATGACGAAGCCGAACCGGCCGCTGCCGATGCCGCGAAACCGGTCCGTGCTGCCGCCGCTGTTGCCGCCGCACCGGTTGCCGTGGTGAGCAGCGCTGTGGTCGAAGCCGCCGCCCCGGTCGCGGCTGAAGTGCAGGCCCCGGTCGAAGCTGCTGCGAAGACCGAAGCGGTGTCCTCGCCGGTGCAGACCAGCATGCTCGATGCCATCGACGCCGCGACCCCGGCCCAGCCGGTAGCCACTGCCGCGCCGATGATCGAAGCAAAGCCGGTCGCGGTTGAAGCCGCCCCGGTGGTTGAAGCCGCTCCGGTGATCGAAGCGAAGCCGGCGGCGGTCGAGGCTGCGCCGGTGGTTGAAGCCAAGCCGGTGGCCGTTGAGGCCGCGCCGGTGGTTGAAGCCAAGCCGGTGGCCGTTGAGGCCGCGCCGGTGGTTGAAGCCAAGCCGGTCGTCGAGCCCGTCGTGGCCGCCGAACAGCCGGTCGCTCTGGTGGCGGTGGAAGCCGCGCCGATCGAGGCCGCTGCCCCGGTCGCCGAAGCGGTGGTGACGCCGTCGATCGACCCGGTCGCCGATGGCCATGCCGACGCTGCGGCCCAGGCCGCAGAAGCCAAGACCGATGAAGAAGACGAAGAGGCCGCCAAGCGCACGCCGCCGGCGAACTGATCGCTCCTTGATCGCGTGAAAACGAAACGGCGGGGATCAATGATCCCCGCCGTTTTTGTGTGTGCGTTTGGCGCTGGCTTCGCTTTGGTAGAAGCCAACCTTGGTTGGCGCCGTTGATTGAGTGCACGTGGACACGCACGCGCCAACCGAGGTTGGCTCCTACCAGGGCACATCCCGCACACGGTCACAGCTTTGGTAGAGGCCAACCTTGGTTGGCGCCGTTGATTCAGTGCACGCGGACACGTTCGTGCCAACCAAGGTTGGCACCTGCCGGAGCCTGCTCCGTCAGGGCTTCGGTGCGAACTGCAGGCGGGTCCACACGCCGTAGTGGTCCGAGGCCCAGCGTCCGCTGTCATCGGGCTGGTCGAACAGCAGCTTCGCCTCACGCGCGACCATCTCGTCCTGCTGGAAGAAGATGTGGTCGATCCGCGAAGGCGCCTGGTAATAGTGGCGGTTGAGCGTACTGACCCCGGACAGGTCGGTGTTGACGTGCACGCTGCCGTAGCTGTCGCCGTAGTGGCTGCGCAGCTCGCTCAGGTCGCCGGCATCCACCAGCGCATTGAAGTCGCCCGCGATCACCACCGGCGCACCGGCCGACGTCGTGGTGATGAAGCGCAGCAGGTCCTCGACCTGGGTGCGACGGATGCGCTGCCCACTCTCATCGCTGCGCTCGTTCAGATGCGTGGCGTAGACGTTCACCGGCATACCGTCGACGTCGATGCGCAGGTGAGCCACGGTGCGGTAGTCGTCCAACGGCAGCAGCAGATGATCCCCCTGGGCGAGGATCGGCCGCCGGGTCAGCAGCGCATTGCCGTAGCGCTTGGATGCCCCGACCGGATCGGTGGACACGAACACGTACTTGTAGCCGAGTTGGCTGGCCAGCCATTGCGCCTGGTTTCGCACGTCGCGGCGCTGGATCACCTCCTGCAGGGCAACCGCATCCGGCTGCAGGCGCTTGAGCTCGGCCAGGATGGTGCGGCGCCGGCTCGGCCAGTCTTCGCGGTCATGATGCAGGTTGAAGGTGACCATGCTCATGCCCGCTGCGCTGGCAACGTCGGGCGCCGCGTTCGCGGCAGCCGGCTCGGCCGCCATCACCGCGCCCGGCACTGCCAATGCAATTGCCAGCCCCAGGGCACGCACCGACGTGCGCACCCCTGCCCCCTGTTGCTTCATCGTTACTGCCCCTTGCGTTCGGCTCGGCGCACTGCGCTCGGTACGTCGATCTCAACCCGCGCCGGCAGCTGGTGCACGTGCAGTTCCTTGTTGACCCACTCGGCTGCTTCGCCGTTGATACTCGCCTCGCCCGGATCACCGGCGTATGGCCACGGCAACACCACGCCTCCCACCGGTGGCACCAGGCCCGGCTGCACCTCCAGCACCAGCTGCTTGTCGCTGCGCTGCAGGCGGTAGTTGAGCTGGCCCTGCGGCGTACGCAGGCCTTGCACGGCGATGCCCTCGCCCTGCAGCCACGCGGTCGGTACGCCGGCGGCCAGCACCAGTGACTCGTCCATGTCGCGGTTGTAGGCGAACATGTCCAAGGCCGAGCGCACGAAGTCCGAGGCCACCCAGGCATGCGGCAGGTCACCGACGAAGAACGGCCTGCGCGGCGTGCGCGAAACTACTTCGGCCCACTGGTTCCAGGCCTGCGGTGCGCGGTCCTTGAAGAAGAACTCGGTGGCCTGCCAAGCGCGATCGCGCCAGCCCAGGCGCACGAACGCGGCCACGTTGCGCCACTCGTACGGGGTGTAGTCCTTCCACTCGCGCTTGCCGTCGCGACGGGCAACGAACTCGTTCCAGTAGCGTTCGAAGGTCGCCTCCAGCGCCTGCTGCGGCAACCTGCCCTGTTCGCCGCCCGGGGCCAGTGCGATGGTCGTCGACGTCGCGTCGAAGTCACCCAGCTCGGCCGAGCCCGGCAGGTAGTCGATGTTGTGCTGCTGCATCGCCGACAGCAGCGAGGCCTGCAGATCATCCCGGAACTGGTCGCGCGATTCGGCGATCTGCATCGCCTCGACCTTGCCCAGCTGGGCCGCCAGCAGGGCCGCGTCCTTGTAGCCGCGCAGTGCCCAGAAGTTGTCCCAGTACGAGTGCATCGGCTTGGCCGAATAGCCTTCGTGGCTGATCGAGGCCGGCATCATGCCGTAGAAGGCCGGGTTGCGTGCCCGGTTCTCCTCAGTGCGCTCGCTGGCGCGCAGCTGCTCCATGTAGCCGTAGGCGCCCTGCACATGCGGCCACATCAGCTCGGTGAAAGTGCTGTCGCCGGTGTAGCGCCCGTACTCGGCGATGCTGTAGATCAACTCGCCATGGCTGTCGTTCTCCGGCACCGGGTCGCTGCCGCGGGCATCGACGCAGCACGGCACCTTGCCGTTCTCGAACTGGTAGGGGGCATACCAGTTGATGTAGTCACGCACGGCGTCGCTGCGGCCCATGCGCAGCAGGCCCTCGGAAATCATCGCGCCATCGCGGATCCAGCTGCGCGCATACGAACGCGTGCCCGGCTGCAGGCGTGGGCCGACGCGCGAGATCAGCATGTGCGCGACCGCGGTGCGCAGGGTGTCGACCAGCGCCTGGCCCGCAGCCGGCACCTGCAGCGAGACCACGCCCAGCTTCTTGCGCCACTGCTCGGCCACCTGCGCCTGCGCCTTGGCGACGTCCAGCGCCTGCGGTGCCCAGCCACCAGTCTGTGGCAGCACCACCGCCACTTCACGGCTCTGGCCGGGCTCCAGCTTGATCGTGTACATCAGCGCACCCGACGCCATGCCGGTGCTGTCCTTCACCGCTGTGGTCGCCGGGTACGTCCCGCTTTCCAGATGCATCGCATCAAGCTTGCCGTCGAACGTACTGGCAAAGCGCGCGTCCGGCACCTGCAGCGGGTAGATGCGCGGCTCACCGTTGACGCGCACCAGCTGCTCACCCACGTCCAGTGCATCGATGCGGCTGAAACCACCGACGGTGTTGAGGAACTGGGTGGGCGGGTTGACCTGCCACGGGCGGATCGCCAGCGCCAGGGTGTACTCGTGCGCGACCTTGTCCGGATTGCTCAGCCGGTAGCGGCCGATCAGCTGCGCGCGCTCCGGCGTACCCTGCACGAAGCTGGTCACTGCCAGGCCGACCTTCTCATGCACCCAGTCGACGTTGGCGATCGGCAGGTAGTGATCCTGCAGCGACTGGGTGATGGCCACCTTCGACCAGTCCAGCAGCTTGCCATCGAGGCGGATGAACGGCTCGATGCTGAAGCTGCCCTTGGCCGGCTCCAGTGCGCCATCCTCGCTGATCAATGCCTGTTCCTGGCCACCATCAAGGCCGAGCAGGGTCCAGTACGGCTGCTCGCCCACATAGGCACGAGGCAGCGAGCCGCGTGGCAGGTCGGCAGCGACCGAGGACAGGAATGCGTTCGGGGTGGAGGCAAAGGCCAGCGGCTTGAGCGCGATGTCGCGGATGCCGTAGCGCCAGTTCGGGCCGTCCTGCAGATCGAAGCGCACGTAGCGCGCATCGGTGTCCGGCAGCGCCAGCCAGTCGCGGCCACCGGCACCACTGGTGACTTCGCGCACGGTGCGCCAGTCGCGGCCATCCTCGGAGGTGCGCACGGTGTAGCGGCGGGCTTCCAGGTTCGGCAGCCAGTCGATCACCGCACCACCGATCTCGCGGCTCTTGTGCAGGTCCAGGCTGATGGTCTGCTGCTTGACGCCACCGCTGATCCAGAACGTATCGCTCTTGCCGTCGATCATGCGGTCCTGCAGCGCGGTGGCGGTATCGGCGATCACCGACGGCACCAGCGCCGAGTCATCCTGGACTGGCAGGCCCTGCAGGGTCAGCTTGTCGAAGCACACCGTGCCGCGGCCGCCGACCTTGCTGTAGATCGTGAACTCGACCGCAGCGCTGCGTGCCATCTCCTTCTCGGGAGACGGCCCCCACGCCTTGTCGATCTGGCGACGGCGATACTCGACCGGCGTCCACGCCTTGGGGAAACTGTAGCCGGGACGATTGACCCACCAGACGTTGTCGCCGCTGGCATCGATCAGCTTGAACTGCAGGTCGTTGCCCGGTGAATCACCGCGCAGCTGGAAACCGAAACGGTAATTGACCGGGTAGTCGATGTTCAGCGCGCGGCGGATGCCGACGTAACCGGAGACATCGTGGAAGTCATAGTCCAGGCACAGCGCGCGGCCACCACCGGCGCCGCTGACCGGTCGCAGCGATCCGCTGACCTGGTCGGACAGCACCAGCTTCCAGGCTGCGATGTCGTCGAAGTCGTCCAGCACCTTCGGTGCCGGCAGCGCCGGTGGTGCGGCGATCGCCAGGGAGGTCCACAACAGGCCCAGTCCAACGGCGATCGCTCGCTTCATCCTTTGACGCTCCCCAGCAACAGACCTTGGATGTAGTACCGCTGCAGCACCAGGAACAGCGCCAGCACCGGAACCACGGTGACCACCGCGCCGGCCATCATCATTTCCACGTCCATGATGTGCTCGCGCGAGAGGGTGGCCAGCGCCACCGGCAAAGTGTAGTGCTCCTGGTCGGTCAACACGATCAACGGCCACATGAAATCGTTCCATGCGCCCATGAAGGTGAAGATCGCCAGGGTCACCAGCACCGGCTTGAGCATCGGCAGCACGATCTGGAAGAAGATCCGCAGCTCCCCTGCCCCGTCGATGCGGGCCGCTTCCAGCAGTTCGTCAGGAATGGAACGCGCGTACTGGCGCACCAGGAAGATGCCGAACACGCTGGCCAGCGCCGGCACGATCACGCCGCCGAAACTGTTGACCAGACCGAGCTGTTTCATCAACAGGAACAGCGGCAGCATCGCCACCTGGGCCGGAATCACCAGCGCCGCCATCAGCACCTGGAACAGGCGCTCGCGGCCGACGAAGTTCAGCTTGGCGAAGGCATAGCCGGCCATGGTGTTGAGCAGCAGCGAACCCAGGGTGATGCCGACCGACACCAGCAGGCTGTTGGCGAAGTTGCCGCCCATGCCGGTGCGCGCGAACAACTCATGGTAGTTGCGCGTGGTGATGCTGGACGGCAGCAGCGGCGGCGGGAAATGGGTCGCCTCGCCCTGTGGCATGAACGAAACCGAGAGCATCCACAGCAGCGGTGCCAGGCTGACCAGGGCCAGCACCAGCAACGCACCATTGATCAACCACGGGTACCAGCGCGACTGGCCGATTTCACGACTCATACCAACTGCCTCTTGCGGCCGAAACGCAGCATCACGGTGGTCACCGCCAGGATGATCAGGAACAGCAGGAACGCCACCGCGGAGGCGCGTCCCAGGTTCCACCACTTGAAGCCTTCCTCGAACATGAAATACAGCACGCTGACGGTGCTCTGCAGTGGGTCGCCGCGGGTCATCACATACGGTTCGGCGAACAGCTGGAAGTAGCCGGACACGGTGATCACGCCGACCACCAGCAGCACCGGGCCGAGCATCGGCAGGGTGATGTGCAGGAACTGCTTCCAGCGCGAGGCACCGTCGATGCGGGCGGCCTCGTACAGGTCATGCGGGATGGCCTGCAGGCCGGCCAGGAAGATCACCATGTTGTAGCCGAAGTTCTTCCACACTGCGAACAGCATGATGGTCGGCATCGCCCAGTTGGGATCACCCAGCCAGTCGATCGGGCTGATGCCCAGGTGGCCCAGGCCGTAGTTCACCAGGCCGTAGCTGGTATGGAACAGGTAGCGCCAGATCACCGCCACTGCCACCAGTGTGGTCACCACCGGTGCGAACAGCGCGGTGCGGAACAGCGCCTTGAAACGCGCGGCAGGTGCATTCAGCAGCATCGCTGCGCCCAGCGACACGCCGATCGACAACGGCACGCCGATCAACACGAAGTAGGTGGTGTTCCACAGCGACTTCCAGAACATCGGCGTCTGCAGCAGATCGATGTAGTTGCCGAGGCCGACGAAGCGCAGGTTGCTGCTGTCGGCCAAGGCATACAGGTCGAAATCGGTCACGCTCAGCGCCAGCGCCGAGGCGACCGGCAGGCCGAAGAACATGCCCAGCACGATCAGCGAGGGACCGGCGAAAACCCAGCCGGCAAGCGAGGTACGTTTCATTGCGCGCTCCCGGCGGCCACGGCACTGCTCGATTGCGGCGACGGCACGCGCTGCTGCAGGCGTTGTTGTTCATGCATCCAGCGGCGCTTGGCCAGCACCTTGTCCACGCGCTGGTCCAGCTCTTCCACGGCCTTGTCCTGCGCCAGGCCACCACGCACCACCTTCTCGGTGACGATGCGCATTTCCTGCACGATGCGCTCCCACTCAAGCACCTTCGGTGTCGGCTTGACCCGCTCCAGCTGGTCACGGAACGCAGCGGCCAGCGGATCGTTGGCCAGCGACGGCGCGTTCCAGGTACTGCGGCGCGGCGGCAGGTCGCCGATGATCGAATGGAAGCGCGCCTGGATTTCGGGTCGCGACAGGAACTCGATCAGCTTCCACGACGCCTCCTTCTGCTGCGACTTGCGGAAGATCACCAGGCTGGTACCACCGGCAATACCGGCGCCCGGGCCGTCCGGACCCGGCAGCGCGGCCGTACCCCACTGCCCTTCCAGTTCCTTCGGCTGCAGCTTCTTGAACTCGCGGATATTCCAGGGGCCGGAAATGTAGAACACGTTGAAGCCACGGAAGAACTCGTCCCAGACGTTGGAGATCTGCGTCTCGGACATCTTCGGCGCCCAGCCCTGCTCGAACATGTTGGCGTAGAAGGCCAGCGTGCGACGGAAGCCCGGGCTGGCGAAATTGCCGCGGGTGTCGTCGTCACGCAGCAACGGATCAGGCTGCTGCAGTGCCAGCGAAAGCTGCTGCTCGAACTCGTTGATCGGCATCAGCACCGCATAGCGGTTCGGGCCCTGCATGCGCTTGATCGCCGCCATCTGCTCGTCCCACTCCTGCCAGGTGCGCGGCGGGTGGTCGTAGCCGGCCTTGGCCAGCAGGTCCTTGCGGTAGTAGATCAGGCGGGTATCGACATACCACGGCACGCCTACCAGTTCGCCGTGGATCACATTGGTATCCCAGATGCCCTGGAAATAGTCCTTCGGGTCGACCACGGCCGAGCGCTGCACGAACGGCTGCAGCGGCGTCAGCGCGTCCAGTTCGGCGAACTCCGGCACCCAGGTGTTGCCCAGCTGGCACACGTCCGGCAGGCCGTCCGCGGCGAACGCGGTCAGCAGCTTCTCGTGCGCGGCGGTCCACGGAATGTTCTGCACATCCACCTTGATGCCCGGATTCTCGGCCTCGAATTCATGGATCAGCTCGCTGACCACCTCCGCCTCGCGTCCCATCGCCCAGAAGCGCACGGTGGTGGTGCCCGGTTCGATACGGGCGCAGCCGGCCACGGCCAATACGGCCAGGGCAGGCAGCGCCCAGCGGCGCAGGCGGTCGATCCAGTTCGGCATCGGGTTACTTGCCCTGGCCTGTATTGCGGTTGGCATTGTTCTTCTGTTCCTGCGCGGCAGCCGCGCGTGATTCGGCGATACCCACCGCGCGTGCCGCCGCGGCCTTTTCGTCTTTCTGCAGTTCCAGCGGCTGGAACGAACCTTCCGGTGCCAGCCAGCCACCGCTGAACCCGGCCCGTTCCAGGCCCTTGCGGATGTACGGGTTCTTCTTCATCACTTCCCAGACGAAGTCATCGCGGTAGTTGGCGATCATGGTCAGGATCGGGCCCTGGTCGATGGCGATGTAATCGCTGGCGACCCAGCCGCGATCCGGCACCAGGCGGCCGGTCTTGATCGGGATGTCGTAGTTGAAGCTGGGGTTGAACGAATCCAGGAAACCGTAGCTGGAATAGATGTAGTCGCCGTAGCGCTTGTGCATTTCCAGCGTGGCCGGGATCACCTGCTCGGGCGCGAACACCACCGAGGCGATCGCGGCGGTCGGGGCGATGGTGCCGTCATCGAAGTTCTCGCGCAGGCCGGCGCCGCGCGAGGAGTAGTGGCGGAACTGGCGCTGCTCGCCGCGGTACTCCTGGGTGGTGTTCTGCGGGCCGTCGCTGGCGGTCAGGCCCCATACGTTCTCGCCATAGTCCTTCCACTGCATCGGGTTGGCGATGGCGTACTCGCGCTGGGCCAGGGCAGCCGAGCGGCTGTTGAGGAAGTAGGTGCTGCCGCGCTCGCGCATGTACGCGTCCTGGATGTCGCGGAAGTCGATCCAGACGTGGCTGTACTGGTGGCCGAACAGCGGGCCGAACGACAGGTATTCCTGGCCCTGGTAGACGCCCCAGTCGTTGTCGTAGGTGCGCGTCCACACCGTCCACGCATCCGGGCTGACCGGGTGCGTCGGCGAACCCAGGGCGAGGATGTAGACCATCATCGCCTCGTTGTAGCCCATCCAGTCGTGGTCGATGAAGCCGCTCTCCGGGAACCAGCCCATCGAGATCAGCGGCGCACGCTGCTGCAGCCACGGCCAGTCGACCTTCTTGTACAACGTGTCGGCGATCTGGCGGATCTCCTTCTCGCGCGGATCGTCACCATCGTAGTACGACTGCGCGAACAGCACGCCCATCATCAGCAGCGCGGTATCCACCGAGGACAGTTCAACCCAGCTGTCGTAGCGACGCCCTTCCTGCATGTCCAGGAAGTGGTAGTAGAAGCCCTTGTAGCCGGCCTTGCCGGTGCGCTGCGGTCCCATCGGCACGTCGCGGAAGAACTTCAGCGTGGTCAGGGTGCGGTCGATCGCCTGGTTGCGGCTGACCCAGCCGTTCTCGATGCCGATCGGATAGGCGGTCAGCGCGAAGCCGACCGAGGCGATGCTGGCGAACGGCCGCGACGGATAGCGGTCCGGGGTCAGGCCGTTGATCTCGTTGGTGGTATCCCAGAAGAACTGGAAGGTACGGCGCTCGATGTCATCGAACAACGGCGGCAGCACCGGCTTCATCGGCCGCGGCGGTGCGTCGGCCTCGATCAGGATCACCGGCGGCCGCGGCTTGGCAGGTTCCTGCTGGGCCGGCTGGCAGGCGGCCACGGCCAGGCTCAACGCTGCGGCGGACAACAGATGGCGTGCCTGCATGGCGCGATTTCTCCGGTGGTCTGATCGATGGGAAAGCATACCGTCCAATGATCTGAAATCGTTTACAAGATGCGTTCTGAAAAAACCACGAAAAACGTGGTTTGACACCGCGATCATTGCCCATGCCGCTGCCGCCTGGCCGGCAGCGGCATGGGCAATGGACCGGCACAGGGCCGGCCATTGCTTTTTTCTTCCTGCCGATGCCGCCGGCGGAGCGGCGGCATCGGGGTATTGCTTCAGGCGGATCCGCTTAGAAGCGGAAGCCCACTTCGGCCTTCACCTGACGCGGGGTACCGATCACATCGCCGGTCTCGTTGTAGCTCACCAGCAGCTTGCCATCGCTCTTCACGTAGTTCAGGTTCGAGAAGTTGTCGAAGTTGAGCACGTTGATGATGTCGATACGCGCATACAGCTCGGTATCGCCGGCCAGCTTGAAGGTCTTGGTCGCCTGCAGGTCCAGCGAGCGGTAGCCGAAGATCTTGCCACCGAGCAGGAAGCGGCCATTGCCACCCGGAGTACCCGCGGCCGGAGTCGGCAGGCAGTTGGCAGTGCCAGCCTGCGCGATGCAGGACCAGTCATTGCCCGGGGTAGGCGTGGCCAGGGTCAGCTTGCCACCAAAGGTAATGCCCCAGAAGCCGTCATACGAGCCGGTGACCACCAGGCGATGGCGCGGCGCGCCGTTGGACTTGATGGTCGGGTACTCACCGATGGTGCCGCGATCGAACGAGTAATGCTCGTTGATGTTTCGGTTGTGACGCGCGTTGGTCCAGGTATAGGCGATCGAGGTGCCCCAACCGCTTTCCTTGCTGTACGGCTTCTGCGCCGACAGCAGCACCTGGGTGGAACGGGTCTTGATGCCCTGCTGGCCGATGATCAGGCTGCCGAAGCCCGGAATGTTGCAGTTCCACGGCTGGCCGTAGGTCGGCTCCTTGGCACCACACAGCATCTGGTTATCGAAGAAGTTGCCGTTGTTGAAGCGGTTGCCCAGGGTGAAGGCGAACCCATCATAGGTCAGCGTGCGAGAAATCGTCGCGTCGGTCAGCCACTCACCGAACTGGTTGCTCATGCCCAGGCTGAACTGGTCGGCGTACGGCACCTTCATGTTGTTGTTCAGCAGATCGACTTCCATGCCTTCATTGCTGGTGGAACCCAGCAGTGCCTGCACGTTCTCGATGCCGTTCATCAGGTTCGGGTTCCAGTCAAAGCACGGAGTCTGGCCGTACATGCAGTTGCCGGTGGCCGGGTTGCGGAAGTAAACGGTCGGCTGCGGCAGTGCCAGCTTGGTGGTTTCCAGTGCCAGGTTGTCGAACAGGTCGCGGTCATAGGAACGGCCGGCGCCACCATGGAACACGTGCCGTTCGTCGGCATTGACGTCATACGAGAAGCCCAGGCGCGGCTGCCAGGCGTTCTTGAAGTTCTTGCGGTTGTGGCCGGTGCTGATGTAGTCGTTGACGTTCAGCCCGCTGAGCGCCAGCGTCTGCGCATAGGTCTGGGACACGCCCGCCGGCGCGTTCGGATCCTGCGAGAACAGGGCCTTCACGACCTCCGGCGGGGTCACGAAATCGGTGTAGACCGGGTTCTTTTCGTAGTCCCAGCGCAGGCCGATATTCAGCTGCAGGTGGTCATTGACCTGCCAGTCGTCCTGGATGAACAAGCCGATCTGCTTGACCTTGGCGCGCACTTCGGACTGCACGCCGGTGACGCCGGTGCTGGCCTTGGTGAACTGCGCCTTATACGGCGTGCTCGAGGGGAACGCCGGGTTGTCGATGGTGTAGGAGAACTGAGGGTTGATCTGCGCCGCGTCGGAAGCGTACAGGTCGATCTGCTTGTACTTGGCGCCCATCTTGATGGTGTGGTCGCCCGCCCACTGCAGGCCGTCCAGGGTCAGGTTGTCCTCGATCGCCCAGCCCTTCTGGCCCTTCACCTGCGAGGCGAAGGCATCAGCCGCGCCAACCTGGACGAGGGTCTTCTCCTGCGGGCGGTTGGCGTCCGAGTCACCGAAATCCGGTGCGGTGTAGATGATGCCGTTGCCCATGGTCAACGGCAGCGGATTGTTGAAGGCCTCCTCGTGGGTCACCATCAACTCGTTGTAGAAACGCTCACCGCTGTGGTTCCAGCGCAGCGCATAACGGCGGTCGGTGTTGTCCACGACCTTGCCGTGTACCTTCGCGGTCTGGCCACTGAACTGCTGCTGGGTTTCGTCGCGGTCCTGGAAGGTCAGTTCGATGCGATCGTTGTCAGTCGGCTCGAAGTCGATCTTGGCGAAGATCAGGTCCTGCTGGAACGGCTGGCTGGCCGGGCCGAGACCTGCGAGACCATCGGCGGGCAGATTGGCGGCCGACGGAGTGACGGCACCGTCCGGCGCGATGGTCACCGGCAGATCGAAGCGCTTGGCTTCATAGGTGACGAAGAAATGGGCCTTGTCCTTGATGATCGGGCCACCCAGCGCGAAGCCGTATTCCTTCTCGGCCGAGTCTTCCTTGCTCTTGCCCGGCTGGCGTTCGGCCGGGGTCATCGCACGCATGCTTTCGTTGGTATAACGGTAGAAGGTCTCACCCTTGAACTCGTTGGTACCCGACTTGGTCGCAGCCGTGATCGCGGCGCTGGACACCTGGCCGTACTCGGCCTTGTAGTTGCCGGTGATGACCTTGTACTCACCGATGGCCAGCTGCGGGAACGGGTTGCCCGCACTGCCGGACTGGCCGGAGATGCCGCCACCCTTCACGTAGCTCTTCTGGCCCACACCATCGATATAGACGTTGGTGCCGTCGGAGTTGGTGGCACCGCCACGCAGCGAGGTGTTGCCCTTGGCATCGCGGGTGAAGATCATGCCCGGCACCGCGTCGGCGAACTCCAGGAAGTTGCGCGAGACCTGCGGCGTGGTCTGGATCTGCTGCAGGCTGACGGTCTTGCCGACTTCGGACGTGCGCACTTCCTGCAGCAGGGTCGGTGCGACAACGTTGACGGTGTCCAGGTTGGTGGCCGCGGTCGAACCCGGGGTGCTGCTGGCGGCACCGGCGAAGTTCAGGGTAGCAGTCGAGGCCACGGTGACGGTGACCTTCTGCGACTGGCCGTTGGCGACCACGTCATAGGTGCCCGGGTCCAGGCCCATCAGCGAGTAGCTGCCATCGGCACGGACGGTGCCGCGACGGACGGTGCCGGTGGCCAGGTTGGTGGCGGTCACTTCGGCGCCGGCCTGGGCGCCGGAAACCTGGCCGCGCAGGCTGGCATTGGCCGACTGCGCCATGACGTTCGGAGCGGCGGCCAGCATCAGGCAGCTGACCAGTGCGGTGCTCAGCAGCCGGCGTGCCGGCGTGCGGAAGGTGGTATGCATCATCAACTCAATCTCCGGGTGGCGGTGACCGCTCGCGCGGTCCCTGCGATCAATCAAAAAAGAAGGAACGCCTCTGGCTTCAATGGCCCGATGGCGGAGTGGTGGAATCGCGAACTATCAAGCGGGGAACCAGGGTCTGCTTGTCCCCTGTCCCGTCCGTGGAGGTGCCGTCCATCAACTGCAGCAGGCGCGTCATGGCCCGGTCGCCGAGCTCGGCGATGCTGACCTGCATGGTGGTCAGCGACGGGTGGACGAAACGCGCCAGTGGAATGTCATCGAAACCCGCCAGGGCGACATCGGTCGGAACACGGACACCGGCCTGCGTGAATGCATACAGGCATCCCAGGGCCATCATGTCGTTGGCGGCGAACACGGCATCAGGCAGCGCTCCGGCTGCCAGCAACTCCTGACCGGCGCGATGGCCGGAAGCTTCGTCGAAATCACCGGGCAGCTCGATGCCCTCGGCGCCACCGCCAAAAGCCGCCAGCGCGTCACGGAAGCCGCGCAGGCGCTCGCGCGCGTCGAAGTTGAGATCCGGGCCAGAAATGAAAGCGATACGACGGTGGCCGGCGTCAAGCAGATGGCGGGTCATCGCCATCGCACCGGCATGGTCGTCGATGCTCAGCACCGGGTGGTCCTGCCCGGGCAGATAGGTGTTGATCAACACTGTCGGCAACGACTGCGGCAGGTTGTCGGTCAGGAAACCGGGGCTCTCGGCATAGGGCGAGAGCACCAGCAGGCCGTCGACGCGGCCGCGCATGGCGCGCAGGGCCGCGCCCTGCTGCTCCTGGTCACCGTGGTAGCTGGACACCAGCAGGTGCTGGCGACGGCTACGGGCGACATTATCGATGCCACGCATCAGTTCGGAGAAGAATTCGCCGTACAGGTCAGGCAGTACCACGCCCACCGTATTGGTGCGGCGGCTGCTCAGGCTGCGGGCGGCGGCGTGCGGGGTGTAACGCAGCCGTGCGGCCACCTCCAGCACAAGCTGGCGGACCGGTTCGGCGACATTTTCATGCCCGTTGAGCGCGCGGGAAACCGTGGCCACGGAGACCCGGGCTTCGCGAGCGACGTCTTTGATTGTGATAGCTGCCTTGTTCACGAAGCCGCCCTCCACGGCTTGGACCTACCAGCATTGGCGCGGAATGTAAGCGTTTCCATCTGGGCTTGTAAACAGTCCGTTAGGCGAATGTCCCGAAATGGACATGGAAATCTGTCTGCAGCGAGCCCCCGCAGGGACCCGCCAGGACAGCGTGGGACAAGGGCTCAGCCCTGTTCTGACGGGGTCTGCGCGCGGATGGACAACGCGTGGATATCGGTCTCCATCATCGTCCCCAGCGCGGCGTACACCGCGCGATGCCGGGCCAGCGGGCCCAGGCCGGCGAAGCGTTCACTGACCACATGTACGTTGAAATGGCCGCGGCCATCGCGCGCACCGGCATGGCCGGCGTGGCGATGGCTGTCGTCCTCGATCTCGAGCACGCTCGGCGCCAGCGCATGCTGCAGCGCATCACGCATTCGCGAGATCCGTTCCGCGTTCACGGCAACACCTTCCGGAACGGTCGCACCTGCACGCGGGTGTAGACGCCGGCGGCCACGTACGGGTCGGCGTCGGCCCAG
>OFSF01000508.1_pt1 | contig 15066 bp, 12 predicted proteins | sample 1543271 | NCBI WGS metagenome assembly OFSF01 (sample SAMN07774227, study PRJEB24372) | wastewater metagenome | isolation source: Exp Tend VB 100WW | collected 2016-02
ATCATGCGGCAGAGCGACATCGGAGACATCGCCGCGTCGATCAAGGACTGCCTCCGCTGCGGCAAGTGCAAGCCGGTCTGCGCCACGCACGTGCCGCGTGCGAACCTGCTCTACAGCCCGCGCAACAAGATCCTGGCGACCTCGCTGCTGATCGAGGCTTTCTTGTATGAAGAGCAGACGCGCCGCGGCATCAGCCTGAAGCACTGGGAAGAGTTCGAGGACGTGGCCGACCACTGCACGGTCTGCCACAAGTGCCTCAGCCCCTGCCCGGTGAAGATCGACTTCGGCGACGTGTCGATGAACATGCGCAACCTGCTGCGCAAGATGGGCCAGAAGAGTTTCCGCCCCGGCAACGCCGCGGCGATGCTGATGCTCAACGCCACCAACCCCGAGACGATCAAGCTCGCCCGCGGCGCGATGGTCGGCGTGGGCATGAAGGCGCAGCGCTTCGCCCACGACCTGTTCAAGTCGGTGGCGAAGAAGCAGACCTCTGCCCCACCGTCCTCGGTCGGCACCGCGCCGATCAAGGAGCAGGTGATCCACTTCATCAACAAGAAGATGCCGGGTGGCCTGCCCAAGAAGACGGCGCGCGCGCTGCTGGACATCGAGGACAAGGACTACGTTCCGATCATCCGCGACCCGAAGAAGACCACCGCGGAGACCGAGGCGGTGTTCTATTTCCCGGGCTGCGGCTCGGAGCGGCTGTTCTCGCAGGTCGGGCTGGCGACGCAGGCGATGCTCTGGCACGCGGGCGTGCAGACGGTGCTGCCGCCAGGCTACCTGTGCTGCGGCTATCCCCAGCGCGGCTCGGGCCAGTTCGACAAGGCCGAGAAGATCATCACCGACAACCGGGTGCTGTTCCACCGGGTCGCCAACACGCTGAACTACCTCGACATCAAGACGGTGGTGGTCTCGTGCGGCACCTGCTATGACCAGCTCCAGGGCTACGAGTTCGACAAGATCTTCCCCGGCTGCCGGATCATCGACATCCACGAGTACCTGCTGGAAAAGAACATCACGCTGCAAGGGCAGGGTGGTTTCCTCTACCACGACCCTTGCCACACGCCGATGAAGCTGCAGGCGCCGATGAAGACGGTCAAGGCGCTGCTGGGCGACAACGTCATCGAGAGCAAGCGCTGCTGCGGCGAGTCCGGGACACTGGGCGTGAGCCGGCCGGACATCTCGACCCAGATCCGCTTCCGCAAGGAGGAGGAGATCCTCAAGGGCGAGGCGCAGCTGCGCGCGGCGGGGCAGCAGGGCGACCTGAAGATCCTGACCTCGTGCCCGAGCTGCCTGCAGGGCCTGACCCGCTATGGCGATGACCTCAAGAGCGGCCTGCTCGAAGCGGACTACATCGTCGTCGAGATGGCCCGCCAGATCCTCGGAGAGAACTGGATGCCCGACTACGTGCAGCGTGCCAACGCGGGCGGTATCGAGCGGGTGCTGGTGTGACGCCCCCTCCCTGTCACCAAGTGTCGTCTGTCGTATCTGTTCATCAAAATGAACGATATCAATCGGCTGATAACGCCATAATTTCACACAAGTTAACGGACAATTCACGATGCTGCAGTGCCGCAATGCGCTGTGGCAAGCGATGAAGAGGTTCCGTTCCAGTCAAGGATTTCACCATGTCGCGCCCATCCACCCCTCAGCCGACCGCGCTGACCCTGCACCAGCAGTCCCGTGTGCTGGAGATCGGCTTCAGTGACGGCGCCGTGTTCCGTCTGCCCTACGAACTGCTGCGCGTGTACTCGCCGTCGGCGGAGGTGCGCGGCCATGGTCCCGGCCAGGAGGTGCTGCAGACCGGCAAGCGTCTGGTCGAGATCACCGACATCGAGCCGGTGGGGCACTACGCCGTCCAGCCGTCGTTCAGCGATGGCCACAACACAGGGCTCTACACCTGGGAGATGCTCTATGACCTCGGCGCGAACCAGGATGCGTGCTGGCAGGACTACCTTGCCCGGGTGAGCGCGGCCGGTGTGGACCGCGATGCGCCGATGCTGCAGGCCGCGGGCAGTGCCTGTGCCAGCCACTGACGGCGGGCCGCGCATGAACCAGACCCATTTCGGTTTCAAGACCGTCGATGAGGGCCAGAAGGCCCGCATGGTGCGCGGCGTGTTCGACTCGGTCGCCTCGCGTTACGACGTGATGAACGACCTGATGTCCATGGGCTTGCACCGTGTCTGGAAGGCTTACACCATGGCCGTCTCGGGTGTTCGCGAAGGGCACCAGGTGCTGGACATTGCGGGAGGTACCGGCGATCTCAGCCGTGCGTTTGCCCGCAAGGTCGGCCCGACGGGTGGCGTGGTGCACACCGACATCAATGAAGCGATGTTGCACACCGGGCGTGACCGGCTGGTCGATGAGGGGCTGGTGCTGCCGACGGTGATCTGCGACGCCGAGAAGCTGCCGTTTCCGTCCGAGCGTTTCGACATCGTCAGCGTCGCCTTCGGCCTGCGCAACATGACCCACAAGGACCGGGCGCTGGCCGAGATGTGCCGTGTGCTCAAGCCAGGTGGCAAGCTGCTGGTGCTGGAGTTCTCGAAGGTGGCGGCTCCCTTGGGCAAGGCCTACGACTGGTACTCGTTCAACGTGTTGCCCCGCCTGGGTCAACTCGTCACGGGTGATGCCGATAGCTACCGCTATCTGGCCGAGTCGATTCGCATGCACCCACCGCAGGCCGAACTGAAGGCGATGATGAAGTCGGCCGGTTTCGGCCATGTGGATGTGCACAACCTGTCGGCCGGTGTCGTGGCGCTGCACGTGGGACTGAAATGCTAGATGTGAGAATGGCACGAATTGTCGCGTGCCGCTAGTTTCATATCGAACTTCCGTTATTTGTATATTTTTCACATCCAACAAGTCCTGCCAGAATAGGCGGGTGCACTTGGGGTGTGTTGGACTAAAGAGTTGGTATCTGCCTTCACTTGTCCGTTATTACGTCACACAATCATGGTGAGATGGCCCGCGATCGGGGGATCGACGACAGCACAGGTCTCGTCGAGTCCTGTCTTGGGGCGAGAATTCGGGGAGTCGTCCCAAGTGGATCATGATGTGGGACGCATGTAGCACGGTGTCTTGCCTGTTTGCCTAGGGGGCCAGAGGATGTTCAGAGTTTTTCAGCACCGTACGTCGGGAACGCACTTCGTGGAGTTGTTCGCAGACGGGGTGCTTTGTTTCATTGCCGCACTGCTGTCGGCGGTCACCTTGGCCCATCCGGTGCCTGGGGTCAGCCCTTTGGCGCAGGTCACCAGTCCGGCCATCCTGTTCTCGGCCTTCTCCTTCGCCTTGGTGATGGCCCTGCTGTACTCGTTTGTAGGGCTCTATCGTCACCGCAACCTGGGCCTGGTCCCGATGTTTCTGCGCATCGGGTTTGCGTTCGTCGTGGGTGGATATATCACTTACCTGGCCATCAAGTATATTCGTTATGACGGGTATGCCAGTAGTCTGGTGGGTTATTCCCTGGTTTATCTGATGGGCGGTCTGGCGATTTATCGTGGGTCTGCCTGGGGTATTCGCCAAATGGTCGGAACCCGCCGGGTGCTGATTGTCGGCACTGGCCCGGACGCCCACCAGGTCTGTACGGATCTGCGGGCCGGCGGTCATTGGGCGGGTTATGACGTAGTGGGATTCTTCCCGACCGCCGAGCAGACTGACCGTGTCGCGCTGCGCGGTGCGGCGCATATATTCGATACCCGGCTGCGCATGGTCGATCTGGTGCGCGAACACAAGATCAGCGAAATCATCGTCGCCGTGCGCGAGCAGCGCGGCGGCGGCGTGCCGATGGACCAGTTGCTCGAATGCCGCATCGGTGGCGTTCCGATCATGGATCTGGCCTATTTCTATGAGCGCACCAAGGCCGAGGTGCCCGTCGACAGTCTGAAGGCGAGCTGGCTCGTGTACGGAGACGGCTTCGTGCAGGGCCGGGCGCGCGAGTTCACCAAGCGGGTCTTCGATGTGGTGAGTTCCTCGCTGCTGCTGCTGCTGGGTGCGCCGATCATGGTGTTGACGGCGCTGGCCATCCGCATGGACAGCGCCGGACCGATCCTCTACCGCCAGGAGCGGGTGGGTCTGGGTGGCAACGGGTTCATGTGCATCAAGTTCCGCAGCATGCGCACGGATGCCGAGAAGGACGGCGTGGCCCGCTGGGCATCCAAGAACGATTCCCGCATCACCCGGGTCGGCGCGTTCATCCGCAAGACCCGGATCGATGAGCTGCCGCAGCTCTTCAGCGTGCTGAAGGGCGAGATGAGCATGGTGGGCCCCCGCCCGGAGCGCCCGTCGTTCGTGGCCCAGCTGCGCGAGCAGATTCCTTTCTATGACCTTCGGCACACTGTCAAGCCCGGGCTGACCGGGTGGGCACAGGTTCGCTACGCCTATGGTGCATCCTTGGAGGACGCACGCAAGAAGCACCAGTTCGATCTTTACTACGTCAAGAACAACTCACTGCTGCTGGATTTGCAGGTACTGATCGAAACCGTCAGTGTGGTGCTCTTCCGGGAAGGCGCGCACTGAGGTTCGTGGTGGCCGGAGTTTCGGCGGATCGGGTCGTGCGGCGCTGTGTTGTGCTGCGCTGAACTGAGGCTGCACGGAACTTAATTTTGTAAAAAAAATGGCGTTGTCCCGCGGTACCATCCGGGACTTCTGCCTTGCAGTGCATTTGCAGATGAATGAGAGGACTTCGCATGAGGATCGAAATGAGCCGTTTCTCGCGGCCGGCGGCCCTGGCCCTGGCGTGTGTCATCGGTGCTGGCGCGCTGTCGGGTTGTGGCTTGCTGCGCAGCAGCACGTATCCGCCGGCCCCCCGGTCGGCTCAGACGCTCGACCACCGCTACAAGATCGGTCCGCTCGATACCCTGAACGTCGTGGTCTGGCGCAACCCGGAGCTGTCGTCGACCGTGACCGTGCGCCCGGACGGCCGCATCTCCACGCCGCTGGTGGAGGACGTGCTGGCTGCTGGCAAGAATCCGGCCGATCTGTCCCGCGAGATCGAGACGTTGCTGGCCCGTGTGATCCGCGATCCCGTCGTCACGGTCGTCGTCGCTGGCTTCCAGGGGGTCTTCAATGACCAGATTCGCATCGTCGGCGAGGCCGCCAAGCCGCAGAGCGTGGCGTTCCGCCAGAACATGACGATACTGGACGTGATGATCCAGGCCGGTGGTCTGACCGACTTCGCCGATGGCAATGGCGCCGTGCTGGTGCGGGGTGCCGAGGCCGGGAAGCAGTACAGCGTCCGCCTGAAGGATCTGCTCAAGCGCGGTGACATCTCGGCCAACGTGGACGTCAAGCCCGGCGACATCATCATCGTGCCGCAAAGCTGGTTCTGATCGCCATCCCTCTGCAACGCCACTGACCGGCCGCTCAGAGCCAGTCAGTTCTGATCCCATGAATGACAGGTAGACGGCCGGTATGAACGAATTCACCCGACAGGCTGCGATTTTGGCTGGCAGTGTCTGGCAGCACCGCTGGATGGCCGTGGCGGTGGCCTGGGTTGTTGCCCTGGCCGGGGCACTGGTCGTGTGGGTGGTTCCCGAACGCCATGAAGCCCGCGCCCGGGTCTATGTCGACACGCAGACCGTGCTGCGCCCGATGATGGTCGGGCTGGCGTTCCAGCCGGACATCGACCAGCAGGTGCGCATGCTGGGCCGCACGCTCATCTCCCGGCCCAATGTCGAGCGCCTGGTCAACAACCCGGCGATCGGGCTGGAGAAGATGGATCCCGGTCAGCTGGATGCCCAGATCGAGTCCCTGATGAAGTCCATCAAGGTCGAGCTGACCGGTGGCAACAACCTCTACGCGATCAGCTACCGCGACAAGGATCCCGTGCGCGCCCGCAAGCTGGTGGAGGTGCTGGTGGGCATGTTCATGGAGTCTGGCCTGGATTCCAAGCGCAAGGATTCGGCCGAAGCCAGCCGGTTCATCGACGAGCAGATCCAGCTCTACGAAGGCAAGCTGACCGAGGCGGAGAACCGCCTCAAGGACTTCAAGCTCAAGAACATGAGCGTGGCGGCCACCACCAACCAGGATTTCTACAGCCGTATCCAGGCGTTGACCGATGACGTGAACCGTCTGCGTGTGGCGCTGGGGGCCGCCGAGCAGTCCCGCGACGCCACCCGCCGCGAGCTGGCCAACGAGGAGCCGAATCTGCCCGTGGCGGCGGCCTCGGCCGTGTCGCTCACGCCGGATCTGGACAGCCGCATCGAGACCCAGAAGCGCCAGCTGGACGAGATGCTCCGCCGCTACACGGAAGAGCATCCCGATGTCCTCACGACCCGCCGCATCATTTCCCAGCTGGAGGACCAGCGTCGGCGCGAGCTGGACGCCCTGAAGAGCACCAACAGCGCCGTGCGCCGCGCCGCAGCGGCCACCAACCCGGTCTTCCAGCGCCTGCGACTGAATCTGGCGGATGCGGAGGCCAATGTGGCGTCGTTGCGCTCGCAGCTTGGCACGCAGCAGGCGCGTCTGGAGGAGATCCGCGCCCAGTCGAACAAGGTGCCGCAGGCCGAGGCCGAACTGGTCCAGCTCAACCGCGACTACGAGATCATGCGCCGCAACTATGACCAGCTGGTGCAGCGCCGCGAGGCGGCCTCGCTGGGCGTGAAGATCGACCAGACCTCGTCGATGGCCGATTTCCGCCTGATCGAGCCGCCGCGCGTGCTGCCTACGCCGGTCTTCCCGAGCCGCATCCAGCTGGCCCTGGGCGTGATGCTGCTGGCAGTGGCATCCGGCATTGCCGTGGCCTACGCGCAGACGCTGCTGAACCCGGTGTTTTCGAGTGAACGCGAACTGCGCGAATTCACCAAGCGCCCCGTGCTGGGCAGCCTGCTGAAGGTCGAGGATCCGCGGGACCGTGATCTGGAGCGGCAGGACCGGTTCAAGCTCGCAGGCGTGATGGGGCTGTTTGTCCTCGCGAATGTGGGATGGGTGGCCTGGATCACCATGCGTTCGGCCAGTTAAGTCATAGGTGACCCAGATGAACACCATCGAACAAGCGGCCAAGCGGCTGGCAGAACTCAAACGCGCCGGATTCGATGTTCCGGCCCCTGATGTCCCGGGCGCCGCGGCAGTGCAGGCACCAGATACCCCAGCGCCCGCGCCCAAGGCCGAAGTCCCCGCTCCTGCCGTGGTTCCTGCCGCGCCGGCCGAAAGCGTAGTGGCGTCGACGGCGCCAGCGGTCACCCGGCCGGCGTCGTCGGTGGTGCCGGCAGCGCGCAGTGCGGTGGTCGAGACGCTGAACTCGGCCGGGCGCCGCTCCCGCGAGGTGACGCTGGATCTGGCACGCCTGGAGCGCGAAGGCTATCTGGTGCCCGCCCAGGCCCGCTCGCAGCTGGCCGAGCAGATGCGCATCATCAAGCGCCCCTTGCTCGCGAACGCACGTGGCGAGTCGGCCCAGGCGCTCAGCAGGCCCAACCTGATCCAGGTGGTCAGCGCCATGCCCGGGGAAGGCAAGACCTTCTTCGCGATCAACCTGGCCATGAGCATCGCGATGGAGGTCGATCTGTCGGTGCTGCTGGTGGATGCCGATGTGCTGCGCCCCTCCGTGCTGGCGCGCTGCGGGATCGAGCCGGCGCGTGGCCTGATGGACGTGCTGCAGTCCCCGAGCATCGAGCTGCACGACGTCATGCTGCGCACCAACGTGGCCAAGCTGAGCATCCTGCCGGCGGGCACCGCCAACTCCCAGTCGACCGAGCTGCTCGCCAGCGGTGCGATGGAGGCCTTGCTGGACGAACTCGCCGCCAAGTTCTCGGACCGCATCGTCGTCTTCGATGCGCCGCCGCTGATTCCCACCACCGAGTCCCGTGTGCTGGCCTCCCGGGTCGGGCAGGTGGTCATGGTGGTCGAGGCCGGCAAGACGACCCACGCCCAGGTGTCGCAGGCCTACGCGGCGGTGGAGCAGTGTCCGGTCGTGCTGTCCGTGCTCAACCGGGCGCGTGGCAAATCAGGCGAGGCCTATGGCTATTACTACGCCACGTGATCAGACGTACCTCGCGGTGTTGACCGCGCTGGCACCTGCGCTGCTGGCGGGTCTGGTGCTGCAGGGGACGGCACAGGCGCAATCCTGGCGCATCGCCCCGGCCCTCAAGGCGACCGCCACCACCACCAGCAACGTCGGCCTGCAGGCGTCCGGCACGATGGACACCGTCGTGACGGTCACGCCCCAGGTGCAGCTGCTCGGCACCGGTCCGGACTACCGCCTGACCGGCACGCTGGCGGCAGATGCCGTGGTGTACCTCGGCCGCTCGCGGACCGACCGCGTCTTCCCGCGCGGATCACTGGCGCTCAATGGCCGGGTCGTCGACCGGCTGCTGTTCGTCGATGCCGAACTCGGCGCCGACACCACCTCGTCCCTGCCGTTCGACCTGCTGACCGATGGCGCCACGACCTACAACGTCGGCACCACCACCCGCCAGCGCTTCAGTCCCTACATCGACCGGGAACTGTCGCCCTCGTCGCGCATCACCGCGCGCACGGACCACGTCCTGACCCAAGGCCGCGGCACCTCCACCATCGCCAACAATGCCGATGCCTATGTGCAGACGCACACGGCACGCTACGACCTGCGGCCTGAGCCGACGGGTCTGCGCGGCGAGTGGAACTACCAGAACACCAGCTACAACGACAGCACCGCGGGTGGCCTGACGCTGCAGACGGCTCGGATCTCCGCGCTCTACGCACCCGATCCGACGCTGATTCTGGGCCTGACCGGCGGCCGTGACGCCGCCAGCTACACCACGAACAACGTCAGCGAGACCCTGCGCGGCGTGGCGGTGCGCTGGGCGCCGTCCGAGCGCACGGTGCTGGACGCGCTGCTGGAAAAGCGCTTCTTCGGCAATGGCTGGACGGTGAACTTCTCGCACCGCTCGCCGTTCATGGCCATCTCGGCTGGAACGGTCCGGCAGGCGACCACCTACGCGGCCCGCCTCGGTGTGCTGCAGGCGGGCGGCGATGTCGCGACCCTGGTCGACGCGATCCTGCAGACCCGCATCCAGGATCCCGGCCTGCGCCAGATCGCCGTGCAGGACCTGATCGCCAAACGCGGCCTGCCCAACACGCTGACCGGCCCGGTGGACCTGTTTTCCCGCACCGTGCAGCTCCAGCAGGGTGCCAACGTCACGCTGGCCCTGCTGGGCGTGCGCCACACGGTCACATTGCGCATCTTCCAGACCCGCACCGAGGATCTGCGCGGCCCGACCGAGGACAGCGTCATCGGCCTGGCCAGTGATGCGACGCAGCGGGGCGCGACCCTCGGCCTGACCCGGCGCCTGACCCCGGAAACCTCGGCCGACCTCACCTTCACCCGCACCAAGACGGACGGTCTGGGGCCCAATCTGGCGCTGCGTTCGAGCAACTCGATTGTTCGTCTCGGGGCCACGCACAGCCTGTCCCCCCGAACCACCCTGAGTGGCGCCGTGCGGCACCAGACGGGCTCGTCCACGCTCATCGGTGTCGATGCGACGGAATCTGCTGTCTCCGTTGGCATGTTGCACCGCTTCTGACGGTCACACGATGTACGAATCTGCCTTCGGTTTCAGCGGCCCACCTTTCCAGCTCAACCCCGATCCTGCCTTCTACTTCAACAGCCGCGGCCACGGCCGGGCGCTGGCCTACCTGCAGTACGGGGTAGCCCAGGGCGAAGGGTTCATCGTCATCACGGGCGAGATCGGGGCGGGCAAGACCACGCTGGTGCGCATGCTGCTCGACGGACTCGACCGGCAGAAGGTGTTGCCGGCGCAGATCGTCAGCACGCAGCTGGAGTCGGGGGAACTGCTGCAGTCGATCATCACGGCCTTCGGCATCCCTTCGCAGAACAACACCTCGAAGGCCCACCTGATCGCCACGCTCGAAGCCTTCCTGACGGCCCTCGCCGCACAGGGGCGGCACGCGCTGCTGGTGGTCGACGAGGCCCAGAACCTGGAGCCGCGCGCAGTGGAAGAACTGCGCATGCTGTCGAATTTCCAGCTCGGCAACCACTCGCTGCTGCAGAGCTTCCTGGTCGGACAGCCGGAATTGCGGCGCCTGCTCGAATCACCGTCGATGGAGCAGCTGCGCCAGCGCGTGACGGCTTCCTGCCACCTCGGGCCGCTGGGCCTGGAGGAAACGCAGGCCTATGTCGAACACCGCCTGCGCCGTGTCGGCTGGACCCAGAACCCGGCCTTCGGCGCCGGTGCCTTCGAGAGTCTGTACCGCTGCTCCGGTGGCGTGCCACGGCGCTTGAACCGTCTGGCGAATCGGGTGCTGCTGGCGGCGTTTCTCGATGGCGCCGAAACCGTGTCTGCCGAGCTGATCGAGCGCACGGCGGCGGAGCTGCGGGCGGAGATCGGGGAGGGCGGGCTGGAAGTGCCAAGCCCGGCGGCCTCCGCACCGGCTGCGACCACCGCTGCCGAGGTCTCGCCTCCACCGGCCCCGACGCCCGCTCCAGTACCGGTTCCCGCTCCGACTCTGGTTCCGGTTGCTGAGCCTGTCCTCACCTTCATCGAATCTCCTGCTGTGGTCGCCGCCGCGGTCCAGGCACCACCGCCAGCACCGGCACCGGCGCTGTTGATCGCCTCCGAGGCGCCGACGCTACCCGAGCCGGCCGTCGATGACCACGCGCCAGCCGTCGTCGAAGCAGCCAATCCTGTCGACTCTGTCGACCCCGAGCCTGCGATCGAGGCAGCGCTCGACCTGGAACTCGACGCGCAGTCCCAGGCGGCCCTCATGGCACCCCGGCTGCGCACGGTATCGGATGCGGCGGTGAAGGCCGCACGGGTCCACGCCGCCGGCCGACTCGCGCGACGCGACAGCCGCGACAAGATCTTCTGCCTGGCCGACAGCACCAGCAGCGCGCTCAAGTTCGCCGCCGTGGCCCAGGCGATGGCCGGACAGGGACGCTCGCCGCGGATGATGCTCATCAGCATCGGCCCCTTGCCGCGTGTCTGGCCCTGGTCCGGCATGGGGCGGGTGCTGCCCGCCATGGAAATCGGCCTCGATCTGGAGTGGTCGGATGCCGATCCGGATGCCGCTGCAGACCAGGTCGCCGAAGGCCTGGGCCATTTTGCCGAGGACCACCAGCCGCTGGCCGTGCTCAGCCTGGGGTCGAGTGACGCGATGTTGGCGTGCTGCCTGGCGGCGCGGCAGCGAGGGTTGTCGCTCATTCGCCTGGAAGCGGGCGAACGTCCGGCGTCGGCATCGGCGCCGAGCGGATTGAACGCGACGCTGATCGAGCAGATGTCCGATCTGCTCTGCGTGGCGAGTGCGCCGTCGCCGCTGCAGAGGCTCGCCCGGCATGGCCTGTTGCCGGAGCGCATCGCCTGCGTGCCCGATCAGCTGAAGACCGACGCCGTGGCGGCAGTGTGGCCGGAGGTGATGACGCCTGACCGCGCCTTCCTGCGCAACGGCTTGCCGATGTACCTGGGCCCGACCTGGTCGGTCAATGGCGTGAACGGGACGCCGTATGTGCTCGCGGCCTGCTCGCTCATCGGACTGGCGGCCGAGCAGGCGCTGACCGTCGTGCATGCGCTGTCGCAGTTGCGCGGCGATGGCAAGGTGGTCTGGGTGGTGGATTCGCCGACGCAGGCCATGCTGGTCGAGATGGTCGCCGCCGATGCTGAACTGGCCGAGCGTGTGTGCGTGGTGCAGGGCGATGGCCTGCGCCGGGCCGAGGTGCGGGCGCGCATGGACGCGGCCGTGGTGCTCTGCCGGGAGGTGGCGTCGCTGCCGGAGCAACTCAGCCTGCTGCACGGCGCCAATGGGTCCGTGCTGGATGCCGGTCACGCGCTGGCCGATGCAGCGGCGCTGCTGGAGGTGCCCTTCGTGGTTCTGGAGAGCGCGCCGGGGCTGGTCACGCGCAGCAACGCCTACGGCGCGGTGCTGGATGTGCGGACGCTGGATGGCGAGAACCTGAATGCGGTGCTGGATGGGGCACGTGCGGCGGCAGCCGGGCGTGCCGTGCAGCCGCAGCCGCCAGCGGCCACAGGTGCTGCCGCTGGCATCGCCGAGCAAGTGCTGGCCTGGGTCGATGCCCGCCAGCAGGCGGAGATGCTCGGCTGAGTCGGCAAGCCCCCGCCGTGGCCCTCAGTTCAGCAGGGCCTGCGCGAACTCTCGGGCGTTGAAGGTCTGCAGGTCTTCGAGCTTCTCGCCCACGCCGATGAAGTAGACCGGCACGACCGGCTTGCCCTTGGCCACGCGCTCGCGGCCCCACAGCGCGATCGCGGCCAGCACGCCACCCTTGGCCGTGCCGTCGAGCTTGGTCACCACGAGACCGGTCAGCTGGATCGCCTCATCGAAGGCCTTGACCTGCGTCAGCGCGTTCTGTCCGGTGTTGCCATCGACCACCAGGATGACCTCGTGCGGGGCGCCTTCCATCGACCGGCCGAGCGAGCGGCGGATCTTCCGCAGCTCTTCCATCAGGTGCAGCTGCGTGGCCAGCCGCCCGGCGGTGTCGGCGATCACCACATCGCAGCCACGCGCCTTGCCAGCCGTGACGGCATCGAAACACACCGCGGCCGGGTCGCCCCCTTCCTGGCTGACGATCTCCACCCGGTTGCGGTCGGCCCAGACCGAGAGCTGCTCCCGCGCCGCGGCCCGGAAGGTGTCGGCGGCCGCCAGCAGCACCTTGCAATCCATCTGCGCGAGGTGGCGGGTCAGCTTGCCGATGCTGGTGGTCTTGCCGGCACCGTTGACCCCTGCGACCATCATGACGGTCGGTTGCGTGGCGCCGATCTGCAGCGAGGCTTCCAGTGGTTGCAGCAGTTCGGCCAGCACCTCCATCAGCAGTGCCTTGACGCCGGCGGGATCGGTGCACCGGGTGTCCTTGACCCGCTGCTTCAGCGCGTCGAGCAGGTGCTGGGTGGCGCCGACGCCGGCATCGGCCATGAGCAGCGCGGTTTCCAGCTCTTCATAGAGGGCGTCGTCGATGCGGGTGCCGGTGAACACCTGGGCGATGCTGGAGCCAGTGCGGGCCAGGCCGGACTTGAGCTTGTTCAGCCAGGAGGTGCGGGCCGGTGCCGGCTCTGTGGCCGCGGGGAGGGGTTCTGCCTGCGTGGGCGCAGGTGGCGGCAGGAGCGTTGCCACAGGGGCTTCGGCGGCTGGCGCCTCGGGCGGCGGAGGCGCGGAAAATAGCTTGCGACGAAGGAAACTGAACATGCGTGGCGGTGTTGACAAAAGCGACCAGCTGGTCGGCCGTGGATTGTAGGCAGCGTGTCTGACGCCACCCGCCGGCCCGCAACGGGATGTCTGCACCGTACCACGGCGACTGGATGGCAGAATCCCCGCGTGCCTACCGACCCTACCCGCCGCGCGACGCCGCGCAAGCCCTCCGCCCAGCCCCTGGCCGCCACCCCGAACGGGGAGATCCGCCTCATCGGCGGCCGCTGGAAACGCAGCAAGCTGGCCGTGGCCGACCGCCCCGGCCTGCGCCCGACCCCGGACCGTGTCCGCGAGACGCTGTTCAACTGGCTGGGGCAGGATCTGGCGGGCTGGCGTGTGCTGGACGCCTTTGCCGGCAGTGGCGCCCTCGGGTTCGAGGCCGCCTCGCGTGGGGCCACCGAGGTGCTGCTGCTGGAGCATGACCAGAAGCTCGCGCTCCATCTGCAGGCAGCCGCGCGCCGCCTGGACGCCACGATGGTGCGGGTCGTGCGTGCCGAGGCCCTGGGCTGGATGGCCCGCCGGGAGGTGAGCGGGCTGGATCTGGTGCTGCTGGACCCGCCGTTTGGTGCGGATCTGTTCGATGCGGCCGTGCGTGCGGCACTGCCCTTGCTGACGCCGGAGGGCTGGCTGTACCTGGAAGCCGACCGCCCGTTCGACGCGGCGGCCTGCGCCGCATGGGGCTGCCGCCTGCACCGCCAGGGACGCGCCGGTCTGGTGCATTTCCATCTGCTGCAGCGTGGAGCCGCGCACGCGGCCGACTACACTGGCGCATGACGTCGATCAGGAGCCTGTCTTGAACCCCGTGACCCAGGATCTCACCGCGATCTACCCCGGCACTTTCGACCCGATGACCCTCGGTCACCAGGATCTGATGCGCCGAGGCAGCCGCCTGTTCAGCCGCCTGATCCTGGCGGTCGCGGCTGGTCACCACAAGCGCACGATGTTCAGCGTCGAGGAGCGCCTGGAGATCGCCCAGGAGCTGGCAGCGCCGTACCCCAATGTCGAGGTGATCGCCTTCCGCGGCCTGCTGCGCAACTTCGTCATCGAACACGACGGCAAGGTGGTGGTGCGCGGCCTGCGGGCGGTGAGCGACTTCGAATACGAGTTCCAGATGGCCGGCATGAACCGCCAGCTGATGCCCGAGGTCGAGACGCTGTTCCTGACCCCGAGCGACCAGTACCAGTTCATCAGCGGCACCTTCGTGCGCGAGATCGCGGTGCTGGGCGGCGATGTCTCGAAGTTCGTCGCGCCGATGGTGCTGCAGCGCCTGCAGCAGCGCGTCGCGCAAAGCTGAGGCCGGGACCGACCATGGCCCTGCTCATCACCAGCGAGTGCATCAACTGCGATGTCTGCGAGCCCGAGTGCCCGAACCAGGCGATCTCGATGGGTGACGAGTTCTACGTCATCGACCCGGCGCGCTGCACCGAATGTGTCGGCCACTTCGGCGAGCCGCAGTGCGTGCAGGTCTGCCCGGTCGAGTGCATCCCGGTGAACCCGGACCACGTCGAGACCCCCGAGCAGCTGCAGGCCAAGTACGAGCGCCTGCAACGCACCGCGTTGCCGCGGCTGGTCGTCGGCTGAACAAGGTCGCGGTCAGGTCGCCGCGGGTTCGTCCGGTGTCGGGGCCGGTGGCTTGGGCGGACGAGGGGGCTTCGGGCGCTGTGGTCCGGCGTGCAGCGCGGCCGTTGCCTTCAGCATGTCGCCCGCCAGCAGGGTGTCCAGCGCCGCCATCGAGCGGTCGATGCAGCCCTCAATGGCCTCGCGCTCGGCGGCCGGCGGCTTGCGCAACACGAAGTCCGCCACCTCCGCCCGCACCCCCGGGTGCCCGATGCCCAGCCGCAGGCGCCAGAACGCGGGCGAGCCGAGCTGGGCCTGGATGTCCTTGAGCCCGTTGTGGCCGGCCGCGCTGCCCCCTTGCTTGAGCTTCATCTGGCCGGG
>OFSF01000509.1_pt1 | contig 15011 bp, 13 predicted proteins | sample 1543271 | NCBI WGS metagenome assembly OFSF01 (sample SAMN07774227, study PRJEB24372) | wastewater metagenome | isolation source: Exp Tend VB 100WW | collected 2016-02
CTGGCCGTGGCTGGCCGCCGAGTCCTTGACCTGGTTGCCGAGCTTGCCCGGCAGTCCCGCCAGTGCCCATACCGGCTGCACCAGGCTGTTGGCCTGCCCGCGCAGCTGCGCAAGCCAGCCGGCCTGGTCGTCAAGCACGATCAGGGTGATGGCCAGTGCGAGATAAGCCAGCAGACGCAGCGGGCTGGCGGCATCACCGGATCGGGAAGCAACGGGAGGTCCGGCGTAGGGCGGCACGGCAACGATTCAACTGGCAGAAGGCGGAAGGGAAACACGCGGACGCCCCGCCGGTGCCGGCCTACCCTCATGGTGGGCCGCACCCCGGAGGGGCGCTGCGGGCGCAGGCAGCCGGGACGGCTTATTCCGGCGCAAAGAACTCGTTGCCGTGCATGTCGACCAGCTCCAGCGCACGGCCACCGCCGCGGGCCACGCAGGTCAGCGGATCGTCCGCCACCTGCACGTGCAGGCCGGTTTCCTCGGAAATCAGGCGGTCCAGGTCACGCAGCAGGGCGCCACCACCGGTCAGCACGATGCCGCGCTCGGCGACGTCGGCGCACAGTTCCGGCGGGGTCTGTTCCAGCGCCAGCTTGACCGCGCTGACGATGCCCGACAGCGGCTCGTGCAGGGCTTCAAGCACCTCGTTGGAGCTGATCTTGATCATCTTCGGCACGCCCTCGGCGAGGTTGCGGCCGGAGATTTCCATTTCGATCACTTCCGCCTGCGGGTAGGCACAGCCCAGCTCGACCTTGATGCGCTCGGCGGTGGCTTCACCGATCAGCATGCCGTGGTTGCGGCGCACGTAGTTGGTGATCGACTCGTCGAAGCGGTCGCCGCCGATGCGGACCGAAGCCGAATAGACGATGCCGTTGAGCGAGATCACCGCAACTTCGGTGGTGCCGCCGCCGATGTCGATGACCATCGAGCCACGGGCTTCGGTGACCGGCATGCCGGCGCCGATCGCGGCGGCCATCGGCTCTTCGATCAGGAACACGTCACGGGCACCGGCTTCCTCGGCCGATTCCTTGATCGCGCGGCGCTCGACCTGGGTCGAGCCGGCCGGCACGCAGACCAGCACGCGCGGGCTCGGGCGCAGCACGCGCGACTTGTGCACCTTCTTGATGAAGTGCTTGAGCATCGCCTCGGTGTAGGTGAAGTCGGCGATGACGCCGTCCTTCATCGGGCGGATGGTGGTGATGTGGCCCGGGGTACGGCCAAGCATCTGCTTGGCTTCGGCGCCTACGGCTGCCACCGAGCGGGTACCACCAATGGCACGGTCCTGACGCACGGCCACGACCGATGGCTCGTTCAGCACGATCCCCTGCCCGCGCACGTAGATGAGGGTATTGGCCGTGCCCAGGTCGATGGACAGGTCGTTGGAGAACATGCCACGGAGTTTCTTGAACATCTGAGGAAGGAGTCCTGAGGGGTGTCGTGCCCGCCGCGGGATGGCGAAAAAATGGGCAGAAATCGAGGCCGACAAGCCTAGCAACCCGCCTGCCGCCGAGCAAGGAAAAAACTAGCTGAACCCGCGTCTTCACAGGCTTTCGGCCTGATCGGGTCTCACCCGGTTCTGGCCCTGAGCGGCACCAGCGGGTAACCTTTGCGCCGTCGGGCGCCCAAGGGCGCCGTTTGCTTGCCCGCCGAACCGGGCCGGCCCACCCCAAAATTCACCGCATAGGCTTACATCGATGTCCGCTCTGATCTGTGGTTCTCTTGCCTTCGACACCATCATGGTGTTCCCGGACCAGTTCAAGAATCACATCCTGCCGGACAAGGTGCACATCCTGAACGTGTCCTTCCTGGTGCCGCGCATGCGCCGCGAGTTCGGCGGCTGCGCCGGCAACATCGCCTACAACCTGCACCTGCTGGGCGGCCAGCCGATCCCGATGGGCACCGTGGGTTCGGACTTCGGCCCGTACCGCGAATACTTCGACGGCCTGGGCATCGACCTGTCGCGCGTGCGCGTGATTGATGAGCTGTTCACCCCGCAGGCGTTCATCACCACCGACCACGACAACAACCAGATCACCGCCTTCCACCCGGGCGCGATGATGCGCTCCTACGAGAACCACGTGCGTGGCGTACCGGGCGTGACTCTGGGGCTGGTCGGCCCGGACGGCCGCGAAGGCATGATCCAGAACGCGCAGGAATTCCACGAAGACGGCATTCCGTTCATCTTCGACCCGGGCCAGGCCATGCCGCTGTTCAACGGCCCGGAGCTGCGCGCGTTCATCGAGCAGGCCGACTACGTGGTGGTCAACGACTACGAGTCGAACCTGCTGCAGGAGCGCACCGGCTGGGATGAGAAAGAGATCGTCAGCCGGGTCAAGGCCTACATCACCACCCGTGGCCCGAAGGGCGCGGTCATCCACACCCCGGAAAAGAGCTACGACATCCCGCCGGCGCACGAGCGCCGCGTGGTCGACCCGACCGGCTGTGGCGACGCATTCCGCGCCGGCCTGATCTACGGCATCCAGAAGGGCTACGACTGGCTGACCATCGGCCGCATGGGCAACCTGATGGGCGCGCTGAAGGTCGAGCACCCGGGCACGCAGAACCAGCGCTTCACCTTTGACGAGTTCAACGAGCAGTTCAAGCAGCAGTTCGGTTACGCGCTGGGCGCGTAAACCGAACTGCCCGCGCACCCGCTCGGTGGGTGTCGACCTTGGTCGACACCCTGTGCCTTGGTAGGTGTCGACCTTGGTCGACACTGCCGGCCAGCGGCCGGCACTACCCCTTCTGCTGCCAGGCGGCCAACAGGTCGCGGCAATCGGCGAAATGCCAGTCGGCACCGCCTGGCCACGGGTTCTCCGGCAGGTTGACCAGTACGGTATGGGCGCCCGCGGCGCGCCCGCACTCCAGGTCATAGGCGTGGTCTCCGACCATCACCGCCTCCGCAGCCCCGATTCCCCAGCGTCGAAGATGCTGCTGCAGGCCATCCGGCGACGGCTTGGGCACCGCTTCATCGCGGCCGATGATGTCGGCATCGCCGAACAGTTCCCCGACCCCGATCGCGTCCAGGGTCAGCTTCGCCAGCGCATGATCGTTGCGGGTCAGGATGCCCAGCCGGCAGCCCGCCGCCGACAGCGCGCGCAGCAGCTTCACCGCACCCGGCGCCGGCAGTGCCTCCTCGGCCAGCGCACGTTCGTGATCCAGCAGCCACTCGCGCTTGGCCTGCGCCGGCGCATCCGGCAGCGCTGCGATATGGTCGAGGATATCTTCCTCCGCGGCGATCTGCAGCGCGCGGCGGATCGCGGCGAAATCATGCACAGCGACGGTCAGTGTGCCGTCCATGTCGAACACCCAGTGCCGGATCGCGGACAACGCGTGCACTGCGCTGCCCGCCACAACCATCACTGCCACCACTGCGGCATGCGGCTGGCGTCGACACCACCGGTTTCGAACACGGCGGTACGCGTGCCGCCGGCCTTGACCGGGAACTCGATGCTGATCGACTTGCCCTTGGCTGCCAGCTTCCACAGTGCTTTCTGGTCGGTGATGAACAGCGCGATGGCTTCATCGGTCTTCGGGCGCCAGGCCGCCATGGAAATCGGCTTGCCGTCGTCCACGGTCACCTTCACCGTGCACTGCGGGCAACGGAAATCGCCGGCCTGCAGCACCAGGTAGGCATGCCGCTTCCACTCCGGGTGATCGCGGAACACCAGCTGCACCGGCTTGGCACCGCTGCCATCCACGTCCACCCGTTCCTTGCTGTAGATCTGCGCCGAAACCTGGTTGCCCTTGTTGCCCACCGGGATCTGGTTGTACTGCCACAGCGCCTGCATGCGGCGCAGGTCGCGCGCAGCATCGCCCTTGGCCTTGACCTCGTCGAAGCCGGCGGCGATGCGCTCGGCGGCGGCGGTGTCCTTGTACTGGTCCAGCAGCGAGGCGCCATGCAGGCGCGCACGCTCCCAGTCCTGTGCGGCCACGGCCATGTCGTACTGCTTGGCCACGTCTTCGGCCTTGGCTTCCTTCTGTGCCTGCACGGCGGCAGCGGCGGCTTCCTGCGCCTTGCGCTCTTCCTCGGGGTTGCTGCAGGCAGCCAGGGCCAGGGTGCAGGCGGTGAGCAGGATCAGTCGTTTCATGGCGGAGGTCCTTCGTGTTTTCGCATTTCTGTAGAGTCGAGCCATGCTCGACTGGCGCTTCAACAGCAGTCGAGCATGGCTCGACTCTACAAAAAAGCGCCGGGGGATGCCCGGCGCGTTTTCTTACTTGGCTTCGGCCTTGGCCAGCATGTCCTGGACCGAGGCGGTGGTGATCGGGTGGTAGCCCGGCTTGGCCTTTTCGAAGGCCTGCTTGGCCAGCTCCAGCCCCTTCGGCGTTTTCACCAGTTCGGCGTAGATCGGCATGATCAGCTTGCGACGGCCGACGCGCTCGATGAACGCGGCTGCGCCTTCATTGGCCTGCTCGTAGCCGCTGCGGATTGCCAGCGGGTACCAGCGCATGGCGATCTCGCCATTTGGGGTGCCGGTGAAGTGGAAGGCCTTGTCCAGCGTGGCCAGCTTGTCCAGCGGCTGGGTCGCGCCCAGGCCGTCGATGAAGCGCACCCATTCCTGCGTGCTCCAGTCGGCGATGACCTGGCTGCTCGGCACGGTGCCGGCGCTGGCGAAGGCGATACGCGCGGTATCGACGCTGCTGAAGTTGCGCGACTGCGCCTTGGCCGCGAACGCCGGGATGCCCGGCTCATCCAGCCACGCCTTCAGTTCGGCTTCCGTCACTGCCGACGGATTCTTCGGCAGCAGGTTCTTCTTCAGGTACTCGACGAACTGGTCGGTGTTCGCGCTCTGGAAGGCGTGGTCATCGAACCAGCCACGCAGGAACGGATCGAAGGTTTCGCGGCCGAAGCGCTGCTCCAGGAATTCCAGGAACCACGAACCCTTGACGTAGGCGACCTGGCTCAGGGCTTCGTCGGGGTCACGCTCGTTCAGCGGCGGCAGCGCCAGCGCCTGGTCGGCCGGGCTCATGTCCTTCACTTCGGCCAGCAGGTCGGTCTGGTCGATCTGCTTCTCCATCTCGGCCATTTCCTTGCCGTACAGAGCTTCGGTGATGCGGCCCTGGACGTAGGTGGTGAAGCCTTCATTGAGCCAGATGTCCTTCCAGCTGGCGTTGGTCACCAGGTTGCCCGACCAGCTGTGCGCCAGTTCGTGGGCGACCAGCGAGACCAGCGACTTGTCACCGACGATCACGGTCGGGGTGGCGAAGGTCAGGCGCGGGTTCTCCATGCCGCCGAACGGGAATGACGGCGGCAGCACCAGCATGTCGTAGCGGCCCCAGCGGTATTCGCCGTACAGCTTCTCGGCGGCACCGATCATCTTCTCGGTGTCTTCGAACTCCTTGGCGGCCTTGTTGACCATGGTCGGCTCGGCCCAGACGCCGGAGCGGCCGGAGATCGGCTCGAACACCAGGTCGCCGGCGGCGATGGCCAGCAGGTACGACGGAATCGGCTGCGGCATCTTGAAGGTGTAGTCACCGTCACGCGCGGCCTTCGGATCGTTGTCGGCGCTCATCAGCACCATCACGTCCGGGCGCGAGACCACGTGCGCGCTGTAGGTGAAGCGCACGCTCGGGGTGTCCTGCAGCGGCACCCAGGAACGGGCGTGGATGGCCTGCGACTGGCTGAACATGAAGGGCAGCTTCTTGCCCTCGGTCATCGACGGTGCCAGCCACTGCAGGCCCGAGGCGGTCGGCGCGGTGTGGTAGGTCACTTCCACCTTGGCCGGCTGTTCCGGGGCTTCGATGGTCAGCTTGCTGCCGAACACCTTGTCAGCGGCGGCCAGCTCGAACTTCAACGGGCTGCGCGCGCCATCGGCGGCGATCGCCTCGACCTTGGACACGGTCAGCTCGCGGGTGTCGAGCACCAGCTGCTTGGCATCCTTCTGCTTCCATTCCAGGGTGTAGGTGGCGGTGCCGCCGATCTGCTTCTGGTCGAAGTCCAGCTTCAGATCCAGCGCGATGTCCTTGATGACGACCTTGTCCGGCTCGGCGTACGAGCTTTCGTCGTGGCTGCGGTTCTCGGCGTTCACGGGGGCGGCGGGGGCCTTTTCGGCAGTCGGGGCAGCGGCGGGCGCGGCCGCCTCCTGGGAGCAGCCGGCGGCCAGGGCCACGGCCAGCGGAAGGAGCATCAGCGGATTACGCATGAATCGGGACCGTTACGGGGATCAGACCCCCAATGGTAACTCCCTCCGGCCCCGCAGGCGTTGCGCGGTGCGGGGTAATGGCGGGCGGGGCCGATCCTGCGCCTCCGGCGCATGCCAACCAAGGTTGGCTTCTACAGGTAGGTGCCAACCTTGGTTGGCCTCTACCGGTAGGTGCCAACCTTGGTTGGCTTCTACAGGTAGGTGCCAACCTTGGTTGGCATCCACAGGTAGGTGCCAACCTTGGTTGGCACCCACCAGGGCAGGGCTTACAGCTTGTAGCCGGAGTGGATCGAGACGATGCCGCCGGTCAGGTTCTTGTAGTGGCAGCGCTCGAAGCCGGCCTGCCCCATCATCGCCTTCAGCTCATCCTGCGGCGGATGCTTGCGGATGCTCTCGGCCAGGTACTGGTAGCTGTCCGAATCGTTGGCGAACAGCTTGCCCAGCTTGGGCAGGATCTTGAACGAGTGGAAGTCGTAGATCGGCTTGAACCAGTCGGCGGTGACTTCGGAGAATTCCAGCACGCGGGCCTGGCCACCCACCTTCAGCACGCGGTACATCTCGCGCAGGCCAGCGTCCTTGTCGGTCACGTTGCGCAGGCCGAAGGCGATCGTGACCAGGTCGAAGCTGTTGTCCGGGAACGGCAGGGCTTCGGCATTGCACTGCACGTAGTCCAGGCCGAGCACCAGGCCGCGGTTGGTCAGGCGGTCACGGCCGACCGACAACATGCCGGCGTTGATGTCGCCCAGCACCACCGAGCCCTCGGCGCCGACGCGCTCCTTCAGCAGGGCGGCGATATCGCCGGTGCCGCCGGCCAGGTCGAGCACACGGTCGCCCGGCTTCACCTGCGAGGTCGCCACGTAGTAGCGCTTCCACGCCCGGTGCACGCCCAGGCTCATCAGGTCGTTCATCAGGTCGTAGTTGCGCGCGACCGAGGTGAACACCTGGCCGACCAGCTTCTGCTTGTCCTTGGCGGCGACGTCGCGGAACCCGAAATGGGTGGTACCGGCTTTGTAGGGGGATTCGCTCATGCCCCGATTATCGCACCGCCGGGGGCCAGCGGCACCCCCTGCCCGTATCATGGCGGGCCACGACTTACCGGAGCCCCGCATGATCACCACGCCCGACTACCAGGCCCTGCTGCAGACCGCCATCGCCGAAGCCCGCCAGGGCCTGGCCGAAGGCGGCGTGCCGATCGGCGCGGCGCTATACCACAACGACGGCCGCCTGCTCGGCTGCGGCCACAACCGCCGCGTGCAGGAAGGCGACCCGTCGGTGCACGGCGAAACCGATGCGTTCCGCAAGGCCGGCCGCCAGCGCCGCTACCAGGACACCATCATGGTCACCACCCTGGCGCCGTGCTGGTACTGCTCGGGCCTGGTGCGCCAGTTCAACATCGGCACCGTAGTGGTGGGCGAATCGCGCACCTTCCAGGGCGGCATCGACTGGCTGCGGGAAAACGGCGTCAACGTGATCGACCTGGACAGCCAGGAATGCGTGGACCTGCTGGGCGGCTTCATTGCGCAGTACCCGGAGATCTGGAACGAAGACATCGGTGAATGAACACCACGCAGTGTGCTGTTGAACCCGCTTAATGAACGCTTCAGTGCCGGCACGCCCTAGTGCCGGCAGCGTTTGCGGCCAATGCCGTGAACCTGTGCACAGTCAGCTGCGCTGCGTGCACACGCTGCGGTAACACCCCACCCGGCTGCCGCGCCTAGGGTGGGGTTACCGGGACTTCCTTCCCCGGCGGAGCCAGCCATGTGCGCGCACGCCGTACGCCCCACGCCCGACCCGATCCTCGACGCCATTCGCAAGCGCCTGCAGCAGCATTATGCGCTGTACCAGCGTGGCGCCCTGTTCTGGACCGCCTACCAGGGCCTGCAGCTGGAACTGGTGCGCGGCCACCCGCTCGACCATGAGCACCTGTGCAATGCAATGGCCGACATGGCCGAAGACCTCGGCGCGGTCGAGCATGCGCAACTGGTAGGCAATCGCAACGCCAGCTGCACATCGCGCTGACGCGGCTTCCACTGCCCCATCGGCCACACTCGGATGAACCCCCACTCCCTCTCCACTCAACCGAACTGGATTGTCATGCACGCCGAAGTTCCCACCATTCCCCCGGTCATCAACGTTGACGCCGAGCTTGACCACTGGCGCCGCCAGCATGCCGACGGCGCACTACCGCACAACTCGTTCGGCTCCTACGTGCCGTGGATCAAGTTCGCCTGTGATTCGCTGATCACCCAGCCGCGCGCCAGCAATGCGCAGCGCGACGAGATGTTCCAGACCCAGTACGCCCTGCAGATCATGCCGCGCCTGAGCGAAGCCCAGGCCCGCGAATTCGTCGACCGTTGCTGGCAGCACGTCTACCAGACCAGCCCGGTGCGCCTGCAGGACGCCCCGCGCCTGCGCGCCTGAGCTGCACGGCCCCTGCACGAGCCACCGCCCATCATCCTCGTCACCTGAGTGGGACGACGACGATGAAAGTACGAAACCTGTTCAATACGATCGCCAAGAAGGCCGCGGCCGCCACCGGCTCGCCGTGGACCTTCCTGGCTGCAGTAGCGATCGTGGTGATCTGGGGCATCAGTGGTCCGGTGTTCGGTTTCAACGACACCTGGCAGCTGGTGATCAACACCGGCACCACCATCATCACCTTCCTGATGGTGTTCCTGATCCAGCACACGCAGAACGCGGACACCGCCGCGATGCAGATCAAGCTGGACGAGCTGATCCGGGCGACGGCCGAAGCCAACAACGAACTGTTGGATCTGGAAGAGCTGGACGAAGCGCGCCTGGAAGAGATCCGCGCCGAGTACGAGCAGATGGCGCGCGAAGCCGGCGATGCGCTCGCGCGGGTGCGCGCCTGCCATGCAGCGCGGCGCGACGATGAAGCGGTGTAGCAGGTCCTGAAATGACAATGCCGGCCAGCGGCCGGCATTACCCTCGATCTCCAGGTAGGTGCCAACCTTGGTTGGCACAGGGCCAGCCGCCTGCGCTGACGCATCCGTGCCAACCAAGGTTGGCACCTACCAGAAGCACTGCTTACCCGCGCTCGTGCCAGCCGCCGCCCAGCACCTTGTACAGGGTGATGCGGTTGGCCTGCTGGGCCAGCTGCGCCTGCAGCTGGGTCTGCTGCGCGTTGTAGGCGGTACGGCGCGCATCAAGCAGGGTCACGAAGCTGTCCAGGCCAGCGTCGTAGCGTGCCTGCGACAGGCGGTTGGCCTGTTCGGCCGCTTCCACCAACCGCTGCTGTGAACTCACCTGCTCATCCAGGCTGACATTCAACGCCAGCGCATCGGCGGTTTCGCGGAAGCCCACCTGGATCGACTTCTCGTACTGCGCCAGCGCAATGTCACGGTCCGCATTGGCGATGGCCAGATTGGCGCGCAGCTTGCCCCCCTGGAAGATCGGCAGCGTGATCTTCGGCAGGAAGCTCCACACGCGGGTCCCGCTGTCGAACAGGTTGGACAATTCGCTCGAACCACTACCGATGCTGCCGGTCAGCGAGATGCTCGGGAAGAACGCCGCGCGTGCCGCACCGATGTTGGCGTTGGCAGCCAGCAGCTGGTGTTCGGCGGCCATGATGTCCGGGCGCTGCAGCAACACGTCGCTGGGCAGGCCGGCCGGCGGCGGTGCCAGTGCCAGCAGCTGCGGTTCGATGCTGTCCGGCAGCAGTGCCGGATCCAACTGGCCACCGGCCAGCAGCGCCAGCGCATTGCGGTCCTGGGCCAGCTGGCCACGCAGGCGTGCAGCATCCGTACGTGCGGTCTCGACCAGGGTACGGGTCTGGGTCAGCTCCAGCGCCGAACTGCCACCGCGCTCGTGGCGGGCCTCGGCCAGGCGCAGCGAATCCTCGTAGGTCTTCAGCGTGGCATCGGCGATCTTCAGCCGCTGCGCATCAGCCCCGTAGGTCAGCCACGCCGTGGCGGTCTCGGCCACCAGGCTCAGCTGCGCGTTGCGGCGGTTGGCGGCCACGGCGAAGTACTGCTGCAGCGCCGCTTCACTGAGATTGCGCACGCGGCCGAACAGATCCAGCTCGAACTCGGCTACGCCGACACCGGCGGTGAACTGCTCGGTGACACCGGCGTCGGTACCACGGCGGTCCATCTGACCGGTGACGGCCACGCCGGGCACACGGTCGGCGCGCTGTACGCGGTACTGGCCGCGCGCGCGTTCAACGTTGAGTACGGCCACGCGCAGGTCGCGGTTGTTCTGCAGCGACTGGTCGATCACCTGCTGCAGGCGCGCATCGGTGAAGAAGTCGCGCCAGCCGACGGCGGCGACATCGGCCACCTCGCCCTGCGCGGCCTCGGCCGGCCACTGCGCTGGAATGGCCGGAGCAACGGCGGTGTTCTTCGGCACCAGGGTGGAACAGCCGGCCAGCGCGAGCGCGGCGGCAATGGAAAGGAACAGGGATGCACTTTTCATGGGAATGACTTCCATCGGTACTGCCGGATGGCAGGAGGTAGTGCCGGCCGCTGGCCGGCAACCTCGTTGGATTCACATCACGCGGGCAGTAGGTGCCGGCCAGCGGCCGGCACTACCGTTTCAGGTCACGTCGTGGACTTGCGCTTGAACACGCGCTGCACCACCACGAAGAACAGCGGCACGAAGAACACGCCGAGCACGGTGCCGACGATCATGCCGCCGAGCACACCGGTGCCGATCGCCTGCTTGGCACCGGAGCCGGCACCGGTGGAGATTGCCAGCGGCACCACGCCCATGCCGAAGGCCAGCGAGGTCATCACGATCGGGCGCAAGCGGTCGCGCACGGCGTGCATGATCGACTCGATCAGGCTGGCCCCCTTCTCCAGGTTTTCCTTGGCGAACTCGACGATCAGGATCGCGTTCTTGCTGGTCAGGCCCACCGTGGTCAGCATCGCCACCTGGAAGTAGATGTCGCGTTCCAGGCCCTTGAAGGTATTGGCCAGCACCGCGCCGAGGATACCCAGCGGGGCCGCCAGCAGCACCGCGGTCGGCACGCTCCAGCTTTCATACATCGCGGCCAGGCACAGGAACACGATCATCAGCGACAGCGTGTACAACAGCGGCGTCTGCGAGCCGGCCTGGCGTTCCTGGTAGGACATCGCCGTCCACTCGATGCCGAAGCCCGCCGGCAGCTGCTTGGCCAGCTGTTCGATCTCGGCCATGGCATCACCGGACGCGACACCCGGGGCCGGTTCGCCCTGGATTTCCATCGCCGACACACCGTTGTAGCGCTCAAGACGCGGCGAACCGTAGTCCCAGTGCTTGGTGGCGAACGCGCTGAACGGCACCATCTCGCCCTTGTCGTTCTTCACGGACCACAGATCGAAGTCCTCCGGCACCATGCGGAACGGCTGGTCGGCCTGCACGAACACACGCTTGACGCGGCCACGATCGACGAAGTCGTCGATGTACGAGCTGCCCCATGCGGCGGCCAAGGTACCGTTGATCTGGTCGATCGACAGCCCCAGCGAGGTCGCCTTGGCTGCATCGATGTCGATGCGGAACTGCGGCGTGTCTTCCTGGCCGTTCGGGCGCACGTTGGCCAGCTTCTTGCTGCCGGCGGCGAGGCCCAGCAGCTGGTTGCGCGCGGCCACCAGTGCCTCGTGCCCCTGGCCGCTGTTGTCCTTCAGGAAGAAGGTGTAGCCCGACGCGGTACCCAGTTCCGGAATGGCCGGCGGCGGGAAGGCGAAGATGAAGGCATCCTTGATCTGGCCCAGTGCCGCCATCGCGCGACCGGTGATCGGCATCACGCCATTGTCGGCGTCACGCTCGCTCCAGTCCTTCAGCTTGACGAATGCCATGCCCGCGTTCTGGCCCATGCCGGCGAAGCTGAAGCCCTGCACCGAGAACACCGAGTCCACCGCATCCTTCTCGTTCTGCAGGAAGTGGTTTTCCAGTGCCGCGATCGATTCCAGCGTACGTTCCTGGGTGGCACCGACCGGCGCCTGCACCAGCGCCATCAGCACGCCCTGGTCTTCGTTGGGCAGGAACGAGCTGGGCAGGCGCACGAACAGCACGCCCATCAGCACGAACAGTGCCGCCACGATGCCCATGAAGCGCCACGGACGGTGGATGATGCCGCGCACGCCGCGCTGGTAGCTTTCGCTGGTGCGGTCGAAGCCGCGGTTGAAACCGTTGAAGAAGCGACCGGACCAGCCCTTGTGTGCGACGTGGTGCTCACCCTTCTTCAGCGGCTTGAGCATGGTCGCGCACAGCGCCGGGGTCAGCACGATCGCGACCAGCACCGACAGCGCCATCGCCGAAACGATCGTGGCCGAGAACTGGCGATAGATCACGCCTGTGGAGCCGCTCATGAAGGCCATCGGCACGAACACCGCCGACAGCACCAGGCCGATACCCACCAGCGCGCCGGTGATCTGGCCCATCGACTTGCGGGTGGCCTCAAGCGGCGACAGTCCTTCCTCGGACATGATGCGCTCGACGTTCTCCACCACCACGATGGCATCGTCCACCAGCAGGCCGATCGCCAGCACCATCGCGAACATGGTCAGCATGTTCACCGAGAAGCCCAGCATCGCCAGCACGCCGAAGGTACCCAGCAGCACCACCGGCACGGCGATGGTCGGGATCAGGGTGGCGCGGAAGTTCTGCAGGAACAGGTACATCACCACGAACACCAGCACGATCGCTTCGATCAGGGTCTGCACCACGCCCTTGATCGACACGCGCACGAACGGGGTGGTGTCGTACGGGATCTCGGCCTTCAGGCCGGCCGGGAAGAAGCTCTTCATGTCCTGCAGCGCGGCATCCACGCCGGCCGCGGTATCCAGCGCGTTGGCGCCGGTGGCCAGGGTAACCGCCAGGCCGCTGGCCGGCTGGCCGTTGTAGCGGGTGACGAAGTCGTAGGACTCTGCACCCAGTTCGACGCGGGCGACATCGCCCAGGCGCAGTTCGGCACCGTCCTGCGCGCCGCGCACGATGATGTTGCGGAACTGTTCCGGGGTCTGCAGGCGCGACTGCGCATTGATGGTGGCGTTGAGCTGCTGGCCCTTGATCGACGGCGCGCCGCCGAGCTGGCCGATGGCCACCTGGGCGTTCTGTGCCTTGATCGCTGCGGTCACTTCCGCAACCGACAGGCCATAGGTATGCAGCTTGTTCGGGTCCAGCCAGATGCGCATGGCGTACTTGCCACCGAACACCTGGATGTTGCCCACGCCCGGCACGCGGCTCAGACGGTCGACGACATTGGAACCGACGTAGTCGGCGATGTCGTTGGCGTCCATGCTGCCGTTCTCGGACACGAACGCAATGACGTTCAGGAAGCCCGAGCTGGACTTGGCCACGTTGATGCCCTGCCGCTGCACTTCCTGCGGCAGCAGCGGCATGGCCAGCTGCAGCTTGTTCTGCACCTGTACCTGGGCGATGTCCGGGTTGGTGCCGCTCTCGAAGGTCAGGGTGATGGTGGCCTGGCCGTTGGACGAGCTGTTGGAGGAGAAATAGATCAGGCCATCAAGGCCCTTCATGTTCTGCTCGATGATCTGCGTCACCGAGTCCTCGACCACCTTGGCCGATGCACCCGGGTAGGTGGCGCTGATTTCCACCGCCGGCGGTGCGACGTTGGGGTACATCGAGACCGGCAGCTTGAACAGGGCCAGGCCGCCGGCGAGCATGATGATGATGGCGATCACCCATGCAAAGATGGGTCGATCGATGAAAAAGCGTGCCATGGGGTTCTCCGCTTACTTCGCGTCGCCGGCCGGAGCGGCAGGCTGGGCGGCCGCTGCCGGCTTGGCCGGAGCCGCGCCCTTCTCGGTGGCCTTGACCGGCATGCCGGGGCCGATCTTCTGCAGGCCTTCGACAATGACCTTGTCGCCGGCCTTCAGACCGTCCTCGACCAGCCACTTGTCGCCGACCGTGCGGCTGACCTTGACCGGGCGCACTTCGACCTTGTTGTCCTTGTCGACCACCATCGCGGAGGTGTCACCCTTCGGATCGCGGGCGATGCCGGCCATCGGCACCAGCACTGCATCGCTGCGCACACCGCCGCCGATCACCGCGCGCACGTACGTGCCCGGCATCAGCAGGCCGTCCGGATTGTCCACCTTCACGCGCAGGCCGAAGCTGCCAGTGGCCGGGTCGACGCTGACTTCGGAGAACTCCAGCGTGCCCTTGTGCTCGAAGGTGCTGCCGTCTTCCATCAGGATGCTGACCGGCAGCGTCTGGTTGTCCTGCAGGCGGCCCGCGGCCAGCTCACGGCGCAGCTGCAGCAGCTCGGCCGAGGACTGGGTCAGGTCCACATAGATCGGGTCCAGCTGCTGCACGGTGGCCAGCGCATTGGCCTGGCCGGCGCTGACCAGCGCACCCTGGGTGACGCTGGACTTGCCGATGCGGCCGCTGATCGGCGCGGTGATGCGGGCGTAGCCCAGAGTGACGTTGGCCGCATCCAGCGAGGCCTTGGCGGCGCCGACGTCAGCCTCGGCCTGCTTCTGCGCGGCCACCGCGTTTTCCAGGTCCTGCTGGCTGACCGCATCAACCTTGGCCAGCTCGGTGATGCGCTTGGCGCTCAGGCGCGCGGCGTTGGCGGTGGCCTCGGCACGCGCCAGCTGGGCACGGGCACTGTTGGCCTGTGCGCGGTAGCTGGCGTCCTCGATCTGGTACAGCGGCTCGCCGGCCTTGACCATGCCGCCCTCGGTGAACAGGCGCTTGGCGACGATGCCGTTGACCTGCGGACGCACTTCGGCGACCAGGAAGGCGTTGGTACGGCCCGGCAGCTCGCGGGTCAGGCCCACGGTCTCGGACTTCAGCGTGACCACGGTGACGTCACCCGGGCCCTGTTCGGGGGCCTGGGGTTGACCGCCGCAGGCAGCCACGGTCGCGGCGATTGCCAGCGACAGTGCAAAGGGTCGGATTCGGCTCAGC
>OFSF01000512.1_pt1 | contig 14960 bp, 18 predicted proteins | sample 1543271 | NCBI WGS metagenome assembly OFSF01 (sample SAMN07774227, study PRJEB24372) | wastewater metagenome | isolation source: Exp Tend VB 100WW | collected 2016-02
AAATATACATATAATAACAAAAACATCGAATAATTTGGTGGAAGAAGAGGGATTCGAACCCACGGAAGCTTGCGCTTCGGGAGTTTAGTAAACTCCTGCTTTAAACCACTCAGCCATCCTTCCATATCCTAAAATGGTGGCCCATGTCGGTATCGAACCAACCCAGCCCGAAGGCATCGCATTTACAGTGCGAACCGCGTCCTTAGCGGTATAATGAGCCATTTAAAATTGTCATTTGAGTCAACCTCAATTTCGCCAATGACGTGGCGTTTGCAAATGGAGCGGCAGACAGGGATCGAACCTGCGACATCAAGTTTGGAAAACTCGCTCTCTACCAACTGAGATACTACCGCAAAAATTATTTTTTCTTCAAGAAATCTTCTGGTTTTTTAGCAAACTTCTTTGAAAGAAGTGTTATACCCTGAAGTATTTCTGGACTTATAACACCAGTTATGCCATAACTGATTGCTTTTGTCAAGCTACTTACTTCTATTTGTTCTAAAATAAACCATGCGATTGTTGAACATATCGCCGCTGCGATGATTCGCTTGATTTGTTCAATGGGAGTGCGTTTTACACCATCCATGAAAGTTCTTGCTAACATACCCAGTGCTCCGATCAGAGCAACAACCCATCCACCTTTTAAAAACTCGACGAGAATATCTTTGTCTTCCATAAATTATGATGTATGTGTATAAATATGATTAGTATCGAACAAAACTTCAGTTTTATTTACTTTTTTTAAACTTGGTGGTGCCGATGGGACTCGAACCCACGTTGTTTGTATATCTGGTTAAGAGCCAGAGCTATTCGCCGCTATAGGAACAGCACCATGATAGTTTTTATTTATAGTCGCAACTAATAATAACGACTGGAAAATGTTTGGAGAAAAGCGCTCATTCTACGATCCGTAGGGAATATTACGCCTTTCTCCAACTTTATATTAAAATAAACATGTCACTTCGGCCTCACAACAGATAAACTATCTCTGTTGATGTTGATTCCCACAAAACGGTCGCTATCGCGCCGGTGGCTATTTTAGTGCTTCGGGGTGCATTTTTACCCATCTAAATTGTACTGTGAAAAAACTTGAAATTGATACCTATCACTAACTTCCTCAACTCTACTTACTTTTTTTTATTTGTCAAACTTTTTTTTATTAAATCTCCTAAAACAAAAAACCCACCTCTTTTTAGGAAGGTGGGGCAATTTAGGTTAGACTTTTTATAGTCTCCTTATGCCACACCTTTCGCATCACGACCTTCATTGGCTCCTAGTGTCGGTTGCACAATAAAGCACAAGCTCCAATAAGAGTTCGAATTTTGTGATTTATGTGCTACGCTGTTCATATAAATGATGCTTTGTTATTTAATAAATACAACTATGGTATGAAAAAAATCAAATGTCAATCACTTTTTTATTAAAAAAGTGATATTTTTTCACTTTTTTTGTTAAAAAGAGTGAATTATTTAGAAGTTGCTCTAAAAACGCCGTCCCAATCTGGAGGAAGATTACTTTTTCTAAGCTCCTCAATTCTTTCAACCATCATCTCGTAGTATTGTATAAGTTCTTTATTATGTTTCATTAACACTTCTGCTGTGCTAATGGCTTTATCCCAATTTTGCATTCTGTATTGATTCAAAAACTCAGAATGTACGGAAAACACCGCACTTTGTATCGGCATTCCTTGATTCTCTAGTATGGTATAAATGTTAACGCCTTGTTTTTTTCCTTTTACAGCAATGCAGTCCAATTCAAGACACTTGTATTCGTCTTTTACCATTTCGTATGTCTTTGAACCAATGATGATGCGCACTCCGTATGATTTGCTTTGACCTTCTAGACGAGATGCCAAGTTTACATGATCTCCCAAGCAGGTATAGTCAAATCGTTGTGTTGACCCCATGTTTCCAACAACAACGTCACCTGTGTTTATGCCCAATCCCATTCCAAATGCAGGAATGCCTTCATTTTTTATTTCGGAATTGAAAGTGTCCAATTCTTTTAACATAGACAAAGCAGTTTTCACAGCGTCTTTGGCGTGATTTGGATTATCCAACGGAGCATTCCAGAAAGCCATCTGAGCGTCACCTATATATTTATCGAGTGTACCGTCGTTTTCTAAAATAGCTTTTGTCATGGCGGTCATATATCTGTTCATAATCTTCGTCAGACCTTGAACATCCTTGCCATAGTGCTCTGAAATTGCGGTGAACCCACGAACGTCTGTAAACATTATACTCAATTCTCGTTCATCTCCACCTAACTGTAATAAGCCGGGATTTTTTTGAAGTTTTTCCACCAAAGCCGGAGCTAAATATGTACCGAATTGCTTCTTGATTTGCATCTTGAGTTTATATTCCATCACAAATCTCATGAATATTGCTCCTACCCACGGTAAAAACAAAGCAAGTGTTGGCCAAGTATAATCTAATAAGTAACCATGTTTGTTGAAAACATAAAATCCAACTGCGGTTGGTACACACAATAGTACAGTTACCAATACCCCGTTGTAAACATATCCGAGGTATGCGGCAGCTAAAATTAAAAGTATTCCAAACGTTGCACCAACGGTTAGTTCATACAAATCAAATTCGGCTTTTCTTTCTAGTCTGTTTCCGTCTACCAACATCTGTAAAGTTTGCATGCTAACTTCATATCCTTGAGATATTCCGACGGGTGTTGCTACTGTGTTCGCCAATCCTTCAGCTGTTAATGCCAGCACAACAATCTTTCCTTTTGCTTTAGACCAATCTGCGTCGGTATATGAAATACTCTCAAAATTGTATTTAAAATTGACCCATACTCTACCGTTTGCGTCGGTGTTTATCGGCGGTGTACCTTTTACTCGAACGGCTTGTATTCCAGCTTCATTTATTTTCGCTTGATAGCTGGGTTCTCCTCCGAAGACTCGTAAAATTTCTAACGGCAGGGTTGGATATGTTTCTTTTTTAACTTGTATGATTAAAGGTAATCGTCTCACCACCCCATCCAGTTCCGGTGCTGTTAATAACATACCCACACCGGCAGACGACTCTCCAATCTCTTTAACTGGACCGATTGCGTTGGGATAGTCATACAGCCAACCGTCAGATTGACCCCCAACACTTGCTAGTCCTCTTGGGACAGGAACTCCTTTACCCTTCACGGATGCAGATTGAGATGTAATAACAGGAACTTTTTGCAAGATGTCGATGAATTCTGGGTCTCCGCCCATTCTGTCTTTTTCGGCAAAAATAATAGGAAGAACAACAAGCGCCGCTTCGTTCTCAAATGCTTTCTTTATACCACCGGCCAACTCTGTTCTTGGCCATGGCCACTGACCTTTTTCTTCCAGACTTTTCTCATCTATTTCAATTATAACTACATTCTCACTCTTGACTTTTGGCTGTGACCGTTGGTAATAATCCAACCCTTTCAATCGTATCACTTCTATTGGGTATGGGTCTATTATTCTAAGCGACATCATAGAAATCAATATGATTCCACCAACGATGAATAATTTTAATAGATAAGATTTCATTTTTGAGTGATGTTTACTTTCAACTTAGATCCGAAATTTAATGGATACTCTTTGGTACCACTCTGGTCCGTTATAGAAAATGTAGCATTGGTATCCACCTTTACCTTATAAAAAATTGTACCTTTTCCAGTGCTTATATTTAAAATCGCACTCACACCGTCCGTGGTAAATCCGCCGTTTGTAATAACAGTTGCGGTGGTGATCGTCGGGGTGGTAACTGGAGTTACCGTAGTTTGTGGAGCAGTTTGTGTAGATTGTTTCAACAATGCATCTATAATCGCGACGTTGGTCTCTGGTTGAAGTTTGCTGATGTCTAAAGTAACCGATGCCAATCCAACCGACAGTGAGTTTGAAGTTTTCTCCGTTTGAACTTCTACGGGCGGTGCTTCTTCGGGCGCTGCGCCACTTTCCGAAGAATTTTCTACCTGCGCCACGGAAGTTGATTGATTTGATGCAGAGGTCGAATTACTTTTTGCCTCTGCTTTTGTAGAAGCCGTTTTTTTATTTGAAGAACCATCGTCTTCTTTACTTACTTGCGCCGAAGCTTTTTTAGCTTCTTTTGCTGCTTGTGTAACAGATTTTGGAGTGTCCAATATCAACATGTTGTTGACTTTTGTTTCGTCGTCAAAATTAAGAAGTACCGGTGCAGACGGCACTGTATTTGATGATGCAACCATTGTGGCCTGATATGCTTTTGTTAATACGACCGTCCCCAAACCATTTGTGACTTGTATAGTACCTACGATTGGGGGTCCATATTGCGCAAGTGACGGTAGAAGAATTATCAAACTTCTACCAAGCTCATCCACTGTTAAAGAAAAGTCAGTCCCACGGACGGCCACCGACGCCGTGGGAGTTTTGATTTTAACTTCGTCTCTACTGTTTTTTGCTATAAGTCCGGACGCATATCTAACCGTCCCGAGTGAGGCTTTCAACCCCAATTTGCCTTTACCACTCGCTGGGTCATATACGAACGTATCTATAACCAATTTACTGAATTCGGTACATTGAACTCTCGTACCGTCTTCAAACGTAATACCCACCCGAGATTTTAATGTCTCGATGGTATCTTCCATTTCTATTCCAACATCAAGTTTACCGTCAATTTTATCGTGGTTTCTTGTCACTTGGGTAGGACCAGTCACCTCGGTAATTTTACCGGCAGCACCAAATAGGTTGGAGCAGAATAATGCTCCAACCAATATCAGTATAACTCTATAACCCATTCCTTATGGATTCGGAGGAGCGATGCCAGTAGTAGGATTGGATGGACCCGTCGGACCGGTTGTTCCACCGGTCGTCATCGCCGGAGCAGCGCCGCTCGTAGTTTGCACTACGCGAACAGTGTTTCCACTTCCTACCAAACTATATTGGAATGTTTGCTTTTCTACGCCGGATTGGTATACCGTTAGATCGTTCGTGCTTCCTTGAATGGTGACTTTCTGCTCGTGTCCAGATTTAGCAGTAGATCCACCTGTCGATCCAATTTGAGTAGATTTGACAGTGTTTGAGTTACCGGTGATACTATAATCGATATAGTTGTAGCTGGCATCTTTGATACCAAACTTCAATACGTTCGAATTACCAGTAACGTCGAGTATTACGTCAGAGTTAGCCATGGTTGCTTTACTGTCGTCAGTGTTAGATGTATGATCAACGGTTGTATCTTTGTTGAACAATATACTGTTGCTATTACCTGTTAGAGCAATATTCATGTTATTGCTTGCTCCGTTTAAGTAGTATTTTTGTGTATTGCTGTTACCTGTTGCGACTGACAATAACTTAAGGTTATTTGCCCCAGTAATGGAGAAATCCGTAGTATTATTGTCGCCCATTTGTCTCATTTCAAATAGGATATTATCCCCCGTTATGTCCGACGGTGTCCCACTAGAAACCCCAATTTTATTGAGACTTCCGACTTGTATCAGCGTTGTGTTACCAGCGGTGGTTATTTGATTTACATATATTTGATTTTGACCGTATGCGGCCAATCCAAAGAATATAAACATTAGTGTTAGTATTTTTTTCATTTTGTTGCTTTTTTGGGGTTGAATTTCCAGAGCTTCATCTGTTCACCTTGTTGTATTATATCAATAACCGCTTTGTCTATGGCACTTCTAACCGCAATGGTGTTTGGTTCGTTTGCGGTCAAACCCAATTCTGATTCTATAGGCAATGTTCCATGCTCATAGAATTTGAATAAGTTACCTGACACTGCTACACTGGAAATTGTTTTCGTTACGGCGGTACTAAGTAATACTTCTCCCGTCTGAACACTTACAAATCTCAAAGATACGGTCACAACATCTTTTCTATATTGTGCACTTGACGATATACCGAGCACACTTGCCCCTGCACCGCCCGTTAGGATGTTAGAATCATACCCAATGATCCCGCCTTCGGCTATTATACCGGCAAATAGCATAGGCGTGAGTTTTTCTGCATTCTTGCCTTGAAAAGTTTCTCGTGTTTGACTAATCAACTGTCTTTCTTTTATTATATTGTCCAGATTTGCTCTTTCTAATACTTGAAACCACGATCCCCCACCTGCGGTTCGCAATGAATCAATCAACCAGCTTTCTGCGCCTTGAGTTACTGCCGACGAAAATGATGCATAGTTGTCGGTGATCTTTCTTTGACCGGTTTTATCTGTATACGAGTATACAGCAATTGTTATTTTTGGACCATCCGGCGACGGTAATCCCATCAATTCTTTTTCTAACGGAGATTGTTGACTTCTTGGCACATCCAGTATGCCGGGTGTCCTTGTTACAGAAGCACATCCACCAAGCAGTAAAGATAATAATATAACCGTGGTAGCATATATTTTCATCCGGGCGGTATCGGCGCTAATGAACCGACTGGAACGGTTATTGTAGTTGTGCTTCCACTTGCTGGGTCTACGATATATAACGTGGCGAAGTCGCCATTTCGTTGCCATGTAACTGTAGATCCACCCTGCAAGTTAATTACACCAAACGTTGCTCCGGAAGAATTGAATATCTGGTCCGTTACTTGCGATGCCAGCTGCGAGTATATTCTAGCTTGGAGATTGTTTATAAACGTGTTTAAAGGGGTGTTTGACGCTTGTATCTTAGCTTGTTCGGCTTCTGCCTTGATAGTTTCTTTTATTGCTTGCTTGCGAGTTCTTGCTAAGTTTTCAACTGTCATCGCAGTATTTGAAAAATTAACACCGTTAAACGACGATGATTTAAAAGAATGCACCATGTCACTACCATATATGTTTATGGCACAAAGTGATATCAGCAAGTATGATATGTATTTTTTAATATTCATTTTTCAAAGATAAATATCATATATATGTGCGATAATCACAAATTATTCATACCTAAATATAAAAAGCCCACGAAGTGTTAACCCCGTGGGCTTTATTATATAATAACCGACCAACCGACGTAATTACTTTACAATTGTCATACGACAAGTACCCCAAGCAGTCAATGCACCAACCACAGCGTTATAAATAATGTCTTCGGACGATATGCCCGTTGCTGTTTGATGCTGATTTGCAGTTTCAACGCTCCACCGCATCTTTACTTCGACGCTATTTACATCAAGTTTAATCCCTTGGGATGCCTCAAATGTGTTTGGGTCATATATGCGTTCCGTAATCAATAAAACCTTAATTTTATCGTTCGAAAATGCACTTTGCAACCTAGATTCTAAAGATGGAACGGGAGAATCACCGGTTTCTTTTTTATCACTTGTATCTTCAATGTTCATATTTTTATTTTTCATATCAATCATTTTTAATTTTCTTTTTGTCATATATTTTGGTTTTTAAATGAAGTTAGGATTGAGTTTATATTATCTCTTCCTATTGAATTCATACTGTGAACCGTATATTCTGGTATGTCAAGTTTATTATCCATGCAATATTCTATTAACCATTTTGCGCAGTCAAATCCCGTTTTTTCTTTGTATGTTTCATATCTCGGGGCTGTACCAGCAGCACCTTGCGCGTAATGCTCAATGCCCAAATCATGATCAAAAGTTATAAAATCTGGCAAACCATTCTGTGTAATATACTTAACAAAATGATCATAACTGCGAACTACAACCCAAGGACCGAGTGGGATCTCTATCCAAGTTACATGCTTTGGATTCCTTTCGTCGTCGAGAAATAATTTATAACTCATACAAACGTCACTCCCATTCGGGCTTTCTTGCAAGCATTAATCTCAACTTCTGTTATAGGATGTAAATATTGCTTATCCATTCGCCACGCTGGTTTCCAATTATTAGGATTGAAATAATATTTTGGCTGACGTATTTCTTTGCCATACATCCACCCATGAAAATGATATTCATTTCCGTTGTTTAACATCGCAAAAATATACTTTCTATCAATAGAATCGTTTTCTCTGATAATCAATCCGCCACTGGGGTGGGCAGTAGATCGAATTTCGTGAATTCCGTCATCGGGTATTTCATGAAACTCGTTCATGTTGTGTTTGAACTCCACGCCACAAATTTTTGACCAAGCGATTTCTGCACCATATCCCACAATTCCCCAGTCTAAAGCCTCGGACTTATTTGCTTTTTTAACTGTGAATGAATTCAACTTTGATTTTCTAGATTCGTTTAAACATAGGTTGCATAATCTTTAGCGAATTGCATTTCCTCTGGTTTCATTTTATATATAATTGGCATTTTCATAAATTCTATACACTACATACATTGCGAATAAACTTCGGCCCACATATCTTCCCAATGTTCGTCGCATTCTTTCCAGCAATCGGGGCATAAAGTTGCGTAATTACGTTCTATATCAACGTATCCAGTGTTCATATGACCTCTTTTAGCATCTTCGCGGTCACATGGACCGTGCCAACCTTGGCACTTTAGTTTTATGAACTGTTCCATGTTATTCTTTGTACTTCTCAAGGAAGCGATTCGATATTGTCTTGAAACTCATACGACCTTTAAGAACGTCGCTGTGAGTTTCACAAGCAGAACGCCAAACAATGCCTTCGGCTGGTGTGCCGTTGTCATAGTTTAGATTGTTGGCAATATTAAGTAAATGATTAACATCTCTTGGACCAACAACACCGCCAAAATCAAGACGATATACAGTTGGAACCACATTCAGTCCATGTTTTTTTGCAAAAACGGAAAGTTCATTATGAGAAAGATATTTTCCAGTGTCAATGTCGTATAAGTTAAACAGATATAAATCTACTTCTTTGAAACCCATCCGATTAGCTTGTATCGATGGACCCGCCATTTCACCTTGTATGCACAAATTTGCTGTTTCGCTGCGAAGAATTTCTTCAATCTTTAACTTGCGAGTCATTCTCCAATGAGCATTGCCCTCAGTTTCTTTCAAATCTAAATTTCTGGAACATACGCCAAAATCAGCGTCTCTTCGATACGCAGTAAAGCTTGTGCCGTCCATCTTAAGTGTACCAACCAGCACAAGACCTTTGGATATAGCTTCATCAAGCACTCTTGGCTCGGATTGTAAACGAGTTTCATCGGTTTTATGTAAAAATGCTGGAAAGTTTCCCTTAGCCATACCGGATAGGTGAGCGGGTACAACGGGTTCGTATTTTTCAACACCAACAATCGATGTAACATCTTGCCCAACTTCATATTCTCCAGTTGGAATAATAGACATTGGCATAGCTAATCCTTGACTCAACGTGCCTCTCAAACGTATAGTTTTTATACGCAACGGTTTGGTTGGTTCTTTGCGTAGATGGTCATTCCATTGTGCGATAGGAAGAACACTATCTATTTCAAAATAGATACATCGGTCTCCGACTTGAAATTCCGACTTTTTTACAACACATTCCCATCCAAGAACTTTGGCACAAAGAATTGCGTCTGCCCCGTTTATTGGAGACAGTTCCTTTATAACTTGAATTGATGCTAGTTTACGGTCCATGAAAGCACTTTATACTATCATGGACCGTTGTCAACTAGATTTTTTATCCGTTCCAACCTTTTGGCGGGGTGCAATAATTTCCAAATGCTTTTGGCATAACTGGCTCTTTTGCTATCTTGGGTGTGTTTTGTAAATCTACTCCCATTTCAACGAGTGCTTCTTTACTAGAATAATACACACTCATTTCCACGAGCAAGTCGCCTTTTTCAAAGCTCACTCGTGTGACTTTATCTTCAAGCTTACTTCCCCAGCCAGTGCCAGTATCAAACTGTTTATGACTTAATGGTATACTTGTATCGGAACTAACATTCATTGAACGTAAAATTCCAGATGACGCATTTAAGCTTGTATTCGATGCTAGAGTGCTGCTAAAATAATTAGAACAATTATTCGCAGCGGTTGTTGTTCCAGTTGTAGTTGTGACATTACCAACCGTGTATGTACACGGTGCGGAAGTTGTGTATGTACGTGGAACAGACGTTGTGTATGTAGGTTCGACCAAAGTTGTATATGGCACACCCGAATTCACTAGCCACCCAGAATAATACGGAAGTTTTTCCTTAAATGTTCGTAATCCAATAACTCCTGCATTGGTAGCATTACTCTTGGCTTGCTGTACATAGCTCTTACCTTTGCTTGTGAATATAAACGAGGCAGAGTTATCATCGCTGATTCTATAGCCTTTTACATCCAAGCTGCTATAAGCATCTATAATGTAGCCAGTGTTGGTTTCTTCTGCCGGTTTTCCAGTTACAACGTCTAATCCATCAACCGACAATACAGCCATTACTCTGTATGGATTATCGTTCTTTATTTTAACGGTATAATTAGTACCGTGACGAGCCTCGATGAAGCTCATACCCTTGTGGGTATATTCTTTACAAGCACGACCATTTACTTGGACGTGCATACTTACGTTATGCATATTCATATTTTTAACCTTTTGTTAGATGTCTAGCCGCACAATGCGGACTTCGAGTTATAACTATAGATTAAAATATGTTTTTGTCAATATATAATTAATGCTTCAACAAAAATACGTGTTTTACGTCTTTTCTTTGCGCGGGTCTATCACTGTCGCCACCAGGTAATATGATGCAACTGTATTTTCTTTCGTCGTCTTCTTTCGAAGGCATCTCGTCTGTGTATTTTATTGTATCAATATTCAGATCCTTGAATTCGGGATCGTTCTTGTATTCATCAAATATTGCTTGTCTTAATCCTTCTTTTGCGTCAGGAGTGATTTTTGTTTTTCCTGACTCTGGATCTTTTTCAAATCCTCTACCATGCTTTGATGTTAAAAATTTCTTGAATACGGGTGATGGTACGATAACCGATTTTTTCTTTGCATCTTTGACTTGATCGGTTCCACCCAACGAGTATGTAACTTCAATTCCCATTTGCTGACCAAGTTCAACAAACTTGCCCATTTTGGTATAGAAGTATGATTTTACTGGGAACCCCGCTTCTAGTAATTGGCGTGTAACCGCCATTGCGGACTGGAAATATCTGTCACTGAAAAAATCACCAGCGTCATTCCAACGTATTTCTAAAATCTTATTGTCCCATTTTGCTTCTTGGGCATGGGTTCTAGCTTCGCGGAATGCTTGAACTATATATTCGGATGGTTTCTCTAGTATCAATTGAAGGCGCTGTGCAAGTTTTAGATTCTTACCGTCATTCATGATATAAAAACCTTGAAGAGCGTAACAATCAACCGCACAACTGCCAGCCGATGGGCATGTATTTATAATCTTAAAATCGCGAGCTTCTGGATCCCAGATGATTCCTCTCAACGCGGGTATTCCAGTGTTGATCGTCATTGTGTTTTTATCTCCGGTATGTAGAGATTTTTCACCAACGTCAAAAATTGTTTTTGGTGGCGTTGATAGTATTCTTATAAATTGATCGATCTTTACTTCTCTCGTTCCACTCTCGTCTTTTACAACCAATCCTCTCACCGTGGTACCCGTGAGTCGCGGCATGTTTTTTGCAGCCTTGCCGCCGGACTCATATCTATCCAATTCGGAACTTAACCAATCTTTAACAGCTTGTACAGACATGCAACGAGTTTTATTCTCGGGAGTCGATGGGTCTACGTCTTTTAAATCGTCAGACTTCCAGTCAATTTCGTTCATCGACTCGGCCAAAATGGATTTTAATTTAATATGCATACTGTATAAGTATATATAAAAAAGAAAAACGTGGGTTCTTGTCCATATAATAAAGAAATATTCTTATTGTATAGTCACAGCCATTTCTTTACTTCGGTGTCGTTTTTATATTCACCGGCTTTGGCAGCAGATTTAATTTCTTTGAGTTTAGCACCCTTGATTTCTTCCGCCATTATATTGATGGGATGCATGTCATAAAACTTCTTGTCAGAATCAAGATAAAACCTACCATCGTCGGTTTCTAACCTCACAGTCTTGTTGTCCGTGTAAAATATAGCGTCGGTTACTTTCATTGTAATTCTTTTACCGTACCACGAAGTTTTGGACCATTCTCAACCGCTGTCCAATCTTTGATCGTATTGCTCATAACTGGCTTGCCTCCACCACGGACATTAACTGCGACGGTGATGTGTGGGATCTTGTTTTCGCTTGGAAATCCAACTACACGCACAGCAACTACTTTGTCACTGATACCAATATGAGTAACCTCAAGGCGTTGTTCTGTGTCAAGGTACTGCTTAACAAACTCCGGTGTGCCGGGATATTTGATGGTCATATGATGACACACCATTTCCCAACCATTATCTCTGACTAAAATAGGAAGGCGGATAGCGTCCACCTTGATGTTTTTATCTGCCCAAGCAGACAATGATAATTGAGATTTTTCGTCTAGTAATATTGCGGAATACATATGTTTTTATTTGATTGCTCTCAAGAGTTTGATAATTGTACTCATAAAGCAGATTTCTTTATCTACAACGGACGCATCTTGAAATTGCCCATCGGCAATAATAATTATAACGTCAGCAATATTATCGGGCGCATATTCATCCACCTTATCAAATAATACTGTGTAAAAGTCAGCGAAGCTCTTTACACTATTATCGGCAAGTATTTGACGGATGTTTGTAAATGCTTGTTTTTTGTTGGGATCCTTTAACATATCAATTATCTTGGCCTTGGTATCACCTTCTAATATATCTTCACGTGCCAGTGTCAGCGCCCCATCAACCACGTTGCGCTGTGCGGTGTTGATGATAGCACGAATGTCTGGATAATGTGTATTCACAAGCAATACCACACCGTCTTTGTCTATCTTCACATTCTCTTTCTTGAGAATATTTACAAGATTGGCGGCAACATCTTTCTTGGTTGGGGGATGAATAGCAAATGATTGACAACGCGATTGAATAGGTTCAATGATGCGTTCATGATAGTTACAAGTCAAAATGAACCTCGTATGCTCACTAAATGTTTCCATTGTGTTTCTCAATCCGGCTTGCGCGGCGGGAGTAAAATAATCGGCTTCATCCAATATAATAACCTTGAGCGGATTAAATCCAATATTACAAGCAAAGTTCTTTATTTTAACTCGTACAGTATCAATGCCGTTTTCATCAGATGCATTGATATAAAGCATATCACACTTTATGGAGTTTGTAATAAGTTTAGCAAGAGTCGTCTTGCCAGTGCCCGCGCTACCATATAACAGCAAATGAGGAATATCATTGGTTTCAATATATTGTTTTACTTTGGCTTTCAGTGTATCATTTCCAACATAGACGTCTAGTTTGGACGGGCGGTACCTCTCGCACCAAATACTATGCGTGTTTTTTTCACTCTCGACCGGTTCTTCGATTAAAAAATTCATTTTACTTGTTGATCTTGGTTAAGTAGTAATTCGCTTCGTACTCGTCAGTCTTGAAGTTGACACTCGCTAGACCTGCGGAATTTACTTTTAGCACAGACCCAATCGCCCCACGATTCTTTAACAGTATTTCCTTGAAAAACATTGCACTGAAGCTAACTTCTTTAGCGGGTTTATCTTTTCCCACCAACGGCGTTACTTCCAGACGAATGCGATTGTTATTTGCATCGCCGTCGCCAATCACAAGCTCGACTTTGTCGCCTTTCTTGTTCAATCCAAGAGTAAAAGCTGCAACGTCCGGAAGTGCATTTTTGGCTTTGACGAACCGTTCGACGAAAGACTCGGTTAACTCAATTTCTAGATCAAAATTACAATTCGAGTTCACAGCTGGTGCTTTTGGTATGACGGACATATCTGCCAACGTAATAATGGACTCGGTGTTCTTGTCCGATATTGCGAAGCTAATTGCTCGACCATCATCCAACTTATTTACAATAACCTCAATCTCTTCGTCCAAGATCCCAAGCATTTTCTTTAATTGCGAGGTGTCGTGTATGCCATATTCCCCCTTTTCAATACTCAAGTTGTTAAATTTTATGTTACCGGCCATTGTACGGTCGTCCGAAACAATGCCAGTTTTTAGATTCTTGCCGTCAGATTCCAACTTTACTCGCTCAATGTTCCCGTTTAAGTGGTATAATTCGATGAATTTTACTAGATTTGATTTATTCATAGTGGTATTCTATTAAAGAAATTGTAGATGTCAATGGTTAATTAAAATTAAAAAACATGTCTATGGTTTCGGCATTTTCACTATACATGTTCCAACGTAGCGCGGTGTAAAAGTCTTTGAACTTACCTTCCAATTCAGAATTCCAAATTCGGTTTCTATCAATATATTTATTGATGAAATTCATGATAACATCCGGATCTTTACCATCGTCTTTAAACGCCATACCGTCCAAACCATACGGATTTTCTCTAAGATATACCCATTTGATCTTTCCACCATGCATGATAGGTTCGGTGTCGTTCAATTCAAACTTTTTAAGCATGTCGTTATATGCCAACGAAGCCTTGCATTGCGCGGTAGAACCATCAACAAAATTAAACAATTCTCGATCTGTTGGGTTGAAATTGGTTTGAGCCTCGGTGTTTGATATAAATTTAACCGACGTATTCTTGGCGATATCCTCCAACGCAAATTCTCCCATCTCACTCTTGAATTTTACCACCTTTTTGTTAACTTCGGAGTTTGGAACGCCCATCAGAATGTCGGTGAGCACACTCTTCATGAAATCTCTGAACTTCTTTGGATAAGAAGAGCGTACAACGTCCAATCCTTTGATCTCAATCTCTTCCACGTCTTTGTTTAGCTCCATGTTGTATACCTTGAGCATGGCGTAGCGTTTCTTTACGACCCAAAATGCACTCTTGGCAACAACATCGGACGCAATTTTGATTCTATTATCGGTCGAGTTGAAGAACCTAACCATCATTATTTTATAGAAATTGTTCAGATCGTCGGATATGTCACCAATTGTTTTAATTGCAAACAAAGTTGATGGCAAACGCGAAGAATCTGATGCGCACTCATTATGGAACCTGGGATTAGGTGAACCGCATTTCGTTTCCGCTCTACATGGAAGAGGCAGCGGCGATCTTCTAGATAAAGTTGTTTCACAACTACCCGAAGTTGGACGC
>OFSF01000513.1_pt1 | contig 14936 bp, 12 predicted proteins | sample 1543271 | NCBI WGS metagenome assembly OFSF01 (sample SAMN07774227, study PRJEB24372) | wastewater metagenome | isolation source: Exp Tend VB 100WW | collected 2016-02
AGCCGCTCGCAATGCAGCCGCAGCTCGGCCGCGGTCTGCGGACCGCGCAGGATCAGCATCGTCAGCAGCGCCGCCGCCGCGCCCGGCACCCCGAGCACCCGCGCCAGGTTGTGTTCGTAGCGCACGACCCGCGTGCCGCTGACCTCGTTGACGAGGCTCAGCGATTTCAGCTCCTCGATCGCGGCGAGCACCTCGGCCTCGCCCAGCGTCATCACCGGCTCGCGTGCCGTCTTCTGGTTGCAGCCGGCGCACAGCGCGTTCAGCGACAGCGGGTAGGAGTCGCGCACCGTCGCCTCCTTCTCCAGCAGCACCGCGACGATGCGCGCCTCCATCGGCGTCAGGTTCCGTCTCATCGGCGTCCCCTGCGGATCAGAGGCCGAAGCCGTCGTCGGCCTGGATGATGGCGCCGTTGATGAAGCGGCTCTCGTTGGCGCACAGCATCATCAGCACCGCGTCCAGGTCCTGCGGCGTGCCCAGGCGCTTGCGCGGCAGCATGTTGATCAGCTTCTGGCCGGCGTCGGTCTGCCAGTGGTGGTGGTTGATCTCGGTGTCGATGTAGCCGGGGCAGATGGCGTTGACGTTGATGTCGAACTTGCCCCACTCCAGCGCCATCGCGCGGGTCATGTGGATCACCGCCGCCTTGCTCATCGCATACGGCCCGATCTGGCTCAGCACGCGCAGGCCGGCCATCGAGGCGATGTTGACGATGCGGCCGCCGGTGTAGGTGCCGGGCGCGGCGCCGCGGGCACGGGCCACCATGCGCTTGCCGACTTCCTGCGCGACGAAGAAGGCGCCGCGCACATTGGTGTCGAACACGAAGTCGAAGTCTTCCGGGGTGACATCGACCAGCTTCTGGGTCGTGCTGACGCCGGAGTTGTTGATCAGGATGTCGAGCACGCCGACTTCGGTCTCGGCGTGGGCGACCGCCGACTTGATGCTGTCGATGTCGGTGACGTCCAGCTCGACCACGTGGGCATCGCCGTCGGCCGCTTCGATTTCCGCGCGCAATTCCTTCAGGCGATCGGTGCGGCGACCTGCCAGCACCACGGCAGCGCCGGCCCGCGCCAACACCCGCGCGAACTGCGCCCCCAGACCGCTGGAAGCGCCGGTGACCAGGGCCACGCGGCCGGACAGATCGATGGGGTAGCTCATGTTGTTTGCTCCTCTTCAGGTGGTGGGCAATGCGGGCCGAAGTGCGTCGACCACGATTTCTTCACCTGAAGATAGCACGGCCTCTGCAGGCCCTCTGTCACGCCTGCGCCGTCCTTCCGGCCCTCTTCAGCGCATCCAATGGCGCACCTGGGTCAGTACGGACTGGGTGCGGTGGAGACGGGACGCAGCCGATCCACGCCCGTAGCGGGCCAGGTCGGCCTGCAGGCCTCGGACGAGGCATTCGGCGGCCGCGCGCTCACCGAAGAGCAGCTCGATCTCCTCGACATCCGCCTCGTCGATGTCATAGGAGCGCAGCACCACATCCTCGCCACTGGCGGCGATCTGGCCGAACAGATCGGCATGGCGGGCGAACACCTCGGGGTTGACCAGCCGGATGCGGCTGACGATGCGTGCGGCCAGCCGCTGCAGCAGTGCATGCGGCGACTGCTCGACCCGCCGCGACAGCACATCGACCAGCACCTGCAACTGCGCCGCTGGGTAGCGATCGAGCCGGTCCTCGTCGCCGACGGACGGCAGATCGGTACCGAACAGGATGGCATCGGCCACCTGCACACCGTGGTGTGATTCGACCATGTTCACGAATTCGGAAACCAGCAGACCCAACATCGGACACCCCATCCCAGATGAACCAGCGCTGCGGACAAACCCGTCTGCAGGCCGACCCGACCAGCATACGGCGGCCAGATTTGAACAAAACGGACAAATATCCGCTTTCTCACCCCTATCTTCTCCGGTGAGCGCGGACCGCGAACAGACACACAGCCACTTGTCACGACCGTCATCGCCACAAAAAAGAACGATCGTTCTTTTTTGTGCATGAAGACCGCTAGAATCTTGTCCGCACGCAAGATCTGCACCCCGACATCCCTTGCAGACCAAATCCAATACCACGACAAGGACGCCCATGAGCCCCCAGGAGATCCTCGACCAGTTCGGCCCCCGTGACGCGATGGAATACGACGTCGTCATCGTCGGTGCCGGCCCTGCCGGACTGGCCGCGGCCATTCGCCTGAAGCAGCTCGCCACGGCGAAGAGCCAGGAGCTGTCGGTCGTCGTGATCGAGAAGGGCTCGGAGCCGGGCGCGCACATCCTCTCGGGCGCCGTGATGGACCCGGTCGCGATCAACGAGCTGTTCCCGGACTGGAAGGAACGCGGCGCCCCGCTGAACCAGCCGGTGACCGCCGACGAGGTGCTGTTCCTGACCGAGACCGGCGCGACCAAGACCCCGCAGGCGCTGATCCCGGACTGTTTCCACAACCACGGCAACTACGTCATCAGCCTTGGCAGCGTCGTGCGCTGGATGGGCGAGCAGGCGGAAGCGCTCGGCGTCGAGATCTTCCCCGGCTTCACCGCAGCCGAAGTGCTCTACCACGACGACGGCAGTGTCAAGGGCATCGCCACCGGCAACCAGGGCGTCGGCAAGGACGGCGAGCCGAGCGACAGCTTCCAGATCGGCATGGAGCTGCACGGCAAGTACACGCTGTTCGCCGAAGGCGCCCGCGGCCACCTCGGCAAGCAGCTCATCGCCAAGTACAAGCTCGACGAAGGCAAGGATCCGCAGAGCTACGCCCTCGGCATCAAGGAACTCTGGGAAATCGATCCGGCCAAGCACCAGCCCGGCCTCGTGGTCCACACCGCCGGCTGGCCGATGAACGCGGACACCTACGGCGGCGGCTTCCTCTACCACCTCGAAGACAACAAGGTCACGCTCGGCTTCGTCACCGGGCTGGACTACAAGAACCCGTGGCTGAGCCCGTTCGAGGAGATGCAGCGCTGGAAGACGCACCCCTCGATCCGCCAATACCTGGAAGGTGGCAAGCGCCTCGGCTATGGCGCGCGGGCGATCACGGCGGGCGGCCTGCTGAGCCTGCCGAAGACGGTGTTCCCGGGCGGCGCGCTGATCGGCTGTGACGCCGGCTACCTGAACGCCGCGCGCATCAAGGGCAGCCACGCCGCGATCAAGACCGGCATGCTCGCCGCCGAAGCCGTGTTCGAGGCGCTGGCCGCCGGCCGCCAGCAGGACGAACTCAAGGCCTACCCGGCAGCGTTCGAGTCGAGCTGGCTGCACGCCGAACTCGACAAGTCGCGCAACTTCAAGCAGTGGTTCAAGAAGGGCGTGTACGTCGGCTCGCTGATGACCGGCATCGAGCAGTGGCTGCTGCCCAAGCTCGGTTTTGCCGCACCGCCGTGGACCGTCCACCGCGAAAAGGCCGACCACCTCTACCTGCGCCCGGCCGCCGAGTGCGAAAAGATCGAATACCCGAAGCCGGACGGCGTCATCACCTTCGACCGCCTCAGCTCGGTGTTCATCTCCAACACCAACCACGAGGAACACCAGCCCGCGCACCTGACGCTCAAGGACGCGCGCGTGCCGGTGGAAATCAACCTCGCGAAGTACGCCGGGCCGGAGTCACGCTACTGCCCTGCCGGTGTCTACGAGTTCGTCAAGACCGACAACGGCCACGACAAGCTCGTCATCAACGCGCAGAACTGCGTCCACTGCAAGACCTGCGACATCAAGGATCCGACACAGAACATCGTCTGGGTCACGCCCGAAGGCGGCGGCGGTCCGAACTACGCGGGCATGTGACAGGCATGTGAGGGGGATGTGCAGCGTGCCACCCCGCCTCAGCGGCGGAGCGGCACGGTCACGGCAGGCAGCACCTCGAAGCCCGGCTGCCCGAACAGGTAGCCCTGGAACAGCGTCACCCCCTCGTCGGCCAGCCAGCTGAACTCGTCGACCGTCTCAACGCCCTCGGCGATGGCGTCGATGCCGAGATCGGTGCAGGCGCTCAGGATGGCGCGGACGATGGCTTGCCGCGGCCCGCTGTGTTCGATGCCACGCAGCAAGGCCATGTCCAGCTTGAGGATGTCGGGCTGGAACTCCGCCAGCAGGTTCAGCCCGCAGTAGCCCGCGCCGAAGTCGTCGATCGCCAGCTTCAGCCCCTGGGCCCGGTAGCGCTTGATCAGCCCGGCAAAACGCGCCACATCGTCGATCACCTCGCCCTCGGTGACCTCTAGCACCAGGCGGTCGATCGGCAGACCGCTCTCGCATGCTGCCTCCAGCATCGGGGTCAGGAAGTCGCGCTGGCTGAACAGGCTCTGCGGCAGGAAGTTCAGGTTGAGCTGGGTGCGGATGCCCAGCCGGGCCGCCAGCGCGATGGCAACTTCACGGCCATGCGCATCGAACCCGTGCAAGGCATCGCGCGGCACCTGGTTCAGCACGCTGTGCGCCGACTCGCCCTGCGGCCCGCGGATCAAGGCTTCGTACGACACCACCTCGCCGCTGATCGCTTGCACGATCGGCTGGAAGGCAAACGAGAAGCGGGGCAGCGGCTTGGACACGGTCGACGCAGCTCAGGCCGGCTCACCCTGGACCTGCGCGCGCCGGTGCCAGCGCCCGGCGCTGAACGCCTGCAGCAGCTTCTTGGCGCGGCCCGCATCGATCTGCGCGAGCGTGTGGCCCGCCCCGAAGAAGTCGTTCAGCCCCGGCAGCTGCGCCCGGTCCACATCGTCCAGCCGGGCAAATCCCATCGTCCAGCCCGAGAAACTGCGCCGCGCGATCGGCTCGTGGATGATCTCGACCACACGGTGGTGGCGCGGATCGGTGGCGATATGCGCATACAGCTGCGCCACCGCCGTCGCCGGGCCTTCCAGCACCTGGAAGAAGTTGCCCCGGTCGTGCAGCAGCATGCCGGTCACGCCGAGCGCGGCGTTGCACACCCGCGCTCGCGCCAGCAGCGTCACCAGATCGTCCGCGCTCAGGTCGCGCGTGGCCGTGCTGGCGTAGATGCAATGAACCAGATCTGACATCTTCGGACCCCCACCGATACCCAGGTATCGACCAGCCCTCCGCCGAATTGAGCAGACAAGCCGGTCAGATCTGTCCAGATCACCAGTTGGGCGGACGCTTGTCGATGAAGGCCTGCACGCCTTCGAGCGCACTGTCGTCCATCATGTTGCAGGCCATCGTCTGCACCGCCGTCTGGTAGGCCGCCTCGACGCCCATCTCCAGCTGGCGGTAGAACAGCGCCTTGCCCATCGCGACCGCCGCGCGCGGCTTGGCGACGATGCTGGCCACCAGCCGCTCGACCTCCGCGTCCAGTGCCTCGGGCGCCACGACACGGTTGACCAGCCCGCGGGCACGGGCCTCGTCCGCCGACAGGAACTCGCCGGTGACCAGCATCTCGAACGCCGTCTTGCGCCCGACGTTGCGCGACAGCGCGACACTCGGCGTCGCGCAGAACAGGCCGAGGTTGACGCCGCTGACCGCAAACCGCGCCGAGTTCACGGCCACCGCCAGGTCACAGGTCGCCACCAGCTGGCAACCGGCTGCCGTCGCCACGCCATGCACCCGCGCGATCACCGGCACCGGCAGCCGCTGGATCGCCAGCATCACCTTGCCGCAGCGGGTGAACAGGTCGCGGTAGTAGGCCAGGCTCGGCTCGGCGCGCATCTCCTTCAGATCGTGGCCCGCGCAATAGGCCCGCCCCGCCGCCGCCAGCACCACGCAGCGCACCGACTCGTCGCCGGCGATCGCCTCCAGCGCCTGTTGCAGCGCCGCGAGCATGGCCTCGGACAGGGAGTTGAAGGCGCTCGGGCGGTTGAGCGTCAGGGTCACGACGCCGCGGGTGTCCTGGGTTCGCAACAGCAGGGGTTCGTCGTTGAGGGTGGGGTTGTGCATGGGCTTGTCTCCGTTGGCCTGTCGAGGAATCGGCAATATCCGGATTCTCGGCGATTGAAACACCCGCGTGGTGGGTCATGTACCCAGCCATCCTGGTCGACAATGGAACATTCAGATACAAAATCTCCATGTCGGATCCGGTCCCCTCACCTCCCGCTTCACCACCTGCTTCACCGCTGTTCCGACACGCGGCAATGAACGCCCGCCTTGGTCAGCGCCACGGGGAGATCGTGCTGCTGCCGTCGGTCTGGTCGGCCGGGGTGGCGTGGGCGTCGCTGCTGCTGGTGCTGGGACTGGTGGCGCTGCTGGTCTTCGGCAGCTACACCCGCCGTTCGACCGTGGGCGGCCAAGTCTACCCCGATGCCGGACTCATCCGCATCACGAGCAGCCAGGCGGGCGTGGTGGTCGAGTCCCATGTGCGGGAGGGCCAGACCGTGCGGCGTGGGGATGTGCTCTTCGTGCTCAGCGGCGACCGGGCCGGGCCGGACGCACTCGACTACCAGCGCGGCATCGCCAACCAGATCGAGGCACGTCGGCGCTCGCTGGAAGCCGATCTCGCCCGGATCGACAGCGCCGAGCAGCAGGAGCATGCGCAATGGCGCCGCCGGATCGACTCGCTGGAAGCGGAGACCGAGCGCACCGCCGCGCAAGCCCTGCAGCTCCGCTCCCGCATCGCCGGGGCCCGCAACGCCGTCAAACGCTATGCGGAACTCGCCCGCCAGGGCTACGTCTCGCAGGACGAACTGCAGTTCCGGCAGACGGATCTGGCGCAACTGCTGGCCCAGTCCGAGGGGATCCAGCGGGAAGCGCTCGGTCTGGAGCGCGAGCGCGACACCGCACGCCGGGAAATCGAGGCCCTGCGGGTGCGCTACGCCACCCAGCGCAGCGACCTGGAACGGGCCATCCTGTCCGCACGCCAGGAATTCACCGAGATCGAGGCCCGCCGGCGCATCGTGGTGTCGGCGCCGGCCGATGGCACGGTCACGCTGCTGCGGGCCACCGTCGGCCAGAGTCTGGAGCCGGCCCGCGCCTTGTGCCGACTGGTCCCGGCGTCTGCCCGTCTGGTGGCGCGCCTGTACGCCCCCAGCCAGGCGGCGGGATTCATCCGCCCCGGTACCTCGGTGCAGCTGCGCTTCGATTCCTTCCCGTTCCAGAAATTCGGCCAGCAGGTCGGCACGGTGCAGGCCGTCTCCAGTGCTGCGGCAACGCCGGTCGAACTCGACGAAGCCGCCGTCCGCCCGGAACTGGCCTCGGAGCCGCTCTTCGCCGTCACCGTCGCCCTGCCGCCGGATCTGCGCACGACGACGGGCCAGCGGCTGCCGCTCCAGGTCGGCATGAAGATCGAAGCCGACCTCATGCACGAACAACGCCGCCTGATCGAGTGGATGGTGGAACCCCTGCTGGCCATGCGGGCACGCCTCGAATGACATTGCTCGACAAACTCGAATTCGGATGGCGCCGACGCGTCCCCGTCGTGCTGCAGACCGAGGCCGCCGAGTGCGGGCTGGCCTGTCTGGCGATGCTGCTCCACCACTTCGGCACCAGCACCGACCTCGCCACGCTGCGCGGACGCCACGGCACCGTGCCCCAGGGCATGACGCTGGCCGATCTGGTCCGGGTCGCCACGGCCGAGAAGCTGGGCACGCGGGCGGTCCGGGTCGGCTCCCGGGAGCTGCCCGAGGTCCGACTGCCCTGCATCCTGCATTGGGACATGGGGCATTTCGTGGTGCTCAAGGCGCGGCGCGGCAACCAGTGGCTGATCGCCGATCCCGCCGAGGGCGAGCGCTGGATGACACGCCGCGAGCTGTCGCCCCACTTCAGCGGCATCGCGCTGGAGGTCTGGCCCAGCGACGGCTTCGTGCCCCGCCAGGAGGCCCGACGCATCTCCCTGCGCCAGCTCGTCGGCCGGGTGCACGGGCTCTGGCCGACCCTCTGGCGGGTGCTGGCGGTGTCCCTCGCGCTGGAGCTGCTGGGACTGCTCAGTCCGCTGTTCATGCAGTGGATCGTGGACCATGTGGTGGTGTCCGGCGACCTGGGGCTGCTGACGACGCTCGGGCTGGGCTTTCTGCTGCTGCAGCTGGTGCAGCAGGGCATGTCGGCCTTGCGGGCGCTGATGGTGCTGCGGATCGGGACCCAGTTGCGTGTGCAGTGGCGCTCGAATGTACTCAACCACCTGCTGACCCTGCCACTGGACTACTTCGCGCGGCGCCACCTCGGGGATGTGATGTCGCGCTTCGGCTCGATCAGCAACATCCTGCAGGTGCTGACCGGCGCCTTTGTCGAAACCGCGCTCGACGGCGTGATGGTGCTGCTCTCGCTCGGCCTGATGTGGGCGTACAGCCCTGCGCTCACCGGGGTGGCGCTGGTGTCGGTCGGGCTGTACATCGCCGTGCGCCTGCTCTGGTACGGGCCGCTGAAACAGGCAACCTCCGAGCGCATCGTGCGCTCCGCACTGGAGTCGAGCCACCTGCTGGAGACCGTGCGCGGGGTGCGGACCATCCGCCTCTTCGCGCGCCAGACCGAGCGCATGGCGGCCTGGCAGTCGCTGATGGTCGCCGACGTCAACGCCAACCTGCGCATCCAGCGGCTCGACATCTTCTACAAGCTCGTGCGCCGCACGCTCTCGGGGGTCTTCACCCTGGCCATCCTGTGGATCGGCGCCCGCAGTGTGGTCGCCGGCTCGCTCAGCCTGGGGATGCTGCTGGCGTTCATGGCCTACCGCAACCAGTTCGACACCCGGGTGTCCGATCTGGTGAACCGCTGGTTCGAGCTGCGCATGCTCGGCCTCGACGCGGAGCGCCTGGCCGACATCGTCCTGACCGCACCGGAAAGCGACACCCTGGCGGGCGTCGAAGGACTGCACCGGCCACCGACCCTGCGGCCGCCGGCCATCCAGCTCGCCGGGCTGCGTTTTCGGTACGCCGAAGGTGCCACGCCGGTCGTGGACGGACTCGACCTGGACATCCCAGCCGGGCAGTCGGTGGCGCTGGCCGGACCGTCCGGCTGCGGCAAGACGACCCTGGTGCAACTGCTGCTCGGGGTGTACCGGCCGCAGGAAGGCCAGGTCCGCATCGACGGTGTGCCGCTGCCCCAGATCGGCGTGGACGCCTGGCGGGCGCGCATCGGCACGGTGCTGCAGGACGACGTGCTCTTCGCCGGTTCGATCGCCGACAACATCGCCTTCTTCGACCCCGCGCCTGACCGCGCGCGCATCGAGCGCAGTGCCCGCCTGGCCGCCATCCACACCGACATCGAGCGCCTGCCGATGCAATACCAGACGCTGGTCGGTGACATGGGCACGACGCTGTCGGGTGGACAGAAACAGCGGGTGCTGCTGGCGCGGGCGCTGTACCGGATGCCCGCCGTGCTCATCCTGGATGAAGCGACCAGCCACCTCGATGTGCAGCGGGAAGCCGAGGTTGGCCAGGCGATCGCCCGGCTGCCGGTGACCCGCATCATCGTCGCGCACCGACCGCAGACGCTCGCCCTGGTGGACCGGGTGGTCGAGCTGCGCGACGGCCGGATCTTCCGCGACGAAACGGCCCTCCAATACGCCGCCCGACTCGGTCTCCCTCCCCGCTCTCGCCAGGAACGCCCATGAACCTTCGCCCCGCGTGCAGCCGGCCCGGACGGCGCGCAGTCTTCGCCTTGTCGCAGATCCTCCTCGCGCTGGCCCTCGCCGGCCAGGCCCAGGCCTGGACCGGCGATGCACGCACCTGCGCGGTCGCCCCGCCGCTGGATCCGAGCCAACCCTTGTCCATCCGCACCGCCGTGGCGGCGGCGGTCTGCCAGCGCGCAGGACAGCAGCGCCGCTCCGGTCTGGTGACGCAGTCCCAGGCCGCGCTCGACCGCGCCCAAGGCCGGCGGCAACCCTCGCTCTCCTTCGACGCCAGCGTCGGCAGTTCCACCGAGGTAGGCAACACCCAGGCGCTCACCGCCCGGCTGTCCTGGGTGCTGTTCGACTTCGGCGCCACGTCGGCGGCCGTGCGGCAGAACCGTGACGCGCTGGCGGCCACGCTGCAGGAGCAGGACGCCGACGTGCTCGACACCATCGCCGACACCGCCTTGCGCTTCACCGCGGCACAGCTCGCCCAGGGTCGCCTGGACGCTGCAGTGCTGAACCTGCGCACCACGCAGGACAGCCTGGCCGCGGCACAGGCCCGGGTCGGCGCCGGGGCCGCCAGCGTGACGGAGCAGTTGCAGGCGCAGACCGCGGTGAACCAGTCCCGGCTCGACCACGCCCGGGCGTTCAACGAAGCGGTGGTGGCACGGGGCGCGCTGGCGCAGGCGATCGGACTGGCCTCCGGCGATCTGCAGGCCCGGCTCGACACCGACGACACCGAGTCCGCCCTGGCGCTGCAGGCCGTGGACGTGCGCGCCCTGGTGGACGAAGCCCGCGAGCGCCACCCGCGGGTGCTCGCGGCGCGGGCGCGGCTCGACGAGGTGGCCTCCCGCCAGTCGGCGATCCGCTCGGAGCGCTGGGGATCGGTCGGCCTGGGCGTGAGCGCGGGCCGGGACCGCACGACAACCGAATCCAGCACCCGCCCGGAGGCCGCGGCCAGCCTGACTTGGAGCATCCCGCTGTTCGACCGCGCCGACCGCGAGGCGCGGCTGCTGGACGCCATGGGCGATGCCCGTGTGCGGGAGTCACGGCTGGACGACGCACGCCGCCTCAGCGAAGCGCAGGTCTGGCGCGAGGGCCACACCCTGGTCGGCGAGCGGCGGGCCTTGCGCGAAAGCCGGCTGGTGCAGGCCAGCGCCGAACAGGCGCTGCGGGCCGCAAACGAGCGCTTTCGCCTCGGCGTGGCCGGATTCCGGGACATCCTGAACGCGCAGTCGCTGGTGACGGCGGCGCGCTTTCAGGCCAGCGACGCCGATGCCCGGGTGCGCCAGGCCCAATGGCGCCTGGCCGCCGCGACAGGCCGCCTAGGCCCGCTCGGCGTCGGTCTGGCGCGCTGACGCGGGGGCCGCGATGCGGCGCTCGTCCTCCCACCACTGCAGCAGTTTGCGCAGCGGACGCGGTGCAGCCCCCAGATAGGCCGGCGTGAAGCGCAGCGGCGGCTGCTGACCGTAGTTGCGGGTGTCGCGGAACCACGGTTTGTTGAACACCAGCGTCAGGATCGGGCGCACCGCATCCGACTGGTTCGCCAGTCCCCGGTGCAGGCAGCGGTAGTCCAGCAGCAGCGCCGACCCGAGCGACAGCAGCGGATCGTGGCTCGGCCGCTCTTCCGCCTCGTCGCTGGGGACCCGGTGGGTGCCCTTGTAGACGCGGGTCGTGCCGTTGCGCTCGGTCAAAGGCACCAGCGGCACCATCAGCTGCAGCGCGAAGGTCGGCAGCGTGTGGTGCCACTGCGTCTCGGGGAACAGCGGCGGATGGTCCTTGTGCAAGCGTTGATCGCGGCTGCCCGGCAAGGAAATGGCCGAGGTGTAGGCGCCGAGCACACAGTCCTCGCCCAGCAGGTTCTGCACCAGCGGCAGAAGCTGCTCGGCCGCTGCCAGCGCCGCCGCCCCGTCCACCTGCTCCAGGTCAACGGTGAACATGTAGCGCTTGTGGCCGAGCTGCAGTGCGTCGGGATGGTCCCCGGCGTGGAACTGGTCGGCGTACAGGCGGGTAAACGTCTGTTGCAGCGCCAGGATGCGCTCTGCGGGGAACAGATGGTCGAGCTGCAGGACACCATGGGCCCGGAACAGCGCCTCGGCCATGGTCAGCGTGTCGGCGTCGAGCCGCTGCCGCGCCTGCTCGCCTTCGGTCAGCGCCAGCCGCGGAAATCCTTCGGCACGGCCGGCCTCACGGCGCGCCGCGGTGAAGCCGCGGGCGCGCGCCAGCGCCGCACGCGCGCCTTCATGGTCCGGCACAAGGCGCAAGGCCTGCCTTGCGGCCCGCTCGGCGCCGGAGAGATTGCCCGCGTCCAGCCGCGTCCGGGCCAGTCCCAGCGGCCAGTCGACGCAACTGGGTTCACGCTCGGCGGCTTCTGCAAAAGCTTCTTCGGCCACCGGGAGATCGCCGGCCGCGCGCGAGGCGGTGGCGTACGCGCCGAGCAGGTCCACCCGCTCGGGGTGACGCGCCACCAGATCCTGGTAGAGGCGTTGCGCGCGTTCGAATTCCCCTTGCTCCGCATAGTCGCGGGCAAATTCCAGTGTGGTCTCGGGCTGGCGGGTGGCCAGCCAGTCGCAGAGGTCGAGCAGGTCGCTCAGCCGGCTGCGCAGGGTGTCCGCCGATCCGCTGCGGCCGGATTCGCCGGGGAAGTGCCCGAAGGTGACGATGAAACGCATCTGGCCGGCACACACAGCGCCCGGGAGTCCACGCAACAACGCCGGGCGGGAGGCATAACCGGCTTCCGCCAGGGCCTCCACATAGGCGCCGATGACACGCGCCTGGTCGGAATCCGGCAGCGCCTGACCCGACGCCAGCCGGGACAACAGGATGGCCGGCAACGTTCCGCCCTCGAACAGACCGTGCAGACACAGGCCGGCCGGACCGACCGACACGTCGTCCCAGTCCATCAGCACACACTGCCCGTTGTCCTGGAGCGCGACATTCGGTGGCCGCAGGTCACCGTGGGCCAGCGTGTCCGGCAATGCCGCAGATTGCGCGATCTGCGCCGTCAGCAGGGCCATGCGGCGCTGCAACAGGCGGTGGTAGCGCTGCGCGGCCTCCGGCCCGAGAAAATAATCTGCCCCTACGGCAGGAGCCTTGGATCCGGCCTCCGGCACGACCAACTCGGTCTTCTTCGCCAGAAACGCCAGCAGCGCAGCGGGCTGCGTGGGCGCATGGGCCAGTCGAAATTGCACCCGCAGATCGCTCCAGGCGACTGCGCGTGCCTGCAGCCGCGCGTACGCGACGACGACAGCCTCCAGGTCTTCACCCGAAGCGTCGTAGCCCAGGTCACGCCCACCATGGGTACGCGACAGGAGCCAGCCGTGTTCGCCTTCGACCCCGAGCACCTGCGGAACGTGCTCCGGGAAGCGATTGGCAACCAGCGCGGTCCGCTGAAGTTGCCGTTTCTGGTGCAAGGGAACGACCTTGAGATACGCAACGCCAGCTGGCCCGACCAGACGGTGGGTACGGGCCCAGGGAGATTGCCCGATGCACTCGGCATCTGAGATGGCAAAACATCCCTGGGCCCAGGCCACTGCGGCCTTGTCAGCCTGCGCGCCCAGCGCTTCCGTGTTCAGTTGCATAGACGCTCACAAGCTCTACCGCTTCAGCGGTGTCGTTACTCAAGGCGTTCTAGACGCAAGTTCCCAGCGACTCAGCAGTACTTGTAGCAGCTACCGCCGCCCTTGCCGCCCTTGCCGCCCTTGCCGCCCTTCCCACCCTTGCCGCCTTTTCCTCCCTTGCCGCCCTTGCCGCCGCCCTTGCCGCCCTTCCCGCCCTTGCCGGAAGCGCCGCAGCCCTTCGAGTGGCCGCCACCAGAAACCACCAGCATTTCTTCCAGGGTAAGTACACGCATTTCAGACTCCTTCAGTTGGATTGGTTGGTCAGGTAAGAACAGAGCTGAATGTCAACCCTGTGACAATAGTGTATCCATCTGTAAGAATTTGTTGCTCATCGTTTCCCTTAACGTGGGGGTACGCAGCCCCTCGGAGCCCAGGTCGGCGACAGGCACAGGGAGCGGCGACAATAGACCCATGCCGGCATTTCGACCCCTCCGCTTCAAACTTCACTCTGCCTGGCGCCCGAGCGCGCTGCCGGGCCTGTTGGTGGCGCTCGTCCTGACCGCGTCGACGGCGCTGGTCCAGGCGGCCCCGATCAAGGTCCGGGCCGCCGCCAACCCCGCCGCCGCCCAGCCGTCGACACCCTCGCAGGGCTACGAGCAGCGCCCCGAGGTCAGCGCCTTTGTCCAGGAACTGGTCCAGCGGCACCCGCATCTCGACGAGGAAGTGGTCGCCACCATCCTGTCCGAGGCCCGCTACCAGCCGCAGGTGGCCAAGTTCATCATGCCCGCGGCCAGCCCGGCGGCGAAGAACTGGAAGGTCTACCGCTCGCGCTTCCTCGACACGCTGCGGGTGCGCGAGGGCGTGCGGTTCTGGCGCGACAACGAAGCGTGGCTGCAGCAGGCCGAGGCGCGCTGGGGCGTGCCGGCGCGGGTGATCGTCGCCATCATCGGCGTCGAGACGGTCTACGGGCGCCAGACCGGCAGCTTCCGCGCGGTGGACGCGCTGGCGACGCTGACCTTCGACTTTCCGCGCGGGCGCAGCGACCGCAGCGGCTTCTTCCGCGGCGAGCTTGAGGCCCTGTTCGCCCTCGCCTCGCGCGACAAGATCAATCCGCTCAGCATGAAAGGCTCCTACGCGGGCGCCCTCGGCATGCCGCAGTTCATGCCCAGCACCTGGCTGAAGTTCGCCATCGACTTCGACGGCGACGGCCGCATCGACCTGCACCGCAGCACCGGCGACGTGATCGGCAGCGTCGCCCATTACCTCTCCGCACACGGCTGGGTCAAGGACATGCCGACCCACTTCGATGTGCTGCCCCCCACCGACGAGGCGGACCGCACAGTGCTGCTCGCGCCCGACATCCTCCCCAGCTTCAGCGCCGGCGAGATGACCGCGCGCGGCGCCATGTTCAGCCCGGCCGGGCAGAAGCACGGCGGCAAGCTCGCGCTGGTGGAGTTGCGCAACGGCGTGGAGGCCCCCAGCTTTGTCGCTGGCACCGAGAACTTCTGGGCCATCACCCGCTACAACTGGTCCGCGTACTACGCCATGGCCGTGATCGACCTCTCCGAATCCCTGGCCGCGCTCAAGACCGTCGCCGACAACCGCTAACCGCTGACCCGCCCCGAGCGGTTTCCCATGCTCCAGTTCAAGTCCATCACGCTGCGCCGCGGCGTCAAGATCGTCCTCCAGAACGCGTCCTTCACGCTGCAACCCGGCGAGAAGGCCTCGCTCGTCGGCCGCAACGGCGCGGGCAAGTCCTCGCTGTTCTCGCTGCTGACCGGGCGGCTCCAGTCCGACCAGGGCGATGTCGAGATGCCCCCGCGCTGGGAAATTGCCGAAGTCGCGCAGGACATGCCCGAGACCGAGACCGGCGCCACCGAGTTCGTGCTCGAAGGCGACCGGCCGCTGATGGCCGCCC
>OFSF01000515.1_pt1 | contig 14900 bp, 16 predicted proteins | sample 1543271 | NCBI WGS metagenome assembly OFSF01 (sample SAMN07774227, study PRJEB24372) | wastewater metagenome | isolation source: Exp Tend VB 100WW | collected 2016-02
GTGCTTCTTGAGAAGATTTCACCTGCTAGAAAATCAGCTGAATTATCTTTTTTATCAAAAATTGAATCTGATCCGCTAAAGCTTGAATTACTTAAGGCTAGTTAAACAAAACTTACTTAGTTTTAAAGCTTGCAGACAAGGTCACATTAACCGTCTTCTCAATCGTTGAAACATCATAAATGCCGCCTGCTGCTCGATCTAGTGAGTTCTTAGTCGTTACCTGAGTTGGTCCACCTGAAACAGATACTAACGCGCCAACTTTTCCGCCCACCGCTTCAGTAATCGCAGTTGCTCGCTCTTTAGCATCCTTCATGGCTGAAGCTAATAACTTAGCCCGCATTTTATCTAAGGTTGAAAGGTAATAAGAAGGACCGTAGTTACCAACATTTACTCCGGTTGCAAGAAGTGTGCCGATGTTATTACTTAACTTAGCTACAAGTTGCACATCTTTAGTTCTAACAGTTACAGAGCGATATGCCTGATAAGACAAGATCCGCCCAGTTTGATTACCGTTTACATACTCCATAATGGCGTTGCTATTAATAGGGCCAAGTTCAATCTGATCTTCAGTAATTCCACCAGTTATTAAGTACTTCTTTAATGCACTAGCACTTGAATCAATTGTGCTCACCGATGAAGCTAAAGTTTTTTGTGACTCATTTAAATTTAGTGTCCAGACTGCATTATCTGCAGTTGCGTTCTCAGATGCAGTTCCGGTAACGGTGATGGCATTTCCGGCCCTTGCAGCTAGGCCGCCGCCTACTTTATAAAGTCCAAGTGTTAAGCCAGAGGATAAAATTGCAGCAGCAAGTACTGCTGAGGCAAATTTAATTCGATCACTGGCTTCAAAGTTCATACGCTTATCTTATCCACTTTTACTTACCGTATCTAACATTGGCCCAGCGAGTGCAATCCGGTATGGCTCAAGTTCAATATCCCAACTAATACCCAGTGCGTTCTCAAGATTTACTTGTAGTTTTTCATAACTTAAAGAGTTTTTTAAGATGCTATTAACCTGGTTTTCATTTAGTACCACATCACCATTTGATGCAAGATGTGCTTGGTGAAGTCCTAGATCTGGGGTGGCGCGATAATAAGTTGCATCTTGAGTACTTTTATTTATCTCTCTAATCTCAAATCTGATGTAGTGCCAAGCTTTAAGTGCGGTAGCAAGTTTTGCAGCAACTGGCATCTGATGTTTGTACTCAAGTTCTAATGCTTTAGAGCTTGGATTTAAAGGTTGATTTTGCCAGGGCAATTTAATTACCTGCCCAAGGCCTTGCTCAATCGCCCAAGTAATGTGTTCTTGTAGGGCAGCTGGGGCTGAATAAATAAGTATCCGCCCAGCGTAATTAGAAGATTTACTCACTAGTACCTGCCTTCAGATCACTCGGTGTGACCTTCCCCAGCCCACCAGTGCTTATGCAGTAAGAGATTTATACATCTCTTTTCGCAATTAGCCAATAGCAGGGTAAACTTTGAACTAGTCCGACGCTTGGCAGTACCCGCTCTACGGTTTGTTGATTGGGTCTAGCTGTATAAGAAGAAAGACCGGCGCTTGTTAAATTTACTAGCGTCCAACATAACCAAAGGAAAAAAGCTAAATGGCAACAGGTACAGTTAAGTGGTTCAACTCTGAAAAGGGTTTCGGTTTCATTGCAGTTGATGGTGGCGGACAAGATGTTTTCGTTCACTACTCAGCAATCCAAGGAAACGGTTACAAGTCCCTTGAAGAGGGTCAGGCAGTTACATTCGAAGTAGTCCAAGGTCCTAAGGGTCCTCAGGCTGACGCTGTAAACCCTGCATAAATAACCATTAACCTTCTTAAGTTTTAATACTTAAGATAAAAAAATTTAAGGCCTGCTAGAAATAGCAGGCCTTATTTTTATTTACTTCTTAGGTTCTGCTGGAATAAGTGATGGCACAATTAACTTTGGTTTTAAATCTTTACCCACTTGCCAAGCTTGTAAGTATTTCCAAGGTGAGGTCTTACCTTTTTCTAAGCCAACTCCCCGCCTTACCCACCAAATACCTTTTTCGGTTGGATATGAGATTCCAAAGTGCAGATGCGGCTTTGTTCCCCGCGCACTTCCAGTAGATCCAATCTCACCTAATTTTTCACCAGTTGCCACTTTATAACCGGGGATAATATTGGCCTCAATTTTTGAAAGGTGACTGCCGTAATAACGAAGACCATCATCACCAATTATTGAGATTGATAGTCCGCCACGGTCAGAACCTAAATTTGTTTTACCACTCCACTTATCAACACTGTTTACCTCATCAACAACACCTGCAACTGGGGATACAAATGCGCAACCTTTTTTACCAAAGATATCAGCAGCTGGATAATCATGGTGATACTTGGAGTAGGTAACTGCGCAGCCTGTGACTGGGAAGGTATAGATAGGTGCGGCGCTGGCAGGTGAAGTTATGCCAAGTGTGAGTGCTAGTGAAACAACAAGGACCTTAAATTTCATAAGTTTGATTATCCATTGCGAGCATGTGAATACACCCAATTAATACTTAGTGTTGGGATAGATGTAAGGTATGACACTAACCTCTTAATTGGGGGCGGTAGCTCAGTTGGTTAGAGCCCCGGACTCATAATCCGGTCGTCGTAGGTTCGAGCCCTACCCGCCCCACATGTTCAAATTAGATGGTGGTCTTTCCACCGCACTTGAAAATAATGGAAACAAATTAACAACCTCACTTTGGACAGGTGAGTTAATAAGAACAAATCCAGCGCAAATTATGAAAGCGCACTTAGATTTTATTAATGCTGGAGCGCAAATCATTATTACCTCCTCCTACCAACTCTCCTACACAGGCGCTGGTGTGCGAGGCTGGAGTGAAGATGAAACTAATCAAGCTTTAATTGCCTCAACTGCGCTTGCAAAGAAAGCAGTTACTGATAGTGGCAAAGATGTGAAAGTGGCAGCATCAGTTGGTCCATATGGGGCATCCCTTGCTGATGGCTCTGAGTACAAAGGAAATTATGGTGTCTCAAAGCAGGTGCTAAAAGATTTTCATGCAAGGCGTCTTGAAGTTTTAATCTCAACATCACCAGATTACTTAGCGTTAGAAACTATGCCCGATACCTTTGAGGTTGAGGTTTTATTAGAGCTACTTAGTGATTGCCTGATTCCATTTTGGGTCTCCTACTCTTGCAAAGAGGGTAATCAAACAAATGCTGGCCAAAGTTTTCAAAGCGCGGTTGATTTAGCGCAAAGCGCCATGGCGGTTGGTATTAATTGCACAAAGCCAGAACTAATCACTGATTTATTGCGGTCTGCTAAATCAAATAAACCCTTTGTTGTTTACCCAAACTCAGGCCGAGTATGGGATGCTAAAAATAAGGTTTGGACTGGGAGTGCGGCAGTGGGATTTAGCAATGACTTAATAAGGCAATGGATTGAAGCAGGGGCAGAAATTATTGGTGGCTGTTGTGGTATTGGAGCAACTGAGATTGCGCAGTTAAATCTTAAATAAATAATTAGTTATAAACCTAGTCTCCTATCTAGATTAGATCTATAATTATCTAATGAATTATCGCCTAAGCATCAGTGCACTTATCGCATCCCTTGCACTATCTGGCTGTAGTGTTGTTGGTGGCGGTGCTCCTAAATATGATGCGGTTGAATTAATTGAGTATGAAAATTGTTTAACCTCTGAAAGTCAGCAATGGAATTTAGCTTTGACTGAAGGAAAGATTCAAAGTGAATTAAGGCCTGGTGGCAAGTTTTGGATTGATAGTGAAAATAGAGCTTATCAAGTTGAAGAGTTTGCATTAAGCATGTGTGAAAAATCTAGACCAAAACCAATTTCCTAAATTAGCTACGTAATTTAGCGCCAATTTTTTGAACTTCAGCAATATTTCTAGCACCAGTTAATGCCATCGTATTTACGAAGTCACGCTTCATAATTTCAATAACTCTTTGAACGCCCCGCTCTCCCCCGGCCATAATTCCATAAAGGTATGCACGTCCAATAAATACTCCCTTTGCTCCCATCGCAACTGCGGCATATGCATCTTGACCAGACATAACTGCGCCATCAATATAAACATCAACCTTCTTACCAACTGCTTTTACAACCTCAGGCAGTAACTCAAGAGGAACAGGCCCCTTTTCTAATTGGCGGCCACCATGGTTTGAAAGAATAATTCCATCTACTCCCATTTTTGCTAACCGTTTTGCATCCTCTAAATTTTGAATTCCTTTAACAATTATTGGGCCACTCCACACAGATTGCAGCCATTTCACATCTTCAAACTTGGTTGCTGGATCAAATATGGCAGCTGCTAACTCAACTAATGATTTATTCCATCCTCTAAAGGCTGCAAACTCCAACTTCTTGGTGGTAAACAAATTCAGCCACCAAATAGGTTTTCTTGCAATTGCAAAGACGGTACTTAATCTGATTCGTGGTGGAATGGTTAAGCCATTCTTAATATCTCTGATTCGCAGTCCACTAACTGGAGTATCAACGGTGAGGATTAAGGCTTCAAAGCCAGAGTCCTTTGCCTGCTTAATAACTGACAAGCTATCTTTACGATTTTGCATTACATAAAGCTGAAACCACCTACGAGCCTTTGGTACTTGATCTGCCAACTCCTTTGGCGAGGTAGTTCCCATAGTTGATAGTGAATAAATCATGTTGCTACTTGCAGCTGCATTTGCAACCGCAGGCTCACCAACGTGATACATAAATCTGGTATAGCCGGTGGGTGAAAATAGAATTGGCAGATCTACTTTTTTGCCAAATATTTCAACTGAAGGATCAACCTTTGAAACATCACGAAGGGTGTGAGCAGTAAATTCGACTCGATCAAAGGTTGCTTTAGACCTTGCATAACTGACCTCATCTAATGCTGAGCCCTCTACATAATCAAAGACAACTTTGGGAACCTTCTTTTTAGCAATCTTTGCCAAATCATTAATTGTTAAAGCCCGAGCAAGTTTGGTTCTAGTTCTAAAGATTGAAGGAAGTTTCCACTCAATTAAGGATGCAAAATGCGGCAGATCTGGGAATTGACGTTTAGATTTAATCATTGTTAGCTGCTTTGAATACTGTTCATAATCGATCTAGACATACTCTGATAATCCTTGCTGTTATCTAAATCCCCCACCAATTCATATCTGCGCATAACCAAAATTCGATCAGCAACTGCAACCATTTCAGCTAAGTCACTTGAGATCAGGATTATTGATAATCCTTCATCAGCTAATTGGGTAATAAGTTCATGAAATGAGGCTTTTGTTCTAACATCCACGCCAACTGTTGGCTCATCAATTACCAATATCTTCGTTTCAGCAGCCAACCACTTAGATACTGAAACCTTTTGCTGATTTCCACCAGAAAGGGTTAGAGCTAATTGATTGTTATCAACTACCTTAATTCCAAGACGATCTACATATTTGCTGGCAACCTCATCCTCTTTTTTAGGATTAATCACTGAAAGTTTTTGTAGGATTCTAGAGAGAATCGTTACTGAAATATTCTTTCTGACGGGAAAATCTAGAAATAATCCCTCTTCTTTACGGTTCTCAGTTACATAACCAATTCTAAATTTATGAAGGGCATCTCTAAAGTTCTTAATCTTTACCTCATCGCCATTAAGCAAAATCTGACCATTAGTTACAGCGTGTAGTCCAAGAATGGATCTAGCCAACTCACTTCGACCAGCACCTACTAAGCCATACATACCAAGCACTTCCCCTGGATAAAGACTTAGATTGATATTTCTATGACCAAGAGCAGTCGATAAATTCTTTAACTCAATTACTGGTTTTTTGCTTCGATCAATTTTACGAATTACATTCTTTCGCTCGGCTAAGTGACGACCGACCATTAAATCTACAATCTCTCCTTGCTTAAACTCAGAAAGTGATTTAGATTCTAAAACACTCACGCCATCTCGCAATACTGTAACTGTGTCACAGATTTCATATACCTCTTCAAGCTTATGGCTCACAAACAAGACCGCCGTGCCTTGATCTTTTAGCTTTCGAACTACATCAAATAGCTTCTTAGTTTCACTGCCGGTAATTGATGCGGTTGGCTCATCAAGCAAGATGATCTTGGCATTTGTTACCAATGCCTTAGCAATTTCCACCAATTGCATCTGCGCTACTGAAAGATTCTTAACCCGCTCATTTAAATCAATCTCAAATCCAAGGGTTTGTAGTGCCTGTTTAGCCAGTCGGGTTCGCTCAGCTCTATCAATTATTCCAAACTTTAATGGTGGATTATGAAGAGTGATGTTTTCTTCAACTGAGAACTCAGGAATTAAATTTCTTTCTTGGTGGACTACTGCAATTCCTGCCTCAGTAGATTCAATTGGATTATTAAAGCTTTTCTCTTGCCCATTTACTTTCATGGAACCAGAATCTGCTACATAAACTCCGGTAATGATTTTAATCAAAGTTGATTTACCAGCGCCGTTTTCACCAAGTAAGGCATGAACTGTGCCACCAGTAAGAGTTAAGTTGACCTCATTAAGTGCTAGTACGCCAGGAAACTCCTTGGATACTTTCTTAATTAATAATTCTGCGCTCATTGCGTTGCCTTTATTCCCTCATTGGCTCGTTCTGTTCGACGACGTCGCCATTCACTTAATGCCACAGTAGAAAGTGTTACAACACCAACGCTTAATGAAACGATGCTTGGATCAAGTGAGTACTGCGCTCTAGCAATATCAACTAGGCGAACCACTGCTGCTGCAATAACGGTGCCATAAATTGCAATGGTGCCACCAGACATTAGAACGCCACCAATAATTGGGGCGGCAAAGGAGGCCAGTAACCAATCTCCACCAATTGAGCGGTTAATTCCAGGTAGTGATGCGATAGTAATTACTGATGCCACACCAATAAGTAAGCCAGATAAGGTGTGAGCTAGAAACACTGATTTGTTATTGGAAACTCCAGATAGTCGAGCTGCTAATGGATTTCCACCAGTTGCCAAAATTCTTCTTCCCATAATGGTTCGGCTGAAAAATAGTGAGAGCAAAATCGCGGTAATGATGGCGATAACTAAAATATAAGGAAAACCAACAAAGGCTTTCTTGCCAAACTCTGGCAGTGAAGATGGATACTTATCAATGGTAAAGGTCTTTACTAATCGATACTGGAAGCCAAGCAAAATTGTGTAAGTACCTAAGGTGATAATAAATCCATTTAATTGAGTCAAAACTACTAACGCACCATTTACTGCGCCCATCAAGGTTGCAGAAAGTAATCCGATTGGAATCGCAATTGCGATTGGCACATTGTGATCTGCCATTAACACCGCCATGATGGCGCAGGTAACCCCACCCATTGTGCCCACTGCAAGATTCATCTGACCAATACAGAGCACAACCATTTGGGCTAAACCAATTGTGATTGGCACTGCAAGATATGTTAAGAATCCTTGAAGGGATGCTCTGCTTAAGAACACACCATTTGAGGTGGCAACTAAGGCTAAGAAGCCAAGGACAAATATTACGGTGAGTGAAACTTCTGTCATCCGGTTTCTAAAGAAGAAAGGTAGCTTCATTTTTTCGCTCGCATCTTAAATGAGGCAAACATCTTTTGAATTTGGCCAACAGATAACGCAGCTAATAGAACTAGCCCAAGTGCGATATTTAAAGTTTCCAACCCAATTCCCTGAACTGATAAACCTTGGCGAATTACTAAGGTCAACATAGTTCCGATGAAAGTTCCTAAGACTGCAACTGCGCCACCTGCTAACAAAGTTCCACCTAGAACTGGACCTAAGAAGGATGGCAACATAACTTGGCTGCCAATTGCTGCAGTAAATGAGCCATTTGTGTAGGCAAGCATTAGGCCACCAATTCCAGCCAGCGCACCTGAAAAAATATGCGCAGTTAAAACACGATTTTCAGTTGGAATTCCAGATAATTTTGCAGCTCTTAAATTAGAGCCAGTTGAAAGTAATTCGCGACCCAATCTGGTTTTTGAATACATAAATCCAACTAATATCAAACAAACTATCGCCGGCATCAACATCATTGGTATAGCGCTAGGTCCACAGATTGGACCTAAACAAATATCTCCTAGTGATTTACTTCGCCAAAAATCCATGCCATCTGGCTTGGTAGTAAAGGCTGCAGTTGCGCCAGTAAAGGTGACGTAGATAAAGGTAACTAAACCAAGGAGAGCGAAATCCATCGCTAAGGTAACAATAAAAGCATTCACCTGAGATTTAACAATTATCCAACCAGTAATTGCGCCAAGTAACGCACCAGCTAAAACACCAAGTACTGCTCCTTGCACCAAACTTAATCCCCAGTATTGATATGAAGCACCAGCTACTAATGCTGAGATTGCTGCCATTCGGCCAACTGCTAAATTCAAGTGACCAATGGAGAGCACGCAAAGTTGGGCCAGACCAATTACCGTTAAGGTCGCACCATCTCGAAGTAGTGGGTAGATAACAAAATCAACATTGAAAAAAGCAGGGTTTTGTAAGCCAAAAAATATAAACAATGCAACAGTAAGTAAAGTTAATACCACCCGTTGATCATTTAATACTGACTTAATCTTCAATTCTTCACCCTCTTGTTATCAATTGCATCAAAGTCCCAATCGATACCCAATCCTACGGAGGTTGGTGCCAATGCCATACCCTTTTCAATCTTTATCTCACTCTTTGTTATGCCACGAAGCTGTGGAATATGCTCAACATATAAACCATTAGGAACAGCAGCTGCCAAGCTGACATGAATCTCCATTAAAAAGTGTGGGCAAACTTTTACATTAAAACTCTCTGCCATATGTGCAACCTTTAGCCATGGCGTAATTCCACCAACGCGAGCAACATCAACTTGCACGATACCAACTGCATTTTGATGCAGGTATTGTTGAAATTGCATTGCAGAGTACATAGTTTCACCAACTGCAATTGGGATGCTGGTTGATTGCGCCAATCTGGCATGACCAGTTACATCATCAGCTGGCAAAGGCTCTTCTAGCCAAAATAAATCAATAGGCTCAAATGCTTTGGCACGTTTAACTGCTTCGGCGACTGTAAATGATGTATTGGCATCAACCATGATGTGCATATCTTTTCCAACAGTTTCTCTAACCGCCATCAATCTTTCAACATCTTCATGTGCCTTTGGTTTACCAACCTTTAGCTTTACGCCAGGCCAACCTTTTTTCTTAGATTCAACCGCTCCTGCTACCAACTCCTCAGTTGTTAAATGAAGCCAACCGCCCTCTGTGTCATAAAGAGGAACTCGGTCTTTAAAACCACCTGCTGCAACCGCCAAGCTTTGGCCTTCGCGTTTGCACTTTAAATCCCAAATTGCAGTATCAATTGCAGCAACGGCAAGTGATGTAATCGCTCCAGTCTCAGTTGCTCTGGTGGAGTAGTAAATATCATGCCAAACTTTTTCAACTCGAGCGCTATCCATTCCCTTTAACTTAGGTACTAAGTAATCGCGCAACATCGCAAGTACTGCTGTGCCACCTGTTCCGATTGTGTAGCTATAGCCAACGCCGGTATTTCCATCAGCGGTAGTGATTTTTACAAATAAAGTCTCTTGTTTTAAAAATGCTTGAACTGAATCAGTTCTTACTGTCTCAACAGGAATATCAATTAGAAAGGCTTCGGCGTTGGTAATTATGCTCAACTGAAAAGTCCTTTCTCACAAAAGAAGTTTAAAACTTACCTAATTGCGGAAGGGCGATCAGGAGTAAACCTGATCGCCCAACCTGAACTTACTTTTTACTTACAGGTCATGTACTCGTTCTGGAAAGCCGCAAGGATTTCCTTTGAAGTAGCTTGACGTGTTTCGTTGTAGGTATCAACGTTGTCCTTTGTTACCAAGAATGAACCGGAGTCTACGTATAGACCAGGTGTATTCATGGTGCACTTCTTAGTTCCAAGTGCTGAAAGAACCCATGATCCAACATAACCTTGTCCCCAAGGATTCTGAACAACTGTTCCAGAAATTACACCAGACTTAATTGCATCCAAGATCTTTTGGTCATCATCAATTGCAATAACCTTGATTGGAAGCTTAGTTGATGAAACTCCATCAGTTGCAGCAACAGCTGGGTTGTAAGCAGTTGTAACGATGCCGTTAATCTGCTTGCCCTTTGCTGCTAGAAGATCTGTTACAGCCTTTGTAGCTGACTGTAGATCTGAGTCAATGTCAGTGATTGTGGTTAGAAGTTTTACTTTTCCACCAGTCTCTGCGATTGCTTGCTTAACACCATCCATACGACGGATTGTGTTTGCATCTACTGCGTTACCAGTTAAGTGAACAAGATTTCCCTTGCCACCCATCTCTTTAATAACTGCAGTTGCTGCAAGGTATGCAGCTTTGCCAGTATCAGTACTCAAGCAGAAGTCTGCTGAGTTTTTCTGTGGCTCTTTAACAATGTCATATCCACCTGGGCATGAAGCAAGGGAACCAACTGCGAATCCTTTTGCCTTTAGTCCAGCAAATGTGGTGTTGATATCTGTTGGTGAAACACCGAATACACCAAATGCGTTATAGCCTTGAGCTGCCATCGCATCGATTGCTGCATTGTGCTTGGTTTGATCCCATTCACCAGTCTCGTTGAATTCTGTTCCGCCAATTCCGAATTCAGATACAGCGGCTGCTCCGCCATCTTTCCATGGTTGGAAGTAAGGGTGAGCTCCACCTGGCACAAGTGCTACCTTGATTGAACCAAATTCTCCGTCTCCGCCTGCAGAGTCAGATGAACTTGAACAACCTGTTACAAGTAGCGCAACTGCTGCCAGTGACGCAAGTAATGATTTCTTCATTAATTTCCTTTCGGTTATTTGCTAAACCCCCATGAAGTTTTAATAAACCTATGGGAATACGGTTAGCCAGAGCCTTCTCCTAAATTGGGATTAAATCAACGCTTAAGAGCGCTAGAAAGATAACGAATCCGTAATTTTCACGCTTATTTAAATGGCATTTTCTTCCAAACCTAAACCCTAACTTTAGCTTTCCAACATGTGGACAGATTGTCTAAATTTGGCCAATCCATTCTGGACCATTTGGGTAGGTAAAGTCTGAAACAGATTTATCAAACATCTGTGCGCCGGCTCCCGCTTTAAGTGGTGGCATATATCTAGCATTTTTTATCTCAGTTGGCACAACAAAGTGCTCATGTAGGTGATCGACAAACTCAACTACTCGATCTGGATTCTCGCCGCCAACTGCAACATAATCAAACATTGCAAGGTGCTGAACCATTTCACACAAACCAACGCCGCCAGCATGTGGGCAAACTGGTAAGCCAAATTTTGCTGCCATCAAGATAATGGCAATATTTTCATTTACGCCGGCAACTCTGGAAGCATCAATTTGTACAAAAGATAAGGATTTGGATTGCATCATTTGTTTAAAAATAATTCGATTTGTTACATGCTCACCAGTTGCAACTTTTACTGGTGCGATCGCCTTTGCAATCGCTGCATGACCAACTGCATCATCTGGATTGGTTGGCTCCTCAACCCAATGAAGATTGACATCACCTAATGCATTAATCCAGTTAATTGCCTCATTAACATCCCAAACCTGATTTGCATCAATGGCTAACTTAACATCTGGCCCAATAGCTTGCCTTGCTAGCTTTAATCTTCGCTTATCATCTTCTAGCGATACACCACACTTTAATTTTATTAACTTAAATCCATCAGCAACTGCTTGTTTGGCTAATCGAATCATTTTCTCATCTGTGTACCCAAGCCAACCTGGTGTAGTTGTATACGCTGGTAGACCACTGGCAATTAAGTTTGCTTCATTTTTAACTCGGTTTGCTTGAGCTTTGGTAAGAATCTCAAGTGCCTCACTTGGAGTTATTGCATCTGAGATGTATCTGAAATCTACTAAATCAACTATTTCTTGTGGTGATAGATCTGAAAGGTGCTTCCAAAGCGGCTTTCCACTTACTTTACAAACAAGATCCCAAGCAGCATTTATTACAGCCCCTGCTGCCATATGAGTTAAACCTTTTTCCGGTCCTAGCCAGCGCATCTGTGAATCCCGAACTAAAGATTTTGCAAAATCCCCCATTGATTTAGCTAAGTCTGAAACTTCCCGACCAACTGCATAAGTTGCCAACAAATCTATTGCTGCGCATTGCAGATCATTACCTCGCCCAATTGTGAAAACTAAGCCATACCCTGACAAATTAGGATCATCTGTTTTAAGTTCTAAATAAGCAGCTGAGTAATCTGGATCTTGATTCATGGCATCTGAGCCATCTAAACCACGTGAGGTTGGAAAGCGCACATCGGTGGTCTTAAATCCGATTACCTTTGGCATTTGCTCCCCTTAAAAATTATCAGACCTATTCGTTTACTGCTTAAAATCCTATACGATAATCAAATAAGGAAAGGGATAACTTGGAAATTAAAAGAATTGGTTCAGTTATTGGGGTTAAGCCAGATCAGATTGCTGAGTATGAACGAATTCATGCCGAAGTTTGGCCAGGGGTTTTAGCAACACTTAAACGAGCTAATGTCACAAAGTTTTCAATCTTTCGTCATGAGAATATGCTTTTTTCTTATATGGAGTACAGCGGCACAGATTATGAAGCCGACATGGCAATGATTGCAGCTGATCCAATTACCCAGGATTGGTGGAAAGTCACCGCCCCTATGCAAAATCCAGTGCCGCAAAAAAGTGAAAATGAATGGTGGCATGAAATTCCAGAGGTTTTTCATCTAACATAAGTTATTGACCAAAACAGAGAGCGAGTCGGCAATGAGAATTGATTCACACCATCACGTATGGGACCTATCAGTGCGCGAGCAAGGATGGATGGTTGGTGAAGCATTAAACCCAATCAAGAAGAATTTCTCAATTAATGATTTACGCCAGGCAATTACCGGATGCGGTATTGATAAAACAGTTGTGGTTCAAACAGTTACAAATTACGATGAAACTCCAGAGTTACTTGAGCTTGCAGATACTGATGATTTAGTAGCAGGTGTAGTTGGATTCTTAAAAATTGATGCCGAGGATGCAATCGCCCATTTAGATTCATATCAACCTTTGCGCGGCTTTAAATACTTAGTCGGCATAAGAGATATTGCCCATGATTATGAGGATGTTAAATACCTTTCAAAGCCACAAGTAATTAAAAATGTGCAAGAGCTTGGAAAACGTGGTTTGGTATATGACTTGTTAACAAAGACACCGCATATGAGAGCTGCAATAGATCTAGTTAAAGCATGCCCAAATACAAAGTTTGTTTTAGACCATATCTCTAAGCCATATATCGCAAAGGCAGATATGCAGCCTTGGGCCGATCAAATCACTGAGTTAGCTAGCTTTGAAAATGTGGTGGTTAAGGTTTCTGGCTTATTTACCGAAGCAGATTGGAAGAACTGGAAGAAGGAAGATTTCTGGCCATACCTAGAACACATCACTAAGTCTTTTACGCCAAATCGAATGATGTTTGGTTCAGATTGGCCAGTTTGCTTACTTGCTGCCACCTATAAACAAAGTATTGATTTAGTTGAGGAGTTCACTAGCAAATTTTCAGAGAGTGAAAAGAATGCTTTTTGGGCAGGTACTGCAAATAAGGCTTACGGTTTAAATCTTATTTAATTAGGCATACCTGGCGTGAAGTGCGCCATCGACCATTAGATCAGCTCCACTTATAAAGGATGCGTCCTTTGAAAGTGTAAATAAAATAACATTTGCAATCTCCTCAGGGGATCCAAATCTTGCATTTGGTGCAACCGATAAAGCATGTGCCTTTTCATCTGGAAACTTTTCCATATAGCTCTTCAGCAATGGTGTTGCAGTTGTGCCAGGAGAAACTGAGTTAACTCGAATTCCGTACTTGCCTTCATCAAGGGCTAAGTTTCTAGATAAACCAATAATTCCACCTTTAGCAGCAGAGTAAGGGAAAAAGTTTGGACGAGACATACGGCCATGAATAGATGAGATGTTAACTATTGAGCCGTATTTTTTCTTTCGCATATCTGGCAAACATAATTTCGCTAGATACCAACTAGATTTTAAATCCAGGGCAAAGAAGTCATTCCACTCCTCCTCGGCATACTCCACTGCATCGGCGTAGGAGTTTCTACCCGCATTTGATACTGCCACAGTTACTGGGCCAAAAGCTGAAACTAATTTGTCATATCCTGCTTTAAAGGTTTCAAATTTTGAAACATCAGCCTTTTGGTATTGAACCTGATGGCCTTCACTGGTTAGTTTTTCAACTAACGCATTTGCTTTGGCATCATCAATATCTACAAATGAAATCTTGGCGCCCTCTTTAACCCCACCTAAAACAATTGCTTCACCAATTCCAGCAGCGCCACCTGTTACAAATAAATGCTCACCTTTTAATATCATGCGCTTCGCGCTCCCAATCCGCCATCAACTGCCCAATCTGAACCACTTACATAAGTTGATTTGTCGGAGAGTAAAAATGTCACAACCTTTGCTACTTCATTAGGTTCACCCATACGACCTAATGGTTGGATTGAATTGGCTTTTTCAGTTCGTCCTGACTCTGCTGCCAGCCAGCCTTTAGTTAAATCTGTAAGTATGTAACCTGGTGAAACCGCGTTAACACGAATCTCATGCTTGCCTTCATCTAAAGCTAAGTTTCTTGTTAAGCCAAGAACTGCTGATTTTGCTGCGCCATATGGGAAAAAACCTGGATAAGTAAGTCGGCCATGAATTGAACAGATATTAACAATTGAGCCACCTTTAGCTTTTCGCATGGCAGGTAAAGCTAACTTCGCGGTTAACCAAACTGGCTTCATATCTACTGCAAAAAAATCATCCCACTCTTTATCAGTCATGGTTACAGGATCAGCGTGAGAGTTAACACCGGCATTATTAACAACGCCAGTAACATCACCAAATTTACTTACTGCTTGATTAAACGCGCTCTTTA
>OFSF01000518.1_pt1 | contig 14833 bp, 13 predicted proteins | sample 1543271 | NCBI WGS metagenome assembly OFSF01 (sample SAMN07774227, study PRJEB24372) | wastewater metagenome | isolation source: Exp Tend VB 100WW | collected 2016-02
CGCTGGCCGGCAACCGGATCAATCAGGCCGCGCGCGCCAACGCGTCCTTCGCCGCTGTTGTGGTCGACAGATCGAACACATCCACCGCGTCGATCAAGCGGTTCGCCTGTTGTTCCAGGCTGCGTGCGGCGGCACTGGCTTCCTCCACCAGCGCGGCGTTCTGCTGGGTGGTGCCATCCATCTGGATCACGGTCTGGCTGACCTGCTCGATACCCGCGCTCTGCTCCTGCGAGGCCGCGGAAATCTCCGCCATGATGTCGGTCACGCGTTGCACCGATGCCACAATCTCGGCCATGGTGTCACCGGCCTCGCGCACGCGCTGTGCACCGTGTCCGACCTGCTCAACCGAGGTTTCGATCAACGCCTTGATCTCCTTCGCGGCCGCCGCCGAGCGCTGCGCCAGCGTGCGTACTTCACTGGCGACCACCGCGAAGCCGCGGCCCTGCTCGCCGGCACGCGCGGCTTCCACTGCCGCGTTCAGCGCCAGGATGTTGGTCTGGAACGCGATGCCATCGATCACGCTGATGATCTCGGCGATCTGCCGCGACGAGGTTTCGATCGCGCTCATCGTCGTCACCACCTGGCCGACCACGTTGCCGCCCTGCGAGGCGACCGTGTGCGCGCCGATCGCCAGCTGGTTGGCCTGGCGTGCGTGCTCGGCGTTCTGGCGCACGGTGGAGGTCAGTTCTTCCATCGACGCGGCGGTTTCTTCCAGATTGGCCGCCTGCTGCTCGGTACGGCGCGACAGATCATTGTTGCCGGCGGCGATCTCTGCAGCCGCAGTGTGGATGTTGCCGGAGGCGTGCTTGATGTCGGTGACGATGGTCGCCAGCTGCGCGGCGGTGGTGTTGGCATCGCCGGCGATGCGCGCGAACACGCCCTGGAAATCGCCATGCATGCGCGCGCCGAGGCGGCCATCGGCAATCGCGCGCAGCATGCTGGAGACCTCGCCGAGGTTCAGTTCGGTCGTCTGCATCAATCGGTTCAAGCCGTCGACCATCGCGCGGAAGTCATGCTCGAAGCGCGCGCTGTCGCCACGCTGGCTGAAGTCACCCCTGGCAGCGGCTTCGGCCAGGCGGCGGATCTCGCCATTGATCGTGCCCAGATTGGCCTTGGCGGTATCCAGTGCGTCGGTGATCACCGCCTTCTCGCCGGGCAGGCGTTCCATGTCCTGGCTGAGGTCACCGATGGCGTAGCGCCCCATGATCGCGATCGCGCGCAGCTTTACCTGGATGTGCGCATCGACCAGCGCGTTGCTGTCGGCCACCATCGTGCCGAACGCGCCGGGGAAGGCACTGGCATCCATGCGGTGGCTGATGGTGCCGGCTTCATGCGCCTGTGCCATCGTGGCCTGTGCATCGAGCACACCGCGCAGCGTGGACTGCACCGCCTGCATGGCCTGCGCGAGGCGACCGATCTCATCGCGGCTGCGCACCTGCACAACATGCTGCAGATCACCGGCGGCCACTGCACGCGCAGCGGCTTCCACCGCCAGCACCGGCTGCACCACCGCACGCCGCAGCCACCAGCCCAGGCCCATCAGCAGCAGCACGGCGGCCAGCACGGTCAGCGCCGCGCACAGCAGCAGCGTCTGCCGCGCCTGCTGCGAACGGGCCGCTACCGCCGCTTCGGCCACCTGCGTGGCGTGCGTACTCAACGCATCCAGCGCGGTTGCCACCGGGCGGTCCTTGCCGCGCACGAGGTTGTCGCCGGCGGCGGGATCGTAGCTGGCCTCGGCGAACGCCTGCAGCGCCGCGTGATAGTCCTGCTGCAGCTGCGCATGCAGGCCGATGAAGGCCTGCGCCAGTTCGCGCGTGCGTGCATCCGGGCTGCTGACCAGGCCCTTGGCCAGCTGCTCGACCAGACGACCCTCGCTGTCGAAGGCGTCCAGGTGGCGTTGGCGCAACGCGTCGTCGTGGCCGCGCAGCAGCACGTTCTTCCATTCCTGCACCTGGCCGCGGAACTCGCGCTGCAGGCGTTCGGCATCGCGGCTGTGCGCGACTTCGGGTGGAACCTCGGTGGACAACTTCAACCAGGCGGAGGCCAGGCCGGCCAGAGCGCACAGCAGGACCACAGCCAGACCAACAGAAACCGCGCCGAGCAGCTTGGACTGCAGGCGCGGAGCACGGACAGACGCATTCATGGGGAAGAACTCTCGGGAAGGGGCACTGCGGTATCGACCCGCTGCGCACGCCCTGAAGTGGGATGTTGATCACATTCGCGTTTCGTTTAGTGATGTGAAGGAGATGTTTCATAGGACAGATGTGTCCATATGGAACGAAAGCAGACCCTCGACAGAGGAATTAAATGTAACTAATGTTGTTACATGAAATCCGCGAACCCACTCTCCGACGCCCTGCACGTGATGGCGCATCTGGTCGGCCATGCCGCCCCGCGCACGTCCGAACAGCTGGCGTCGTGCCTGCCGACCCATCCGGTGGTGATCCGTCGTCTGCTGGCACAGCTGCACAAGGCCGGCCTGGTGCGCAGCACCCGTGGTCACGGCGGCGGCAGCCTGCTGGCACGCGATGCCGCGGCGATCACCCTGCATGACATCTATCTGGCGGTGGGAGCACCGCCGCTGGTCCAGGTCGGCGCTCGCGATTCCGGCGGTGGCTGCCCGATCCAGCAGCTGGTCAACAGCGCCCTGCTCGAAGGCGCGCGCGAGGCGCAGCGGCTGCTTGAGCAGCGCCTGCAGGCGACCACGCTGGACCAGCTCGGCGCCGACTTCGCCCGCCATCTTGCCCATCACCGTTCCCTGGAAGGTCACCATGAATCCTGATGTGCTCATCGTCGGCGGCAGCTACGCCGGCATTGCCGCCGGCCTGATCCTGGCCCGTGCCCGTCGCCCGGTCACCGTCATCGATGCCGGTTCACCGCGCAATCGCTTCGCCAGTCATTCGCACGGGGTGCTGGGGCTGGATGGCATCAGTGGCGCCGAGCTGCTGAAGACCGCGCGTCAGCAGCTGTTGGACTACCCCACGGTGCGTTGGGTGCATGCCGAAGTGGAGCACGCCCGCACCACCGCCGAAGGCGTGGAAGTGCGTACCGCCGATGGCCAGGTGCTGGCCGCGCGCAAGCTGCTGCTGGCCAGCGGCATCGCCGACCAGCTGCCGGAACTGCCCGGACTGGCCGAGCGCTGGGGCAGCACCGTGCTGCACTGCCCCTACTGCCACGGCTATGAAGTCGGTGGTGGTGCCATCGGCCTGCTCGGCGGCCATCCGATGTCCGCCAGCAAGGCGCCGCTGTTCGCCGACTGGGGCAATGTCACGTTCTTCAGCTTGGGTCTGGAGATCACCGATGAGGAACGCGCCGCCATGCAGCAGCGTGGCGTGCACATCGAGACGTCACCCGTGCTGGGTGTGCAGGGCGACCAGCCGACCTGGCTGGAAGTGGAGCTGGCCGATGGCCGCCGCATCGCACAGCGTGCGCTGTTCGTGCCGGCTACCCAGGCGATGGCCACGCCGCTGGTGCAGCAGCTGGGGTGCACATTGGTCGAGAGCCCGCTGGGGGTGCTGATCGAGGTCGACATGATGAAGCAGACCTCGGTGCGGAACGTGTACGCCGCAGGCGATGCAACCACGGTTGGCAACATCACCCTGGCCACCGCCGAGGGCGTGCGTGCGGGGATCGGCGTGCATCATGCGCTGGTGGCCGAGGACAGCGTGCCGCGCTGACCCCCGACGCGACGTGCTGCTCTGGTAGATGCCGACCTTGGTCGGCGCCGTTTCATCCACGCATGGCGTGGATCTACTGCAGGGTGGTCGGGCACCATTGAGGCACGGTGGGTGCCGGCCGAGGCCGGCACCGTTCCATCATCCCTTCACGCACAGCACCTGGCGCAGCGTGTGCACCACGTCGACCAGGTCGAGCTGCGCCGCCATCACGTCGTCGATCGACTTGTACGCGGCCGGCGATTCATCCAGCACGCCGCTGTCCTTGCGGCATTCCACGTGCGCGGTTGCTTCGCGATGCTGGGCCAGCGTGATCTGCTGGCGCGCGGTGCCACGGCTCATCACCCGGCCGGCACCATGGCTGCAGCTGTGGAAGCTGTCCGCGTTGCCCTTGCCACGCACGATGTAGCTGCGCGTGCCCATGCTGCCGGGAATGATGCCCAGCTCGCCCTCGCGGGCACTCACTGCACCCTTGCGCGTAACGAGCAGCTCCTGGCCGTGGTGCGTCTCCTTCTGCACGTAGTTGTGGTGGCAGTTCACCGCCATCGCCGCCAGCTGGAACTTCGGCAGCCGGTGGCGCATCTCGGCCAGCACCCGCGACATCATTGCCTCGCGGTTCTGCCGGGCGTAGTCCTGCGCCCACGACACTGCTTCGACGTAGTCATCGAACAGCGGCTCGCCTTCCATGAAGAACGCCAGGTCCTTGTCCGGCAGGTGGAAGCCGAGCACACGGCGCGCAAGCTCTTCGCGCGCCTTCTCGATGAAGTAGGTGCCGATCAGGTTGCCGGTGCCGCGAGAACCGCTGTGCAGCATCACCCACACCGTGTCCGTCTCGTCCAGGCACAGTTCGATGAAGTGGTTGCCGCCGCCCAGCGTACCCAGCTGGCGGTCCAGCTTGTCGGTGCGGATTCTGCGGTGCTTGTCCTTGATCTTCTCCAGACCGGCGGCCAGCCCGGACTGCACCAGCCGCGTGTGGATGCTGTCGGGCATGCGGTGGTGCTCGCCGCCGCGTCCGTTGCCGACCGGGATGCTGCGCTCGATGCTGTTGCGCAGCTGCCGCAGGTCATCGGGCAGGTCGTTGGCACGCAGCGTGGTGCGCACGGCGGCCATGCCGCAGCCGATGTCGACGCCGACCGCGGCCGGGATGATCGCACCGCGGGTCGGGATCACCGAGCCCACGGTCGCGCCCTTGCCCAGGTGCACGTCCGGCATCACGGCCACCCACGGCCCGACGAACGGGATCGCGGCGATGTTGCGCAGCTGCTCATGCGCCTGCGCTTCCAGCGGCACACCGTTGACCCAGCCCTTGATCGGCGTGGTGCCCTCGGCGTGCAGCCATTGATAGTTGTGTTGAGTGTCCATGTCTTCGTGTTTGTCCTTGATGGGCCGGCGGCGCGTCCCTGCGCCGCCGCGACCCCCTACCTGATCGTCACCAGCTGCTTCAGCACGCCATCCAGGCCGCCGAACACGGTGAGCTTGTCGATCTTCTCGGTGACCTTCTCCAGTGCCTCCAGCTCCTTCAAGCGCATCAGCACCGGGTTGTCCTCGATCAGCTTTGCGGTGTTGAGCTGCGAACGCGTGGCGTTGGCCTCCTCGCGACGGCGGATCACGCTGGCCTGGGCCTGCTTCTCGGCCAGCACCACACCGTTGAGGATCTCCTTCATCTCACCCGGCAGGATCACGTCCTTGATGCCCACGCCGAGCAGCCGCACGCCGTGGCCCTCGATCGCTGCCTGCACATGGGCGGCGATCTCGCCGTCCAGTGCCGCCTTGTCACCCAGCAGCTCGTCCAGGCTGCGCGCGGCAATCGCCTGGCGCAGGCCGAACTGCAGCTGCCGGTAGACGAACTCGTCGGCATTGCTGAGCGTGCGGTGTGCACGCACCGGGTCGACCACCTGCACGGTCGCGGCCAGGTTCACCCGCAAGGTCACCTTGTCGCGGCTGAGCAGTTCCTGGCCGGACACGTCCAGCGAACGCGCACGCAGCTCCACACGCTCCACCGACACGTTGCCGTTGAAGTTCCAGAACGCGTGCAGGCCGGCGTCCAGCGTCTGTCGCAGCGTGCCATCGATGAACAGCAGGCCGACCGACTCGCTCGGCACGGTGCTGATCACTGCCACACGCGGCAGCACGCCCAACTGGCCCAGGCGCTGCTGCACGTCCGCCGGAATGCGCGGCTCGTCACCCAGCGCCATCACGCGCACCTGGGTGTCGACCGAACCCCGCCAGTACAGACGGCGGCTGCCCGGCGGCAGCACTTCATCGATGCGGCCGTTGCGCAGCAACAGGCCGACCTCGCTGGCGCCGACGTTGGCCAGCACGAAGTGCGTGTCCAGCTCGGTGCCCAGCGCTTCGATCAGGCTGTCCTGGTCGCTGCCGGTATAGGCCGCGCCCTTCGATGCGGTGTGGATGTCCACGTGCGGGCGGCCGCCGAACGGCGACAGGCGGTGCACGCCCGGCAGCAGGATCTGCTGGAAACGACGGTTGCGATACACCAGGCCGCGCTCGCCGTCGCCGATCACGACCTTGATGGTCCAGAACATGGGAGTCTCTCCTTGTATGGCTCTGGTGGTTCGACCCGATGGGAATGAATCGCCATGACCCGGGTCGATCAGGTCGTGGCGAGGCCGCCTGCACACCACGTGCAGGCAGCGGAAGAGGGCGGCCATCGGCGGACGGTCCGCGCGCGGAGCCTTCGGTGCACCGGCACGGCTGCCATCGTCGTTCCCGGCAGGCAGCACCGGTGCGGAACGTGGCTGGCAGTGGCGGCGGGCCGGGGCCCGGCGTGCGGTCCGTTGCCTTCCACGTTCCTGCCCGAAGGCGTTGTCCGTGGACGGCGACGATGGCCGCTGGGGCTTGCGCCCCGGGTGTTGCTTCAAGTCATGACGTGACAGGTCATGTGGTTTGGAGTGGGAATCGAACCCACGACAGACGGATTACGGATCCGTTGCTCTGACCAAGCTGAGCTATCCAGTTGGGGACCGCGCGGAATCGAACCGCGTACCGGCGAACCGATGCCTGCTTCCAGCAGGCGATCCAGGCGATGGCATGTCCGCGACCTCCGGCATACGCCACGGCAACGCCGCGCGCACCAGCCCGTGGTGGAAACGGGACCGTTGGAGAATCGAGGGTGCAGGCCATCGACATTATCGCGAGCGATAATGTTTTGATGCGATGCAGATAATGTCCAGGCGTCGCCACTCGCGCGAAGTAAATCCTTCGGCGGAGCGGAAAAAACCTGTGTCAGTGAGCGGCGGGTTGCCGCGCGGGGTGCAGTTCTGGCATCGCGGGTCCTTGTGCCGACGCAAACGAAAACGCCCCCGGGACTTGCGTTCCGAGGGCGTCGTCAAGCCTCGGAGATCGGGGTGGCCGATCTCCGCAGGGCGGGTATCAGGCCGTTGTCAGCTGGACTTCCTTGCCGAACGCGCGCGCCAGCACGTCCATGCGCAGGCATGGCAGCAGTTTGGCGATGGCGACGGAATGCGCGTTCAAGGGAAGTTTCCAGTGGTTGTTGAAACGAGGTGCGCACGATAAACCACGATTTACTCGCGCGCAACCATTTTGTTCAATTATTTTCTTCTTTACCGCGCAATGCCGGCCAGCGGCCGGCACTACCGGGTCTCAAGCTTCCGTGCTGGCGGCATCCAGCTGCGCGACATCCTGCACGCTCAGCGACACGTTGGCTGCGGCCAGCAGATCGTGCAGCTGCTCGACGCTGGTGGCGCTGACGATCGGCGCGGTGATCGACGGCCGTGCGATCTGCCACGCCAGTGCGATCTGCGCGGCACTGGCGCTGTGCTTGCTGGCCACGTCATCCAGCGCCTGCAGGATGCGCAGGCCACGCGGATTCAGATAGCGCTTCACCACGTTCTCGCCACGCGCCGGGCTCTTGGCCGCATCGGCCGGCGTGCGGTATTTGCCGCTGAGGAAGCCACTGGCCAGCGCGTAGTAGCCGATCACCCCGATCTGTTCGCGCTGCACCAGCGGTTCCAGTTCCTTTTCGTAGCCGGCGCGGTCATACAAGTTGTACTCCGGCTGCAGGGTTTCGTAGCGTGGCAGTTTGTAGTCGGTGGATACCTTCAGCGCATCGGCCAGGCGCGTGGCGCTGTAGTTGGAGGCACCGATCGCACGCACCTTGCCGGCTTCGATCAGCCGGCCGAATGCGGCCAGGGTCGCTTCCAGCGGCGTGGATTCATCGTCTTCATGGGCCTGGTACAGATCGATCACGTCGGTCTGCAGGCGGCGCAGCGAGTCTTCCACCGCGGCGTTGATGTTGTCCGGGGTCAGGCCGGGGCGCTCGGCCCACTTGGCCACCTTGGTCGCCAGCACCACCTTGTCGCGCTTGCCGCTGCGGGCAAACCACTTGCCGATCAGCGTTTCCGATTCGCCGCCGGCATTGCCCGGCACCCAGGCCGAATACACATCGGCGGTGTCGACCAGGTTGAAGCCGGCATCGACGAAGGCATCGAGCAGGGCGAAGCTGGCCTTCTCATCGGCGCTCCAGCCGAACACGTTGCCACCGAAGGCGAGCGGACGTACATGCAGGCCGGAACGGCCCAGTTCGCGGGTTGCCGTCATGGGCACGGACTCCTTGGGGGAAGTGCTCCAGAATAAAACGCGTTGTGTGACCGTGCTGCGGCGGTGACCACAAAACAGTGTTCCGCGATACGCACGCAGCTAACGTTTTGTGAACACCTGGGACGCCGCGGCTGCTAGTCTCGCCGCATCTTCCGCTGGAGTCGCTCCGATGATGCCTGCTTCGTCCCTGCGTGGTTGCCGCCTGCTGCTTGCTTCGGCCCTGCTTGCCGCTGTTCCCGCGTTCGCCGCACCGGCCACGGTGGCACCGGCGAAGATCCAGGTGTCACCGGCCATCGATGCGGCGGTGAAGGCGTCGACCCGTGATGCCAACAACGTCAAGCGCGATGGCTTCCGTCATCCGGCGCAGACGCTGTCGTTCTTCAAGGTGACGCCGGAAAAGACCGTCATCGAGATCACCCCCGGCAACGGCTGGTACTCGGAAATCCTGGCGCCGCTGCTGCAGGACAAGGGCCACTATGTTGCCGCCGTGGTCGACCCGATGGCGGTGCCCGAGGGCCGCGGCCGTGACTACCAGCAGCGCAGCCGCGACAGCCTGGAAAAGAAGTACGCCGGTGCACCGGCACAGTTCGGCAAGACCGCCGTGGTCGCCTACGATCCGGCCAAGCCGGTGTTCGGCCCGGCCAGTTCAGCCGACGTGGTGCTGACCTTCCGCAACGTGCACAACTGGCGCAAGGCCGGCCAGGCGCAGGGCATGTTCCAGGGCTTCTTCAACGTGCTCAAGCCGGGCGGTGTGCTGGGCGTGGTCGAGCATCGCGCCAAGGCCGACGTGGCCGATGACGATGACACCGGCTATGTCGGCCAGCAGCAGGTGATTGCAATGGCGGAAGCCGCCGGCTTCAAGCTGGACGCGCGCAGCGAGGTCAACGCCAACCCGCGCGACACCAAGGACCACCCGAACGGCGTGTGGACGTTGCCGCCGACCAACCAGCACGACAAGGCCGATGATGCGAAGTACCAGGCGATCGGCGAAAGTGACCGCATGACCCTGCGCTTCATCAAGCCGTAAGAGGGGTGCCGGGCTGGCGCATGTTGTCTCTGTAGAGCCGAAGGCAGCGGCAGGAGCCGCTGCCTTCGTCGCGTGCGACGGCCCGAAGGGTGCCGGTCAGGACGGCCGGCATCGTCCCTGCTCGGCTCATCGCGCGTACCGCGGCGAGTGGCTGGTCCCAACCGGCCATGCGCCGGAATTCGATCGTATGCAAGGACATGAATTGTTGAAGAAGATCTTTTACATCGCTGTCGCGGTGCTGGTGCTGGGGCGGTTGATCGATTTTGTGTTCTACGGTGGTCATGCCCACGATCTGATGGCGACGGTAGGGTTTGCCGTGCTCTTCGCGGGTGCCCTTCTGGAGGAACGTTCGCGCAAGGCCGACCCGCCGGCCGCAGGCCTGCGGCGGCGGGCCAATGTCATCGCCGCGTGCGGCATCGCACTGGTGCTGGGCTCGTTCCTGCTGGAATGGAAGGTTTTCGGCTGAGCCGGCCGAGATTGGGGCGGCAGGAAAGCGCAGCCGCAACCACGCTCACCGCGCGCAGCGCAACGTATGGCTGGCCCCAGGTCCGGCCATGCGCCGGAGTCCAATCGAACTCAAGGACATGGACCGTTGAAGAAGGTGCTGTATATCGTCATCGCGGTGCTGGTGCTGCCGCGGCTGTATGACTTTGTGTACCACGGTGGGCATGCTTACGACCTGCTGGGAGCGACGGGTTTTGCGGTGCTGTTCTTTGGCGGGGTGCTGGACGGACGCGCCCGCATGACCTGTCCGCCACCCGCGGCGCTGCGTCGCCGGGCCAATGTCGTCACGGCATGCGGTTTCGTGTTGGTGCTGGGGTCGTTCCTGCTGCAGTGGAAGGTATTCGGCTGAGCCCTTCGTGTTCGTGGTCGCAGGAAAGCGCAGCCGGGCATGGGCTATGCCGGCCGACTTGACCGGCACCTTTCGAGCCGCCGCACGCGGCATGGGACAATGCCCCACCTGCCGACTGCCGTGCCCGCAATGCTGATCGCCTTCAACAAGCCCTTCAACGTGCTCTGCCAGTTCACCGACCGCAGCGTGCCACCGCGGCCGACCCTGGCCGGGTTCGGCCTGCCGCCGCGCGTGTATGCCGCCGGTCGCCTGGACCATGACAGCGAAGGCCTGCTGCTGCTGACCGACAACGGCACGCTGGCGCACAAGCTGACCGACCCGAGGCACAAGGCTGACAAGACCTACTGGGTGCAGGTGGAAGGCATGCCCAGCGACGAACAGCTGCAACAGCTGCGCGACGGCGTGGTGCTCAATGACGGGCCGACCCTGCCGGCGAAGATCGAGCGCCTCGATCCGGCGCCGTCGCTGTGGACACGCGATCCGCCGGTGCGCTTCCGCAAGACCGTGCCCGACGCCTGGCTGGCGATCACGATCCGGGAAGGCCGCAACCGGCAGGTCCGGCGGATGACCGCGGCGGTGAGCCTGCCGACGCTGCGGCTGGTCCGCGTGTCGATGGGGCCTTACCGGCTGGACGACCTGCAGCCGGGGCAGTGGCGGCAGATCGGTTGATGCAGAAAGGGCCGGATACCTTCCGGTGTCCGGCCCTCATGTAGTGCCTTGGGGTCAGAGTCCTTCCTGTGGAAAGGATCCGACCCCGGCAGGCTCAGGCGTCGCTGCCGATATCGCTGTGCTCGTCCACCACGGTGTCGTTGCGGCGGTCACGTGCGTTGATCCGCTGCGCCTGCCCATTCACCACGTGGCCATTGGCGGCCTTCTTCTTCTGCTGCTTGCGGTACAGCGCGTAGCCGAGCAGGCCTACACCGACCGCAGCGGCGGCCACGGCCACTGCCGGATTGCGGCGCACGAACTTGGTTGCGGCCTTGCCGCCGGTCTTCACTGCGCCGATGGCGGCGCCGGTCTTGATCCAGTCCGCATTGCGCAGGCTGCCACCGGCGCTCTTCAGGCCATCGCCGGCGGTGTGGGCCAGCTCCAGGGCGCGCTCCAGAGCGCGGTCGGTGATTACGGTCAGCTTGCTCATGCGGGGGTCCTTTGCCTCGGGTCGAAGTCCAGTGTCGCGTGTTGCCCGTAAACGGTATGTCAGTCGAGGTCACACGTGGCGTGACTTTACCGCAGCCATTCAGGATCAGGCAGGGTCCGCAGCCGGCCCCACCGGTCAGGTCCCGCGCGGCTTGGCCCGATGGGTGGCCGTCGCCGTCCACGGGTCATCCGGCCACGGATGGCGCGGGTAGCGGCCCTTCATTTCCTTTTTCACTTCCGCGTAGGTGTTTTCCCAGAAATTGCGCAGGTCCTGGGTGACCTGCAGTGGGCGGCCACCGGGCGAGAGCAGGTGCAGGGTAAGCGGCACGCGGCCGTCGGCGATGCGCGGGGTGTCAGCCAGGCCGAACAGTTCCTGCAGCTTCACCGCCAGCACCGGCGGCAGCGGTTCGCCGCTCTCGCTGTCCAGCGCGTAGGTGATCGGCCGCTCCAGCCCGGAGGGCACGGTGATGCGGGTCGGTGCATGACGCTCGACCAGCTGACGCTGTGACCACTCCAGGGGCGACTTCAGCGCTTCGCCGAAGCTGGACTCGTCCAGCGCATCCAGGCGCGTCTTGCCGGCGAACGCAGGCTGCAGCCATTGCGCACGCGTGGCCAGCAGGGCGTCGTCGCTGCAGTCGGGCAGGCCGAGTTCGGGCATCCAGCGCCGCAGCGACTCCACGCGTGCCTGCCATTGGCGCAGGCCTTCGGTCCACGGCAGCGCCTGCAGGCCGAGTTCGGCCACCGCGTCGGTCAGCGCCTGTGCGGCGTGCTGCGGATCAACCCGCCCGGCCGAGCGGCTGTCCAGCACGATGCGGTCGAAACGGGTCTCGCGCAGTGCCACCAGGGCGCGACGCTCGCTGTCCCAGCGCACCACATCCTCGGTCACGAAGCGCTCCGGCCACGCCTTGCGCAGCTGGCCCTCGTCCACCGGTGCGGCACGCAGCAGCAGCGCGTCGCGTGCCTCGAAGCGCAGTTCACTGGCTACCAGCCACGGCTCGCCACGCAGGTCGCTCAGCTCGTGCAGGCGTGCGCTGCGACCGTTGGCCAGCAGGTAGCGCAGTGGGTCGCTGGGGTGCTGGACACCGATGCGGTCGGGGAAGGCGTGCGCGAGCAGGTCACCGAGTTCATGGGCTTCGATGCTGGCCGGCGGTGCGGCATCGCAGCGCAGGCGGCGACGCCATTGTTTGGCGGCGGCATCGATCGCGGCCAGGCCGCTGCGGTTGGCGTCGCCCGGTGCGCGGCCATTGCGGAATGCCGCCAGCGCACGCCAACGCGCGGCCAGCGCATCACCGCCCTGGCGCAACGGATCGCGCGCCTCCAGCAGGGCGGCCAGATCGGCGGCCAGCGCCTGTGCGCGGGCATCGGACGCGGCCAGCAGCATCGCCGCCATCCGCGGATGCGTGCCCAGCGCCAGCACACGGCGGCCAAGTGCGGTGATCGCACCGCTGCTGGACAGCGCGCCGAGCCGCTGCAGCAGTTCGCGGGCGGCACCCATCGGGCCGGCCGGTGGCGGATCGAGGAAGCGCAGGTCGCTGCTGCCCCAGGCGGCCAGTTCCAGCGCCAGTCCGGCCAGCTCGACCTGATCGATTTCGGCGCGGCGCTGCGGCTCCAGCCGCTGCGACTGCGGCCACAGCCGCCACGCCACGCCCTCGGCGACACGGCCGGCGCGGCCCGCGCGCTGGTCGGCCGATGCCTGCGCGATGGCCACCACGTCCAGCCGGGTGAAGCCGCTGTTGGGGTCGTAGCGCGGCTCGCGCGCCTGGCCGCTGTCGATCACCACGCGCACGCCCGGCAGCGTCACCGAGGACTCGGCCACGTTGGTGGCCAGCACCACGCGCCGACGACCATCACTGGCCGCCTGCAGGACCCGCGCCTGCTGCTCCACCGGCAGTTCACCGTGCAGGGCCAGCACTTCGACGCCGGCATCCAGCGATTCCTGCAGCCCGGCCTGCACCCGCGCGATCTCGCGCTGGCCGGGCAGGAACACCAGCAGGTCACCGGGATGTTCTCCCAAGGCCTGCTGCACCGCGCGGCGAACCTGCAGTTCCAGCGCCTCATCGCGGCGCGCCGGGAAATGGCTGACCGTCACCGGGTAGCTGCGGCCTTCGCTGCTCAGCCGCGGCGCATCGAGGAAGCGTGCCAGCCGTTCGCCATCCAGCGTTGCCGACATCACCACCAGGCGCAGGTCATCGCGCAGCTGTGCCTGCACGTCCAGCGCCAGTGCCAGGCCGAGATCACCGCTGAGGTGGCGTTCGTGGAATTCGTCGAACAGGATCGCGCCGACCTCTTCCAGCATCGGGTCGTCCTGCAGCATGCGGGTCAGGATGCCTTCGGTAACCACCTCGATGCGGGTGCGCGACGAGACCTTGTTCTCGAAGCGGATGCGGTAGCCGACGGTGCCGCCCACCTCTTCGCCCAGCTGCCGCGCCATGAACAGCGCGGCGCTGCGTGCGGCGACCCGGCGCGGTTCCAGCAGGATGATCTTCCGCCCCTGCAGCCACGGTGCATCGAGCAGCGCCAGCGGCACCTGGGTGGTCTTGCCGGCGCCGGGCGGTGCCTCCAGCACCAGTCGTGGCTGCGCGGCGAGGTGCCGCTGGATCTGCGGCAGCAGCGGGGAAATCGGGAAGAGCGGCGCGTTCATGTGTAAAGGATAAGGGGCCACGGCGGGCGCAGGTACAATGCGCGGGCACTTTTCCCCCGCGATGACCATGCACCTGATCGATATCGGCGCCAACCTGACCCACGACTCCTTCGACCGCGACCGCGATGCCGTGCTGGACCGCGCGCGCCAGGCCGGCGTGGTGCAGATGGTCATTACCGGCGCCAGCCGCGAGCACTCGCCGCTGGCCGTGCAGCTGGCGCAGCAGCATCCTGGTTTCCTGTATGCCACCGCCGGCGTGCACCCGCACCACGCTGTGGAATACACCGAGGAATGCGATGCCGAGATGCGCGCGCTGCATGCGCACCCGGAAGTGGTGGCGGTGGGCGAGTGCGGGCTGGACTACTTCCGTGACTTCTCTCCGCGCCCGGCCCAGCACCGCGCGTTCGAGCGCCAGCTGCAGCTGGCCGCAGACAATGGCAAGCCGCTGTTCTTGCACCAGCGCGACGCGCATGCCGATTTCATGGCACAGATGAAGAACTTCGAGGGCCGCATCGGCCCGGCAGTGGTGCATTGCTTCACCGGTGAGCGCGACGAGCTGTTCGACTACCTGGACCAGGACTGGCACATCGGCATCACCGGCTGGCTGTGCGACGAACGCCGTGGCGCGCACCTGCGCGAGCTGGTGAAGAACATCCCGGCCAACCGCTTGATGATCGAGACCGACGCGCCGTACCTGCTGCCGCGCACGCTGAAGCCGATGCCGAAGGACCGCCGCAACGAACCGATGTTCCTCTCGCACATCGTGGAAGAACTGGCGCGTGACCGTGGTGAAGACGTGGCGGTGACCGCCGCGAATGCAACTGCCGCGACGCGTGCGTTCTTCCGCCTGCCGGACGCGGGTTGATCAGGTAGTGCCGGCCGCTGGCCGGCAGCAGCATGAACGCCGCAAACATCGCGCGGTT
>OFSF01000530.1_pt1 | contig 14614 bp, 13 predicted proteins | sample 1543271 | NCBI WGS metagenome assembly OFSF01 (sample SAMN07774227, study PRJEB24372) | wastewater metagenome | isolation source: Exp Tend VB 100WW | collected 2016-02
GCCAGGCCGGCATCGGCGAAGGGGTTGCAGAGTAGGGCGGTGGTGCCAAGGTCGTCGTGTCGGAGGCGGGCTCGTCGGTTGGTTCGCCGGGTTGATCCGACGTCCTGGACGGCGCCAGCGCCTGCTCCACCGCGCGCCGCACCGCCTGGTGCACCTCGCGCGAATCCCGGAACCGCACCTCGATCTTGGTCGGGTGCACGTTCACGTCGACCCGGTCCGGCGCGATGTCGATGCGCAGCACATAGCTCGGCTGCCGCGATCCGTGCAGCACGTCCTCGTAGGCCGCGCGCACGCCGTGGCCGATCAAGCGGTCGCGCACATGCCGGTCGTTGACATAGGCGTACTGCAGATCCGCCCGGGCCCGCGCCGCTTCGGGCAGACCGACCCGGCCGCGGATGCGCATCGGCCCGACCTCGACCTCGACCGGCCGGCTCGCGGCGATGAAGTCCGCGCCGAGCACGTCGTGCAGGCGCTGCTCGGCCGTGGCGGGCCGCAGCTGCTGGACCAGCCGGCCTTCGTGCCAGACCGCGAAGGCCACCTGCGGATGGACCAGCGCATGCCGGCGCACCGCTTCGAGGCAGTGGCCCAGCTCGGTGGCGTCGGTCTTCAGGAACTTGCGCCGCGCCGGGGTGGAGAAGAACAGCTCGCGCACTTCCACGGTCGTGCCGGTGGCGCGGGCCGCGGGGCTGAGTTCGCCGGTGCGGGCGTCGATGCGGCGGGCGTGCGGGTCGTCGGCGGTGCGGCTGGTGATGGACAGCTCGGCCACCGAGCCGATGGCGGCCAGCGCCTCGCCACGGAAACCCATCGTGCCGACCTGCTCCAGCTCGGCCAGCGAGCCGATCTTGCTGGTGGCGTGGCGGCGCAGCGCCAGCGGCAGCTCGTCGGCGGGGATGCCCGCGCCGTCGTCCTCGACCACGATGGCGCGCACGCCACCCCCAGCCAGCCGCAGCGTGATCTGCTCGGCGCCGGCGTCGAGCGCGTTGTCCAGCAGCTCGCGCACGACCGAGGCAGGGCGCTCGACCACTTCGCCCGCGGCGATCTGGCTGATCAGCGCATCCGGCAGTTCGCGGATCGGGCGGCGGGGCGAGGCCAAGGCCGAGGACGTGGGGGTGGGTGTCGACATGGGCCGGATTGTAGGAAGACCCTCCACCGCAGGCGCGGTGCGGACTTGCCCCCGGGCCGGTCAGCGCAGGTAGCGGCCCGCGGCGGTGAGCTGCACCAGCTCGACGAAGCGCGAGCCGCTGAGTTCCTGGCGGCTGAAGTTCACGGTCATGCCGGCGACATACCACTGCAGCACCTTCAGCGTGGCGTGCAGGCGCGCGCGGCTGAGCTCGCCGTTGCAGCGCCTCAGGGCTTCGATGAGCACCTGCGCGTTGAGCCAGCCCTCCAGACTGGCGTAGCCGACCGGCACCTTGGCGGCGGTGGCCAGAGTGCGGTAGTCGACGATCTGGCGGTCGCTCTCGCTCCAGGGGTAGGGCACGACCTGGGAGATCGCCAGCCCGCGGGCCTGCGCGCCGATGCTGCGGATGGCGTCTTCGTCGGAGACGATGGACAGGCCGTAGAAGGCCGGGTGGCGGCGCAGGCCGGCCGCGGTGGCCATGACGGTGGCCGCCTGCGAGCCGTTGACGAACAGCACGATGGCCTGCGGATCGAGCGCCAGCAGCTTGCGGGCGGCCTCCTGGGCGGTGGCGCCGTCGGGCGTGACGGCGGCGGTGCCCGACAGCGTCAGGCCTTCGCCTGTCAGCGCGTCGGCGATGGTCTTCAGGCCTTCCTGCCCGAACGGGGTGGCGAGGTGGACCACGCCGATGCGCTGCAGGCCGACCGTGGCCAGGTGCAGGGCGAGTGCGGAGGCCTCCTGGTCGAGGCTGGCGCGCACGAAGTAGGCGATGTCCCGGCACTGTGTCCGCACCGAGTCGGCCACCCAGAGCCCGCCGAGCGCCGGCACGCCGTGGCGGCGCAGCAGCGGCTCGATGGCCGCCATGCTCAGGCTGCCGGCACAGCCGAAGAGGGCGGTGGCGTTCTGCTCGTTGATGAGCTTGTCGCAGATGGCCAGTGCCAGGGCGGGGTCGCCACGGTCGTCGGCCGTGATCCAGCGCAGGCGCCGGCCGGCCACGCCACCGCGCGCATTCAGCGTGTCGAAGGCCAGCTGTGCGCCGGCATTGAAGGCGCGCACCGGTGGCGACAGCGGGCCGCTCAGCGGCGCCGACTGGCCGAGCACGAGGTCGGGGCCGGTCGCCGCCGATGCCGCTCCGGTGGCGCGTGCCAGCACGGTGGCAGCACCCGCCAGCACGAGGCGTCTGCGTAACATGGATGGGGTGGGAGGCAAGGGCGCTAAAAGGGGGCGACGTGGTTGTCAATCCCTGGAATGGACGGGGCGAAGTGTGCCCAGTGGCGCCGGGCTTGTCATGTCCGGCATGCGTCCGCGTGGGGTGCGCGTGTGGTAATGCGCAATACCGCTCAGGAGGCGGTGGTAACCTCGCGCGCCATGGACATCCTGCCTTTCCTGATCGACTTCATCCTCCATGTGGACAAGCATCTGGCCACCTTCGTGGCCCAGTATGGCGCCTGGGTCTATGCCCTCCTGTTCGCGATCATCTTCGTGGAGACCGGGCTGGTCGTCATGCCCTTCCTGCCCGGCGACTCGCTGCTGTTCGTGGTCGGCGCCATGTGCGGGGCGGGGCTGATGAACCTGCCGCTGGTGATGGGGCTGCTGCTGGCGGCGGCCGTGCTGGGCGACCAGACGAACTACACCATCGGCCGCTATTTCGGGCCCAAGGTCTTCCAGTGGGAGAACTCGCGCTGGTTCAACAAGCGGGCCTTCAACCAGGCGCACGACTTCTACGAGCGCCACGGCGGCGTGACGATCATCATCGCGCGCTTCATGCCCTTCATCCGCACCTTCGCGCCCTTCGTGGCGGGCGTGGCGGAGATGACCCGGCCGAAGTTCCTGATGTTCAACATGATCGGCGCGGTGCTCTGGGTCGTCGGCCTGACGCTGGCGGGTTACCTGTTCGGCAACATGCCCTGGGTGCAGGCCAATCTGAGCAAGATCATCTGGGCGCTGATCGTCATCCCGGGCCTGATCGCGATCTTCGGGGCCTGGAAGGCGCGCCGCAAGGAAGCGGCCGCCGCGGTCAAGGCCGCCTGATCGCCGGGGCCGTGGCCGCCGGGGGCCGGCGGCGCGGCGGCACCCGGCTGTCGAGCGAGGCCGGCTGGTAGTCGACGCGGATGCGGCAGCCGCTGGCAGGTTGCCACTGCGCCGGCAGTCCCTTGCAGCGCTGCGCCAGGCTGGCAGGGCTCGGCTTGTCGCCCTTGTCCACCCAGTCCAGCAGCGCATCGACCGCGCCCACATAGTGCGCATCGCTGGAGTAGCTGTGTTCGTGGTCGGCGGTGTATATCTGCACCAGCCGGTCCGCTGCACCCGCGTCGGTGACGGTCTCGCGGAAATGCGATTCCAGCTCGACGAAGGCGGTCTGGTCGTCGATGCCGTGCAGCGAGAGCGTGGGCAGCAGCAGGCGGCCGGTCGGGTCCGTGTCCTGCGCCAGGGCGGCCACGGCGTCCGGATCGGCCCGGTAGCGCAGCACCTCGCGGTTCAGGGCCGCGTCGTCGTCCGAGCCGCTGTACTGCACGCCTTCATTGCCAAACGGGTTGCGGCCCTTCAGCTTGCGCATCGTGATGTCCTGGAAATGCCAGGTCGCCCAGTTCAGGTGCGGCAGGATCTCGTGCTCGGGCAGCTTGATGATGCGGGTGAGCGTGGTCAGCCGCTGCTGCTGGGCGGCGCTGCGCTCGGCGGGCTTGCGCTGCACGCCCAGGCAGGTGTCGACCCGCGTGGCCAGCTCCGCCCGCGTCAGCTTGCGGTCCAGCGGCAGACCCATCCACAGCGGATAGGCGCCTTCCTCCGGCTTCGGGTGGTTCTGGCACAGCGCCTGGTAGACCACGCGCAGGTCGAGCCGCACATCGTAGGAGCGGGTGCCGCCGGCCAGCACGCCGCTGGTCAGCAGCACGGCGTCGTAGGGCACCGGGCCGGGGGAGGTGCGGCGCGGGTCGATGTCCGGCGTGACGTAGCGCTCGGCCATGCGGGCGGCGACGCCGGCGCCCCAGCTCTGGCCGTGCAGCAGGGTGCGGCGTGGTTGGCCGATCGTGGCGACGGTGAGCTGGCGCAGCCGCTCGGTGTCCTCGGCCGCAGCCAGCAATTCGACACCGCCTTGCCGGAAGCTCGACCCCGCCCAGGCATGGCCGGCGCGCACCATCACGCTCCAGCGCTGCAGGTCGCCCGTGCTGCGTGCCAGGGTCGGCTCGCCGAGCGCCGGGCCGCCGTGGGCATGCACCACCAGCACCCCTGTCTCGGGCCGCCAGTCCCTGGGCACCGCAATCCAGTAGTAGGCCCCCAGATAGTCCCGGCCGTTCAGGCAGCGGGTTCCTTCGGGCAAACCGCTGGGACACGGCGCGGCGGCGGGCGGATCCGCTGCCTGGGCCACCGCCGGCAAGGCCGGAAGGACACTCAGCAACAGGGTGGCGAGGGCAGTCCGGGCGGCGGTGGTGGTGGGGGTCATAGCATGCGTTCTCGGGCCAGTGGCGGGTTGCGGGAGAAGTAGCGGACGATGCCGGTGTAGACGGCCTTGACGAGTTCGTTCTGGTAGTTCTCGTCGCGCAGCTTGGCTTCTTCCTCGGGGTTGGAGATGAAGGCGGTCTCCACCAGGATCGAGGGAATGTCGGGTGCCTTCAGCACGGCGAAGCTGGCCTGCTCCACATGCGGCTTGTGCAACCGCCCGACCTTGCCGATGTGGCCCAGTACCTCGCGCCCGACCCGCAGGCTGTCCTTGATCTGGGCGGTGGTGCTCATGTCCAGCAGCGCCCGCAGCACCTGGGTGTCCTTGCGGGCGATGTTGATGCCGCCGATGGCGTCCGAGGCGTTTTCGCGCCGGGCCATCCAGCGGGCGGCCGTGCTGGTGGCGCCCGAGTCCGACAGCGCGAAGACCGAGGCGCCCCGCGCCTGCGGCGTGATGAAGGCGTCGGCGTGGATCGAGACGAAGAGGTCGGCCTGCACGCGGCGGGCCTTGTTGACGCGCTCCTGCAGTGGCACGAAGAAGTCGGCGTCGCGCGTCAGCATGGCGCGCATGCCGGGGCGGGCGTTGATGCGCTCCTGCAGCTGTCGGGCGATCTGCAGCACGACGTCCTTCTCGCGCAAGCCGCTCGGACCGATGGCGCCGGGATCCTCGCCGCCGTGGCCCGGGTCGATGGCGACGATGACGAGCCGGTTGATGCCGCCGCGACCCGGCGGGACGGCGGGGGCTCCTTCGGCCGCGGCGGGCGCGGTGGCCGCCATCCGCGGTGGCGGTGGTGCGGCGGGGGGCGATGCAGCAGTGGAGCCGCCGCTGCCGACCTCCGGTTTCAGAGCGACAGCGGGGGGCGCCGGTGGCTGCGGCAACGTGGGCTGGACCGGGCGGTCGACGCGGCCGATGAACTCGCCGAGCGCGTCGTCGACCTCCGAGGCGGCGCGGGCCGAGGCTTCGGCCGTGGTGGTGGCCGGTGCGGGTGCGGGTGGCGTGGGCAGCGGGGTGGGCGCCGCTTCGCGCTCCTTCACCAGCGCCAGCAGCGGATCGGGCGCCTGTGCGGGGTAGAGATCGAACACCAGCCGGTAGCGGTAGGGCGCGATCGGCGAGAGCGTGAAGACCTGCGGCGTGCTGGAGCGCTTGAGGTCGAACACCATGCGGACCTGCCGGGGCTGGCTTTGCCCCAGACGCACGCCGGCGATGTGCGGGTCGTTGGTGCCGATCTTGGCGACCAGCTCGCGCAGCTGCGGGCTGAGTTCCAGGCCGTCGATGTCGATCACCAGCCGGGCCGGGCCTTCGGTGACGAAATGCCGCGCTTCGAGCGCAATGTCGGATTCGAGCGTCACCCGCGTGTAGTCCGCCGCTGGCCAGACCCGCACCGCCACCAGCGTGGCGCCATGCACCAGATCGCCCGCACCGAGCACGAGCACCAGCGCGCCCGCCTGGCGGAACCAGCCACGGCGGCCCACGGCGGGCCGGGTGTCCGGGGTGGCCAGTTCGGCGGCGTGGGCCGCTGCGGTCGGGTCAGGAGTCGGGTGGTTCATGGCAGGGTCTCGTTCAGCAGCGTCGCGCCCAGGGGGGTGCCGGCCTGCCAGTGCGCGGTCCGGCTGTCGTCGTCCAGCGGGGACAGGGACAGCACGAGATCCGCCACCGGCAGCAGTCCGGCCGCTTTCTCGGGCCATTCGACCAGTTTCAGGCCTGGACTGGCGAACAGGTCGCGAAAGCCGGCATCCTCCCACTCGCGGGGATCACCGAATCGATAGAAATCGAAGTGCCAAATGTTCAGTTTGTCCCGTTGGTCCGCCGCGGTGGTCGCGGGCACCTCGTGCGGCTCGACGATGGCGTAGCTCGGGCTCTTGATCCGGCCGGTCACGCCGAGCGCACGCAGCAGGTGGCGGGCGAAGGTGGTCTTGCCGGCGCCGAGCGGGCCGTGCAGTTCGATGCAGGCGCGGCGCAGGCCCGGATGGCGTGCCAGCGCCTGCGCCGTGGCCTCGCAGGCGGCTTCGTCGGACCAGTGCTGCTGGCGGGTTTCTAGAATCACCGGATGAACAACCTTGCGGATCTGGGAACTACGACTACGGCGCCGGCTGCGCCCGACCCTGCACGGCTTGCCGCGCTGGTACGGACCTGGGCCATCGAGCTGGGATTCTCACAGATCGGCGTGGCCGATGTACATCTGGCAACAGCCGAGCCGGGTCTTGTGGCGTGGCTGGACGCGGGCTTCCACGGCAGCATGGGCTACATGGCGGCGCACGGCCTGAAGCGGGCACGGCCGGCCGAGCTGGTGCCCGGCACCGTGCGGGTGATCACCGCGCGCATGGACTACCTGCCCCGCGACACGCCGACCGACTGGCGCGAACACGAGGCCGCCCGCGCTGCGCAGCCCGGCGAGGCGGTGGTGTCGGTCTATGCCCGGGGCCGCGATTACCACAAGGTGCTGCGCGCCCGCCTGCAGCGCCTGGCAGACCGGATCGCCGCCGAGATCGGCCCCTTCGGCCACCGGGTCTTCTGCGACTCGGCGCCGGTGCTGGAGGTCGAACTCGCCGGCCGCAGCGGCCTGGGCTGGCGCGGCAAGCACACGCTGCTGCTGGACCGCTCGGCGGGGTCGATGTTCTTCCTCGGCGAGCTGTTCATCGACGTGCCGCTGCCCGTGACACCGCCGGCCGAGGCGCACTGCGGCCAGTGCAGCGCCTGCCTCGACGCCTGCCCGACGGCGGCGATCGTCGCGCCCTACCGGGTGGATGCGCGGCGCTGCATCAGCTACCTGACGATCGAGCACGACGGGCCGATCCCGGTCGAGTTCCGCGCCGCCATCGGCAACCGGGTCTATGGCTGCGACGACTGCCAGCGCGTGTGCCCGTGGAACAAGTTCGCCCAGCGCAGCACGCTGCCCGACTTCGACGCCCGCGAACCGCTGCGTGCACCGACGCTGCTGGCGCTGTGGGCCTGGGACGAGGCGACCTTCCTGCAGCGCACCGAGGGCAGCCCGATCCGCCGCATCGGCCACGCCCGCTGGCAGCGCAATGTGGCGGTGGCGCTGGGCAATGCGTGGCGCGAGACGGGGGATCCGGCGATCGCCGACGCGCTGGCAGCGCAGCGGCCCGGCGCGAGTGCCTTGCTGGCCGAGCACATCGACTGGGCGCTGGCGCAGCGTGCCTTAGCCGCCATTCAGCCGTGAAAACACCGCCAGCGCCACCGGCACGCTGACCATGCCCAGCAGCGTCGACGCCGTCACCAGCCCGGCCACGTAGACACCGTCCCCGCCCATGCGCGCGGCCAGCACGTAGCAGCTGGACGCGGTCGGCATCGCGGCGAAGGCGACGAGGATCTGCGCCTGCCCGAGCGGCAAGGCCAGCGCCACCCCCAGCAGCAGCCCGACCACCGGCAGCACCGCATGCCGGATCGCCAGCAAGGCCACCGCCAGCCCCTTGGCTTCCCGCAGCCCGCCGAACTGCAGTCCCGCGCCGACGGCCATCAGCCCGAGCGGCAGCGCGGCACCGCCGATGCGCCCGAAGGTGATGTCGACCACCTGCGGCAGCTTCAGCCCCGCCAGATTGCCGAGCAGCCCGGCCACCGTCGCCAGGATCAGCGGGTTGCGCAGCAGCTCGCGCCCGGTGCTGTGGCCACCGTGGCGCGCCAGGCTCCACACCGCGCCGATGTTGCACAGCGGCACGCACAGCGCGATCAGCAGCGCCACCCAGGCGACGGAGGCGCTGCCGCCCAGCCGCTCGGCCAGTGCGAGCGCCACATACGAGTTGAAGCGGAACGCCACCTGCGCGCCCGAGGCCTGCCGGTGCGCATCGACCCCGGGCACCGAGCGCAGCAGCGTCGCCAGCACGATGCCGACGCCGACCGTGAGCACGCCCCCGGCCGCCAGCCCGAGGGTGGCCGCCGGCTGCAGCGGGCTGCGCACGATCGAGGTGAACAGCAGCACCGGAAACAGCAGCCAGTACACCAGCCGCTCGACGCCGGCCCAGACCGGCCGGTCCAGCGCCGTCCAGCGGCACAGGGAAAAGCCGGCGACGATCAGCAGGAAATCCGGGAGCAGCAGCAGGGCGATGGAGAGCATCGCGCCAGCGTAGCGCAGCCGTCTGGTTTTCCCCTACGCACCATCCACAACGCGCCGACGCTGGGTAGCATGAGAATCGCCACCACCCCAGGAACCGCAGGAGCCCACCGCATGCAACGACGCCAGATCCTCTCCACCACGGCCGCAGCCACCGCCTTGCTGGCCCTTCCGCTGGCCGCGCTGGCCCAGGGCTACCCGGCCAAGTCGGTCAAGGTCATCGTGCCCTTCGCCCCCGGGGGCACCACCGACATCATCGCCCGCATCATGGGCGAGAAGATCACCCCGGCGCTCGGCCAGACCCTGATCGTCGAGAACAAGGCGGGCGGCGGCGGCATCATCGGCGCCAACGAGCTGGTCAAGTCCGCGCCCGACGGCTACACGCTGGGCATGGCCACCGTCTCGACCACGGCCGCCAACCCCGCGATCAACCCCAAGACGCCCTACAACCCGCTGACCGACTTCGCGCCGATCATCAACATCGCCGCCACGCCGAACGTGATCGCCGTGCACCCGAGTTTTCCGGCGCGTGACTACAAGACCTTCCTGGAGGTGCTGAAGAAGAGCCCTGGCCGCTACAGCTACGCGAGCTCCGGCACGGGCGGCATCGGCCACCTGCAGATGGAGCTGTACAAGAGCCTGGCCGGTGTCTTCGTCACCCACATCCCCTACCGCGGAGCGGGCCCGGCGCTGAACGACACGGTGGCCGGCCAGGTGCCGGTGATCTTCGACAACCTGCCGTCGGCGCTGCCGTTCATCAAGGACGGCCGGTTGATCCCGATCGTCGTGGCGGCGCCGGAGCGGCTGGCCGTGCTGCCGAACGTGCCGACCTTCAAGGAAGTCGGGCTGGAGCCGGTCAACCGGATGGCCTTCTACGGCTTCCTGGCGCCCAAGGGCACACCGCGCGAGGTCATCGACAAGGTCAGTGCCGCCACCCGCAAGACGCTGGAGGATCCGTCCGTGCGCAAGCGCATCGAGGACACCGGCTCGGTGATCGTGGCGAACACGCCGGAGCAGTTCGCCGCGCAGATCAAGGCCGAGTTCGAGGTCTACAAGAAGGTGGTCGAAACCCAGAAGCTCAAGCTGGACTGATCGACCACCCTTCGACGGTCAGCGCCCGCGCAGGTGGGCGGGCGCTTCCAGCCGCCTGGCCAGCAGCGACAGCACCAGCGTCAGCACCAGGTAGATCGCCGAGATCGCCAGATACGGCTCCCAGTAGCGCGAATACGCCCCCGCCACCGTGCGGGCGGCCAGCGCGAGTTCGGCCAGGCCTATCGCGGAGACCAGCGAGGAGTCCTTGATCAGCGTGATCCCTTCGTTGACCAGCGCCGGCACCATGCGCCGGAAGGCCTGCGGCAGGATCACGAAGCGCATGCTCTGCGCGTGCGTCAGGCCCAGCGAGTAACCCGCCTGGGTCTGGCCGAGGTGGATGCTCTGGATGCCGGCGCGGAAGATCTCGGAGATGTAGGCCCCCGCGTTCAGGCTCAGCGCCACGCAGCCCGAGAAGAAGGCGCCGTGTTCCTGGCGGAAGGTGCGCGCCGCCTCGCCGCTCATCAGCAGACCGTTGTCCGCGTGGATCAGCACCGGCATCAGTGCGAAATGCACCAGCAGGATCTGCACGAACAGCGGTGTGCCGCGGAAGAAGGTCACGTAGGCGGTGGTGATCGCCCGCAGTGTCTTCATGCCCCAGCGGCTGGGCAGCGAGCGCGGCGGGGGCGCGTTCACCGAGCTGCTGATCAGCCCGAAGGCGATGCCCAGCACCATGCCGACCACGATGGCCACCAGCGTCAGCTCGATCGTGGTGAGCACGCCTTGGGCGAAGAGCGGCCCGTAGCCGGCCAGAATGTCCCAGCGGAGATCCATGGTGGTGCGTGCCGATCGAACTTACTTGGACGCAGCAGCCGCTGCGGCCGGCGCTGCACCGAAGTACTGGGCGTAGATCTTGTCGTAGGTGCCGTCGGCCTTGATGTCGGCCAGGCCCTTGTTGATCTTCTCCAGCAGCTCGGCGTTGCCCTTCTTGACGGCGATGCCGTACTGCTCGGGCGTGAACGAGGCGTCGGCCACGGTCTTGAACTGCGCGCCGGTGTTGTTGGCCACGTAGTGGATCACCACGCCGTTGTCGGCGACGACCGCGTCCACGCCGCCGGACTCCAGCTCCTTCAGCGCCAGCGGCGTCGACTCGAAGCGCTTCACGTCGGTGCTGGTCTTGCCCAGCAGCTTGGTCACGACTTCGTCACCGGTGGTGCCGGTCTGCACGCCGACCTTGAGCTTCTTCAGGTCGTCGAACTTGGCGACCTTGGAGTCGGCCTTGACCGCGATGAGCTGCTGCGCATCGAAGTAGGGCGCCGAGAAGTCCATCGTCTGCTTGCGCTCGTCGGTGATGGTGATGGACGAGATCAGCGCGTCGCGGTCACCTTGCTGCAGGCTGTTGAAGATGCCTTCCCAGGGCGTGTTGACAAACTTGATCTGGATGCCGGCCTTGGTGGCGATGGCGTTGAAGAGGTCCATCGACAGGCCGACGATCTCGCCCTTCTCGTTCTGCGACTCGAAGGGCGCGTAGGCGGCGTCGGTGCCGACGACGTAGACCTTGGCCGGCGGCGGGGCGGCGGCGGCCGAGGCGGCGGGGGCGGCCGGTGCAGCGGCTTCCTGCTTGCCGCAGGCGGCCAGCACGAGGCCGGCGACCAGCAGGCTGGAGGTCTTCAGGAAACGGCGGGTGGTCCAGGAAGAGGATGCGGTCATGGTGGTCTGCAAGAAAAATGAAAAAATCGGGCGAATCCCAGGGTTGCCGAGGGCAAGGCGGGAGGACCGTGTCAATGGCAGTATTGCCAAAAAAATCAGCCCGTCAGTTTACGGCGGCGCAAACGTTAGAGTCAGGAGGTCAACCCGACCCCTAACCCACCCTGTCGCCGAGGTGACGATGCTGCTCGATCCCCAAGCCCGCGCCCTGATGGACCTCATCAATGCAAGAGGCATTCCACCCACCCACCACATGCACCCGGACGAGGCCCGCCGCTTCTACCGCGAGCGCCGCTTCTTCACGCAGCCGGATCCGCCCGAGGTCTCGCTGGTCCGCGAACTGGTGGCCAGCGGGCCACACGGGGAGATTCCGCTGCGGCTGGTCCGACCAGCCGGGGCGGCGCCCGACGCGGTGCTGCCGGTGCTGGTGTATTACCACGGCGGTGGCTGGACCATTGGCGACCGCGACACGCACGACACGCTGTGCCGCCAGCTGGCCAACGGCGCCGGCTGTGCGGTGGTCTCGGTGGATTACCGACTCGGCCCGGAACACCGCTTCCCCGCTGCGGTGGACGACGTGCTGGCCGCCACACGCTGGGTCCGTGCGCAGGCCGAGGCGCTATCGCTGGACGCGACACGGCTGGCCGTAGGTGGCGACAGCGCGGGCGGCAATCTGGCGGCGGTGGTGGCGATCGCTGCGCGCGATGCGGGCGATCTGCCGATCGTGTTCCAGCTGCTCATCTACCCGGCCACCGACATGCGCGCTGTGGCTCCTTCGCACACCAGCTGCGGCCAGGGCTACATGCTGACCGCCGACTCGATCGCCTACTACCGCGGCCACTACATGCCGGATCCCGGCCAGTGGAGCGACTGGCGCGCTTCGCCGCTGCTGCGCGAGGATCTGCAGGGCCTACCGCCGGCGCTGGTGCTCACCGCCGGCTTCGACCCCTTGCGCGACGAGGGCCGCCAGTACGCCGACCGCCTGAGCGCGGCCGGCAACGCGGCCCAGTACGTCTGCTTCGAGCGCCAGATCCACGGCTTCATCACCATGGGCCGGGTGCTCGACGAGGCGAACACGGCGGTCGATCTGTGCGCGGCTGCGCTGCGCCGCGCGCTGGGCGGCTGAGGCTGTCCGCCAGCCCGACCGTCACTGCACGGTCGGCGAGCTGGGCGCGTGTGCGGCGGCCGACAGGAACAGCTCGGCCGCGTCGACCGGATCGAAGGTCTGGCGCTGACCGCAGAACTCGCAGGTCACCTCCACCTGCCCCTGCTCGGCCAGCACGCTCTCCACCTCCTCGCGGCCCAGGCTGACCAGCATGCGCCCGACCCGCTCGCGCGAGCAGCTGCAGGCAAAGCGCGGGGTCATCGGCTCGAACAGGCGCAGCTCCTCTTCCCAGAACAGGCGGTGCAGGATGCTGTGGCTGTCCAGCGTCAGCAGCTCTTCCTGGGTCAGCGAGGCGGCGAAGTGGGCGATGCGGTTGAAGGACTCGTTCAGGCCGATCTCGTCCTCGTTGCTGCGCCCGCCGAGGTTGCCTTCGCCTTCGATCGGCAGGCGCTGGATCAGCAGACCGGCGGCCACATGGTCATCCGCGGCCAGCACCAGCCGGGTGTCGAGCTGCTCGGACTGCAGCATGTAGTGCTCCAGCACCTCGGAGAGGTTCTGCAGCGGCTCGCCCCGGTCGCCGTGCAGCGGCACCACGCCCTGGTAGGGCTGCTGGCCGGGCTGGCGGTCCTTGGGGTCGAGCGTGATGGCGCAGCGGCCACGGCCGTGCACATTCAGCAGCGCTTCGAGCCGGGCGTTGTCCGGGATCTCGCCGGTGATCTGTGCCGTGGCGCGCAGCGAGAGGTCCGGTTGTGCCTCGGCCACGGCCAGCGCGACCGGGCCATCGCCGTGCATCTGCAGGATCAGCGCGCCGTTGAACTTGATGCCGGCCTGCATCAGCGCCGCGGCGGCGGTCATCTCGCCCAGCAGTTGCCGCACCGGCGCCGGGTAACCGCCCGACTGCGCCCGCCGCGCCAGGATGTCGGTCCACGCGCCGGTCAGCCGCACCAGCGCGCCGCGCACCGGCAGGCCCTCGAAGATGAACTTGTGCAGTTCGCCGCCTTGCAGGGTGCCCTGGCTCATCGTGTGATCTCCTTCAGCTCGCGCTGGTAGCGCTGCGCGTTGTGCACATAGTGTCCGGCGCCCTGGGCAAAGCTGGCGGCCTGCTCGGGCGTGAGGGTCTTCACCACCTTGGCCGGGCTGCCCAGGATCATCGAGTAGTCCGGGAACTCCTTGCCCTCGGTGACCAGCGCGCCGGCGCCGACGATGCTGTGGCGGCCGATCTTCGCGCCGTTGAGCACGATGGCGCCGATGCCGATCAGCGAGTGGTCGCCGATGGTGCAGCCGTGCAGCATGCACTGGTGGCCGATGGTGACGTGTTCGCCGATGACCAGCTCGATGCCGTCGTCGGTGTGCAGCACGGTGTTGTCCTGCACGTTGCTGCCGCGGCCGATGCGGATGTCGTCGGTGTCGCCGCGCACGACGACGCCGAACCAGACGCTGCTGTCCTCGGCCATGTGGACGCGGCCGATGACCTGGGCGTTGTCGGCGATGTAGGCGGTGGGGTGGAGTTGCGGCGCGTGTGCGCCGAGCTGATAGATGGCCATGGCCACTCCTTGCTGAAAACCGGGACTGAAACCGGGAGAAAATTCCGTGGATGGACTTACGACAACTGGCTCTTGAAGCCCTGTGCATCGCTGATCCGATGCGCAAAGCATACGCGGTGCAGGCCCTGTGGGCACAGACCGGCGCGCAGACCGTGCTGCTCGACCCAGACGCTGTGCTGACCGAGCCGCCCGGTGTGCCGGGGCGACCCGAGCGGCCGGTGCTGGTGCGGGCGGACGCGGTGCCACCCCGCTCGCCGTTCACGCTGGTGGGCCGCGCGGCGCTGCTGCACGCGATCGCGCACATCGAGAAGAACGCGATCGATCTGGCCCTCGACGCTGTGTGGCGCTTCTCTGGTTTGCCGGCCGCGTATTACGTCGACTGGCTGCGCGTGGCCGCCGAAGAAGCGTCCCATCACCTGCTGGTCGCCGAACACCTCGCCACCCTCGGCTACACCTACGGCGACTTCGAGGCCCATGACGGTCTGTGGACCATGACGTGGAAGACCCGCGGCGACTTCGTGGCGCGCATGGCCCTGGTGCCGCGCACGCTGGAGGCGCGCGGGCTGGACGCGACGCCGCAGATCCAGGCCAAGCTGCGCAAGGCGGGCGA
>OFSF01000532.1_pt1 | contig 14555 bp, 12 predicted proteins | sample 1543271 | NCBI WGS metagenome assembly OFSF01 (sample SAMN07774227, study PRJEB24372) | wastewater metagenome | isolation source: Exp Tend VB 100WW | collected 2016-02
GTCGAGCGCGTCGACCGCCAGCAGGCGGTTGGGCACGCTGACGATCAGCCCCTTGGGGCAGTCCGCCATCGGCAATGCGTTGAGCCGCTCGTCGCCGAACTGCAGCTGGTAGGTGCAGCCGGAGATCGTCGCCTTGCCGCTCACCGCCGATTGGGTGACCGCACTGGTGCCAGCGCCTGCGAAGCCGCTGACGTGCCAGCGGGAAGCCGGCGGGGTGAAGCGCCCGACGAGGTCCAGCTGCCACTGCAGGTCGCGCGGACGGACCAGTTCCATCTCGACCAGCCGCGCCTTGAGGCCGCTGACCTTGAGCGAGCGGTTGGTGCTCTGGCGCAGCTGATCGGCCTGGTTGCCCCAGACCCCGAGCCGCACGCCCCAGCGCCAGCGATCGGCCGCAGCGGCCTGGCCCGGTTCGAACTGGACCGCCCCGTGCCAGCTCTGCACGTGGTAGTCGTTGAGCTTGTCGTGGAGCGCCCGCTGGTGGCCGCCCAGGGCAAAGGACCACGGTCCCGAGGCGCCCTGCACACGCAGGGAGTTGACTTGCCCGGCACGCCGCTCGATGCCGGTGGCATCGAACAGCGGCTGGGTCACATCGCCCATCGCCTCGGCGGTCCAGCGGGTGGGGCCCTGCGGATCGTCCTGCAGATCCAGCAGGGCGTCCAGCGGAGCGGCACCGGCCAGACCGGCGAAGCCGCCGCACCCGACGGCCAGGGTGGCAGCGGCCAGCGCTTGCCGTGCGAGGCGCGGCGTCACGCGGTCAGAACTTGACGAAGCCGGAGACGGTGACACCCTGCACGGCACGGGCCACGCCCAGGTTGCCCGGCACCTGGACGGACACCTTGCCAGCGGCCAGGCGCGAGCCATCGGCGTAGCGGAAGTCCATGTCGGCCACGACGACCTTGATCTCGAAGGTGCCGGACTCTTCCAGCACCTTGTTGATGAGCGAGGTGTTGTCCGGGAAATGCTTGCGCATGCCGCTGGCGAGCTTCTGCAGGTCGATGCCGAGGCCGTCGGCGCCGTTGGTCAGCAGCGGCGTGCCGACGCCTTCGAGCGGCTTGGTGCCGGTGCCGAACTGGATGTCCGACGCGGTCTTCATGAACAGGTGCAGCTTCGAGTTGTCCAGGATGGTCGCGCTGACCATGCCGTTCTCGCCGCGGGTCAGCTTGACCTTGTCGATCGCCCCTTGCAGCACGCCGCCAGTGACGGTGTTGCGGATCTCCAGCGCCAGCGCCACCACGCCACCCTTGCCCGGCAAGGCCATGGCCGTGCTCGACAGCGGCAGCGTCACATGGCTGAGGGTCGACAGCGTCTGACCGGACAGGTCCACACCCGCCGTGCTGGCGAACTGGGTCAGCGTGTAGGACGCGCTCTTGCCCTCCATCGGCGCGATGGTCACGGAGTCGTTGACGACGGAGACGTACTGCGCCTTGGTCAGCTCGGTGGCGTCGCCGGCCTTCGTGCGGCTTTCGGCGACCTTGTCGTCGTCGTTCAGATCGGTGTCACCGACCAGGTGCACGGCCGAGCTGTTGCCCAGGTCGTTGAACGCCTCCTTCAGCGAGGTGCGCTGCTTGATGCTGCCCGCCAGCGTGGTGATCGCGGCGGAGGCCAGCGACTTGGCATTGGCCAGTTCCTTGTCGGACCAGACGGCGCTGCCATCGCTCTTCTTGTTGCCCTCGCGCAGGCCCGCCTCGGCGGCGGCGCTGACCATGTTGCCGAGGTCCGTGGCATTGGCGAAGGCGGGGCCCGTGCTGTTCTTCGCGTGCGTCGCCATGGCGATCGTCGCGGCCTTGAAGGCTGCAGCGGGATCGCCACCAGCGCCCGCCACGATCTCGGAGATGTCGTTGAGGATCTTGGCCAGGGCGGCGGCCGTCGTGGCGCGGACCGGATCGGCCACCGGGTTGAAAGTCGCGACATCGACGCCGTCCAGACCCAGCTTGGTCAGCACGGCCTTGAATTCGGCATCACTCAGCCCGCTGACCGCACGCATGGTCGTGAACGGCGACACCACCTGGCTGCCCGCCAGCGCGCGGTACTGGCCCTTCGGGATCTTCATCGTGCTCTTGTCGAAGCCGGTTCCGGCGACGGTGACGATCGAGGCGAAGCAGGCCTTGTCGAAGAGGTATTTGCCGTCGGCGTCGGTGCTCGCGCTGGACTCGCCGGTGTCGAGGACGCCGTTTTCGTTGCCATCGCAGAAGATGGTGGCGCCGACGATCAGGTCATCGACCAGCACACCGCTCACCGCGCTGGCGGCGGCGCCGGGTGTGCCAGCGTCGGGCGTGGACGTGGGGGCATCGCCTCCGCCACCGCAAGCGGTCAGGCCAAGGGCGAGGAGGATGGAGGCGGACAGCAGTCGAAGTTGGGGCATGGCGAGATCCAGGGTGAGGGAACGTCCCTGACTTTCACCGCTGGACAGGTTTCGCTGTGCCTGCAAAAGCAGCAGAGTCCCGCCCCTGTTCTGCACTTTGTCCGGCACTTCATCCCGGCCCTGGCCCGATGTGGTCAAGCGTCCGGGCGCGGCTCGTCACCAGCCCGACCAGATCGGACATCCCGGCGCCCGCCCCCGCCATGGCCGCGGCCAGCGCGTCCAGCACCTTGTCGTGGGCATTGCCCCGCTGGATGGCCGAGGCGGCCACCAGCGGCTGGGTGAGCACATCGGTGATCGGCGCCGGATTGACGCCCATCAGCCGCAGCACGCTGCCGACCGTCGCGTGCGCCTGGGTGATGTTGATGGACGTGATGGTGGCGCCCAGGGAGCGGGCATTCGCCTTGGCCATGAAACTGGAGGGCGCCACACCGGCCAGCTGCGCCACCAGCAGCTCCGTCAACGGGGTGATGTGCGCCGTCCTGGGGATGGCAGCAGCAACCGGCGAGGCCGTCTCCGGGGCGGGAACGACCGAATGCAGGCGCCAGACGCCATCCGCGGACACGGCTTCCAGCACACACGGCAAGGCGTCCGCCCCGACCTCCATCGCGTAGGCGCCGCTGGACCCGCTGATGGCCGTGACGACCGGCCCGGACACGCACCGGGCGGTCACTTTCGCCTCCACCAGTGCCGCACCCCGCGCGACCACGCCGCTGACCCGCACCGGCGCCACGGGCTCCGCCACGCTGTCGTCGCTGCCCGAGCCGCCGCCGCCACACGCCACGAGCACCATCAAGCCGCCTGCCGCCGCCACCCATCCGAACATCTTCATCCCGGCTCCCGAGTCCGTTCGTGAACCCCCAGCAAGGGCCTGCCGTGCTGAATTGCACGGTCATCGTTCACGCTTCGGGGGCAGGATGCAGAGCCCGGTCAGGGGCAACAACCGCTCATTCGGTCGGGGGCGGCGGCGGTTTTTCCGGATGTGCCGGTGATTTCCGGGTCGGACAGGGCCGCGGCAGGGGCACCCCCCTCATCCCCAGTGCCGCCGCGGTGGTGTGGCGGGGTCCGGGCACGCCGATCAGCGCATCACCCAGCCGCCGCACACCGGGAACACCTGCCCGACAAAACACGCCGCGGGCGCGCTGCACAGGTAGGCCGCGAACTCGGCGTCCTCCTCCGCGCCGACCAGTCGCCCGAGCGGCACCTCGCGTTTCAGGCGCTCCTGGAAACGCGGGTTGGCCTGCACCTCGGCCGGGAAGTAGGTCGGGTTGTCGACGAAGTTCTGCGCGATGGCATTGACCTGGACGTTGTGGGGCGCCACCTCCACGCCGACCGCCTGCACGTAGGCGAGCTGCGCGCCCCGGGCAGCGCTGTAGGTCGAGGCGCGCTTCATGCCGCGCAGGGCCGAGGCGCTGCCCATGACGAGGATCCGGCCGCTGCGCCGCGCGGTCATCGCGGGCAGCACGGCGCGGAACAGCCGCGGCAGCGGGTCCACGAGCGCGGCGAAGGTGTCGCGCCACTCCGCGTCGGTCACGTCCGCGGCGGGGGTGGTCGGCGCCGGCACCCCGAGGTTGGCCAGCAGGATGTCGATCGGCCCGGCCTCGGCCACGGCTGCGGCGGGCGCGTCTGGATGGACCAGCGGGTCGGTGCTGGCGATCACGGTGGCGCCGTGCCGGGCGAAGACGTCGCACAGGACGGGGCCCATGAACACATCGGCCTGGGTGATCAGGACGCGCTGGCCGGCAAGGCGTTGGTCTGATGACATGGTGGGAGGCTCCTGAAATGCTGCATGAGCGACCACCTTAGCGGCGGGGCTTCAGGCTGCGCAGAGATGGAACCCGAAGCCCGCAATGCCCCCCGCCACAAACCCGACCACGACTTCCGCCAGCGTGTGCCGACGCAGCACCAGCCGGGACCAGCACACCCCCACCGCCAGCGCCAGCAACCCGAAGGCCACCGGACCCGGCCACGACAAGCCCGCGGCGAACACGGCGAAACCAGCGTGCAGCGACACCTTGAGCCACCGGCGCAGCAGGTGTCCGACCACCACGAGTCCGCCGCCCAGCGCCAGCCCCAGGAACACGGGCCGTGGCTGGCCGCTCCACCACAGTGCGCCCGCGGTGCCGAAGAGCAGCAGCGCAAGGAACAGGTTGAGCTGGCCGCGCTCGCGGGGAACGGACGCATCCACATGGACCCAGCGCCCGGCGCGGACCTGCACCACGCTGTAGACACCCACACAGAGCGCCACGAACACCGACGCGCTCGCCGCGGTGAACAGCACGGACGGTGGCGCGTTCCGGGCGATCGACGCCCAGACCACCGCGCCGGGCATCAGCAGCGCGGGGTGGCCGAGGATGGACAGCGCCCGGGCCGCGCGGGTGGACAGCGTGGCAGCGTGGGTCACAAGCGTGCCAGCAACCCGTCCACCCCCACCCACCCCACCCGCTCGATCGCAAATTTCCGCGTCCCGCCCTTGAGCGCCTCGCCTGCCTTCAGCGCCGACAGGCACGCAGCCGTATCCGTCACCCAGGTGCCACCCACCATCGTCACCCCGCGAGCGAACAGCGCGTCCGGCAAGCAGCCCGCGCTCGGCCCGACCATCGCGAACCAGCGGGCGTCGCGGCAGTGGGCCAGCGTCGCGTCCAGCGTGTCGTTGATCAGGACCGTGCTCGTGCAGAGCACCTTGGTGCAGCCTTCAAGCTCCGCCGGGTCGTTCGTCAGGCGCAGGCCGGGCCGGGCGTCCTGCAGGTCCGTGCGCAGCTCGACCACCGTCAGCCGCGCGCCCGCCGCCAGCACGCGGTCGATCAGCGGCGTGAAGAAGCCGACCATCCCGATGCGCTCGCCGGGCACGATCGGCAACTGGCCGAAGGAGTCGCGGCTCTCGGGCGGCACGTAGCCGGCGCGGTCGTACAGCCAGCGTGTCATCGCGTTGACCGCCGCCCAGCCGAGCACGCGGTTCACGCCCTGCGGCCCGAGCAGCCCGCGTGCGATGTCCAGCGCCGAAGCGCCGACCAGCCCGTCCAGCCCCTGCCCTTCGCGCAGCGCGTCGCTGTGGTCGTCGAGCAGCACGTAGGCCAGGCCGAGCGTGCCGTCCGCCAGTTCCAGCGCGCAGAACTCGCCACGCCCTGCGATGCGCGACGCGGCCACGGCGTGCGGCGGCGGCAGGTGCAGCGCCTTCACGCGCGGCACGGCGGCGCGGGCGTCTAGGCTGGCGAGCTGTGCGAGGAGGTCGGGAACGACGGTCATGAGGGCCTCGGCCGGTGACAGGTGGGGAAAACGAAGTGCAAGTTTCCACGAATACCAGCGCGCGGGGCCGCTGCTACAGTCGCCCGCGACACCGAGACCCCCATGCACGACACCCATTGGCCCCACGGCGCAGCACTCATCGTCGACGACGAACCCGGCATGCGCAACTTCCTCGAAAAGGCGCTCGCCCCGCGCTTCGGCCAGGTCCACGCCGCCGGCAGCGCCGAGGACGGCCAGACCCTCGTCAGCGCCCACCGCTACGACCTCGTCATCCTCGACATCACGCTGCCTGGCAAGAGCGGCCTGGTCTGGCTGCGCGAACTGCGGGAGCAGGGTTATGGCGGCGAGGTGGTGCTGATCACCGCCTTCGCCGACCTGGACGTGGCGATCGAGGCGCTGCGGGCCGGGGCGTCCGACTTCATCCTCAAGCCGTTCCGGCTGGCGCAGATCCTCAACGCCGTGCAGCAAGGCATGGAGCGCTCGCGCCTGACCCGCGAGAACTACCTGCTGCGCCGCTCGCTGCAGTCGCTCCAGTCGCAGCAGCCGGCCGAGCTGCCGCTGGTCGGGCACTCGCTGGTGATGCGCCGGCTCGGCGACGCGCTGGCGCGGGTGGCGCAGGTGAACAGCCCCGTGCTGCTGCTCGGCGAATCCGGCACCGGCAAGGAACTCGCCGCGCAGACCCTCCACGAACGCAGCGCCCGCGCCGCCGGGCCGCTGGTCCACATGCACTGCAGCGGCCTGTCGCCCGAGCTGCTGGAGAGCGAGCTGTTCGGCCACGCCCCCGGCGCTTTCCCGGGGGCGGCGCAGGCGCGCGATGGGCTGTTCCATTACGCGCAGGGCGGCACGCTCTTCCTCGACGAGGTGGCCGAGCTGCCGCTGTCGGTGCAGGCCAGCCTGCTGCGCGTACTGGAGGAACGCCAGGTGCGGCCGATGGGCAGCCAGCAGAAGAGCCCGGTGGACGTGCGCATCGTCGCCGCCAGCACCCGGGATCTGTCGCAGGAGGTCGCGGCGGGCCGCTTCCGCAAGGATCTGTATTACCGGCTGCAGGTGGTGGAGATCGCCCTGCCCCCGCTGCGCGAGCACAAGCACGACCTCGGGCTGCTGTTCGAGCACTTCGTGCAGCTGCTGGCGCCGCAGCTCGGCGCGGCGCCGCTGCGCCTGAGCGAGGAAGATCTCGCGTATCTGCGGCAGTACGACTGGCCGGGCAATGTGCGCGAGCTGCGCAACTTCGTCGAGCGCTCGCTGATCCTCGGCAAGCTCAACGTCACGGCGCTGTACCAGGGGCCGGAGCCCGGTGCGTCGGCGGCCCGGGCGGCGTCTCAGCACGGCGGGTCGTCCACGACTCCGGCCACGACGCCGACGACGACGGACCTGCACACGCTGGAGAAGCAGCACATCCTGAGCGTGCTCGCCTCGGTGGACGGCGACAAGGGCCGCGCGGCGGCGCTGCTGGGCATCTCGCGGCGCACGCTGGAGCGGCGGGTCGCGGAGTGGGCAGCGGCCTGACGGACGGGAGAGTGTCCGCGTGACCCGCTCGATCCGCCACCGGCTGCTTGCGCTCACGCTGGTGCCGCTGCTGGGCGTGCTGCCGCTGCTGGGGCTGATCCTGCTGCTGTGGGGGAACACGGCGATCGACGGCCTGCTGATCGGCAAGATCCGCAGTGACCTCGCCGTGGCGCAGGGCTACTTCGACCGCGTGCTGGCCGAGGTCGGCAGCGGCACGCAGGCCGTCGCCGAGTCGCACCGCCTGCAGCGTGCCTTGGCAAGTCCGCTGGCCAACCGATCCACCGCGCTCGACACGCTGCTGACCGAGGCCCGCCACGCCCGCAGGCTCGACTTCCTGCAATGGCTGCCGCCCGAAACCCCCGAGACGGTCGGCGGGGCGCACAACAGCACGTCGGTGGCCGTCCTGCCCGCCGCGCAGCTCGACGCGCTGGCCCCGGGACTGGCCGCGCAGTCACGCATCGCCCTGGTCACCACCGAGGGTGCCGCGCCGACCGACCGCACCGCCGAGGATCGCGGACTCGTCCTCGTCGCCCACGCCCGCGTCACCGGCACGGCGGGCGAGACGGTCGGCTGGCTGCGCGGCGGCGTGCTGCTCAACCGCAACCTCGGCTTCATCGACCACATCAACGAGATCGTCTACCCCGAAGGCTCGCTCCCGTTCGGCAGCCAGGGCACGGCCACGCTCTTCCTCGACGACGTGCGCGTCAGCACCAACGTGCGGCTGTTCGCCAGCGCCCCCGGTGACCCGGCGGCGGAACGCGCGATCGGCACGCGGGTGTCGGCGGTGGTGCGCGAGGCGGTGCTCGGGCGCGGCGACACCTGGCTCGGCCGGGCCTTCGTGGTCAAGGACTGGTACGTCTCGGGCTACCTGCCGCTGGCGGACGCGGGCGGGCGGCGGGTCGGGATGCTGTATGTCGGGTTTCTGGAGCGGCCGTTCGTCGCCGTGAAATACGCCGTGCTGGCGGGCATCGGGGTGGTGTTCTTCGCGGTGATGCTGCTGGCGGCGTGGTGGTCGCTGCGGGCGGCGGGGCGCATCTTCCGGCCGCTGGAGCGGATGACCGAGACGATGCGCCGCGTGGAGAGCGGCGAAGCCACGGCCCGCGTCGGCCCGGTCACGCCCCCCGACGAGATCGGCCGGCTGGCGACAACGCTGGACCACCTGCTCGACACGGTGGACGACAAGACGCGGGCGCTGCAGCGCTGGGGCGACGAGCTGGACCACAAGGTCGCCGAGCGGACCGCCGAGCTGCAGGCCGCGCAGCAGCAGCTCGTGCGCAGCGAGAAGCTCGCCGCCATCGGCCAGCTCACCGCCAGCATCGCCCACGAGATCAACAACCCGATCGCGGTGATCCAGGGCAACCTCGACCTGATGCGCCTGACGCTGGGCGCGCACGCCACGCCGGTGCGGGACGAGATCCGCCTGATCGACGCGCAGGTCGAGCGCATGCGGCTGATCGTCACGCAGCTGCTGCAGTACGCGCGGCCGAACGAATACGCCGGCTATGTCGAGCGGCTGGACGTGGCCGAGGTGGTGCAGGACAGCCTGGTGCTGGTGCGGCATCTGCTGGAGCGCGAGCGGGTGCGGCTGGACAACCGCTGCGTGCCGGGGGGTGTGGCGGCGGTGGCGATCAACCGGCAGGAGCTGCAGCAGGTGCTGATCAACCTGATGGTGAACGCGGTGCAGGCGATGGCCGGCGATACCGGGCCGCAGGGGCAGGAGCGGGTGTTGACGCTGTCGGTGCGCGAGGCCGCGGACGGCACGGTCTGCATCGACGTGGCCGACACCGGGCCGGGGCTGGACGAGGCGACGCGGGCGGCGCTGTTCCAGCCGTTCTTCACGACCAAGCGGGACGGGAACGGGCTCGGGCTGTGGATCAGCCGAGGCTTGCTGGAGCGGTACGGGGGGGAGCTGCTCGCCGCCAACGGGCCGGCGGGCGCGGTGTTCACGCTGGTGCTGGCGTCCGGCGGATGACCAAGGTCAGGCGGGAATCGCGGGTGGAGGGACTATCGTGGTGGCCGTGGCTCTGCCTTGTTCAATCCCGACTGGAAGGCTGAAAGGAACCTCGATGCTGTCCCGCTCCTTGCACTCCCTGGCCCTGCTGCCGGTGGCGCTGACCCTGGTCGGCGCGGTCACGACCCCCTACGCGGCCACGCCCCCGGGCTGCGCCGCCATCGTCCAGGCCAGCGTGAAGCGGCTGGCGGCGCCGATGTTCCACATCCAGCACCAGACCGACGTCGGCGCGCTGGAGATGCTCAAGACCGGCGGCACGCTCTACCTGCGCGAGCCCGGCAAGCCCTGGCGCAAGGCCCCCGCGGCGATGGAAGCCACGATGCGCAAGGGGGCCGAGGCGACCGGCGCGATGCTGCAGAGCTGCACCCGCGAGAAGACCGAGACGCTCAACGGCGTCGCCACCGAGGTCTGGCGCTTCACCACGCCCGACTTCGAGAACCCCGCCAAGCCGGCGACCAGCCGGGTCTGGATCGGCGTCGGCGACGGGCTGCCGTACCGGGAGGAGGCCGAGGGGCTGAAGGGGACGACGGTGTACAGCGGGGTCAAGGCGCCGATCTGAGATGCCCGCCCCATCCCTCCACACCCTGCTGGCGAGCGCCCTGCTCCTCTCGTCCGCCGCCCACGCAGCGCCGGCGTCCACCACGCCCATCCCCGATCCCCTGGCCGTGCGCTGGAACGCCGCATTGCTTGGTGCCATCAAGGAGGCCAAGCCCTCGCCGCCGGTGGTGTCGCGGATGCTGGCCGTGGCCCACACCTGCATGTACGACGCCTGGAGTGCATTCGACCCGCGCGCCACAGGGGTGCATTTCAACCTGCGGGGCGAACAGCGCAGGCCTGCGGACCAGCGCAGCGAGCCCGCCAAGACGCTGGCGGTGAGCCACGCCGCACACCGCTGCGCACTCGACCTGCTGCCCAAGGGGCGCAGTGGCTTCGATTCGCTGCTCGCCGAGTTCGACCCCGCACCGCAGGCCGCGGAGTCCTGGCAGTCAGACGCCCGACAACTCGGCCAGGCGGCCGCCGAGGCCGTGCTCGCCGCACGCGCCGACGATGGCGCCAACGACAAGGGGCAGATCCCTTGCCAGCCCGCCAGCACCGTCAAGGCCTATTGCGACTACACCGGCTACGCGCCAGTCAACGCCGGGAACACGCCCATCGACCGCGTGGACCCGAACCGTTGGCAGCCCTTGCCCAATGGCGCTGCGGCGCAGGTGCCGCTGGCGCCGCACTGGGGGAACGTGCGGCCGTTCTCCTTCGACAGCGCCGATGCCTTCCTGCGCGAGTTCCCGATCCCGGCCGACCGCCTGCCCAAGCTGCACGGATCCGCGGACTACCGGGCGCAGGTCGAGACCGCGCTGCGGGAAAGCCGCCGGCTCGGGGCCGAACGGCATGGCAACCGCAAGGCCATCGTCGAGTTCTGGGCCGATGGGCCGTTCTCCTACCTGCCACCCGGGCATTTCGGTGAACTGGCGCACTTCGTGGTCCGGCGCGACCGCCTGTCGCTGGACGCATCGGTCAAGTTGTTCTTCGTGCTGCACAACGCCTCCTTCGATGCCGGCATCGTGATCTGGCACCTGAAGTACGTGCACGACTATGTGCGGCCGATCACCGCCGTGCGCCATGTGATGCGTGGGCGCACCGTGCTGGCCTGGGGTGGGCCGGACACTCCTTGGGATGAACGTCCACACCCGGTCACCGGCCAGCCCTGGGGCTACAACCGCGAACTGCCCGGAGAGGAATGGCTGCCCTACAACCCGACGAACAACCCGAACCACCCGCTCACGCCGGCCTTTCCCGAATATGTGTCGGGGCACAGCGGGTTCAGTGCCGCCAGCGCACAAGCGCTCAAGATGGTGACCGGCTCGTCCCGCTTCGGCTACGAAGCGACCTACGACCCCTTCGCCGCGGCCTGGAAACCCACCCTCGTCGAAGCACCGGAACTCATCGGCGTGCACCGCTGGCGCTACCCCAGCTTCGTGTCCGCGGCGAACCAGGCCGGCTGGTCACGCCGCTATGGCGGCATCCATTTCGAGGACGGGGATGTGGTCGCCCGGTCGCTGGGCAAGCGCATCGGGCACCGGGCCTGGGAGAAGGCGCGCTACTACTTCGAGGGAGGCGATGCCAACCCGCGTTGCCGCGCCCTGCAGCGCTGCCCGACACGTGACCGCATTCCCGACGGCACCGCCGCCTGGACCGATCTCCGCTGAACCGTCACCCCGTGACCGCGGCTGCGCCGGCCGCCGCCTTCGCCTGCCGCTTCGCGCTCGACCCCACCTTGATCAGCGCCTCCCCGTCGATCACGACCACGCCCTTGACCATGCAGGTCGTCTCCAGCAGCACCCGCCCGCGCTCCGGCATGACCTCCTTCACGCGCACGGTCGCGTGCACCGTGTCGCCCGGCCGCACCGGCGCCTTGAAGCTCAGGCGCTGATCCAGGTAGACCGCACCAGGGCCGGGCAGCTTGTTCGCCACCGCAGCCGAGATCACGCTGGCGGTGAGGAAGCCATGGGCGATGCGGCCCTTGAACATCGTGCCCTGCGCGAATTCCTCGTTGGTGTGGATCGCGTTGCCATCGCCGGAGACCCCGGCGAACAGCACGATGTCGGCTTCGGTGATGGTCTTGGAGAAGGTCGCGGTCATGCCGACCGAGAGGTCTTCGACGTCGTAGCCGTTGAGGTCGTTCATGGATGGGAGTCTCCGGGACGGTTGTGCTTAGTTGATGCGCTCGCGCAGCGCCTTGAGTTCACCGACGATGCCGCGCCGGAAGGCCAGCACGCAGAGCACGAAGATGCCGCCCATGATCACCGTGACCCAGGAGCCGACCTTGTCCGCCAGTTCGTTCTGCAGCACCACGATGACCGCCGCGCCCACCGCCGGGCCGAAGATCGTGCCCAGGCCGCCCAGCAGCGTCATCAGCACCACCTCGCCGGACATGTGCCAGTGCACGTCGGTCAGCGAGGCGAGCTGGAACACCAGCGCCTTCATCGAGCCCGCCAGCCCGGCCATCGCGGCCGAGATGACGAAGGCGACCAGCTTGTACTGCTCCACCTGGTAGCCCAGCGAGACGGCGCGCGGCTCGTTCTCGCGGATCGCCTTCAGCACCTGCCCGAAGGGCGAATGCACCGTGCGGTAGATCAGCGCGAAGCCGGCGAAGAACACGGCGAAGACGAAGTAGTACATCGCCGTGTTGTCGCTGAGGTCGATGAGACCGAAGAGCTTGCCGCGCGGCACACCCTGCAGGCCATCTTCACCGCCGGTGAACGGCAGCTGCAGCGCCAGGAAGAACACCAGCTGCGCCAGCGCCAGCGTGATCATCGCGAAGTAGATGCCGGCGCGGCGGATCGCCACCCAGCCGAAGAGCGCGCCCAGGCCACCGCCGACCAGCGTGCCGGCGAGCAGGCCCAGCTCCGGCGACCAGCCCGCTTCCTTCACCAGCCAGGCGCAGACATAGGCCGCCCCGCCGAAGAAGGCCGCGTGGCCGAAGGACAGCAGTCCGGCAAAGCCCAGCAGCAGGTTGAACGCACTGGCGAAGAGCGCAAAACACAGCAGCTTCATCAGGAAGGTCGGGTAGGCGACGAAGGGCGCGGCCAGACCAGCGACCAGCAGCAGACCGAACATCAGCCCGGCCTGGGATTTCGAGGTTGCAACAACGGGTTTCATGGGGGTGGCTCCTTCAAGCCTGCTTGCCGAACAGACCCGCCGGGCGCAACAGCAGCACCACGACCATGATCACGAAAATCACCACCGCCGAGGCCTCGGGGTAGAACACCTTGGTCAGCCCTTCGACGACGCCCAGGCCCAGCCCGGTGACGATGGAGCCGAGGATCGAGCCCATGCCGCCGATCACCACCACCGCGAACACGACGATGATCAGGTTCGAGCCCATCAGCGGATTGACCTGCACCACCGGCGCGGCCAGCACGCCGGCAAACGCCGCCAGCGCCACGCCAGCGCCATAGGTCATGGTCACCAGCACCGGCACGTTGATGCCCAGCGCCTGCACCAGCTGCGGCCGTTCGGTGGCGGCGCGCAGCGTGGCGCCGAGCCGGGTGCGCTCGATCAGGTACCAGGTGATGGCGCAGACGCTCAAGGCGGCGACCACGACCCAGCCGCGGTACAGCGGCATGAACATGAAGCCCAGGTCCACGCCGCCCTGCAGGATCTCCGGCACCGGGTAGCTCTGGCCCGAACTGCCGTAGAGGTTGCGGAACACGCCCTCGCCGATCAGCGCCAGCCCGAAGGTCAGCAGCAGGCCGTAGAGGTGGTCGAGCTTGTAGAGGTGCTTGAGCAGCAGCCGCTCGATGACGATGCCCAGCGCACCGACGACCAGCGGCGACAGGATCAGCGCCGCCCAGTAGTTGATGCCGAAGTGCTCCAGTCCGAGCCAGGCGACGAACGCCCCGACCATGTAGAGCGCGCCGTGCGAGAAGTTGATGATGTTGAGCAGGCCGAAGATGACCGCCAGCCCCAAGCTCAGCACGGCATAGAACGAGCCGTTGATCAGCCCGAGCAGCAATTGGCCGAACAGTGCCTGGGAAGAGATGCCGAAGAGTTCCATCGTGGCCTGCCTTTCCTGTGAGCGCCTGGGCTTACTTCTTGGCGATCAGCGGGCACTTCGACGCCGACAGCGGCTGGAAGGCCTCGGCCGCCGGGATCGTGGCGCGCACGTGGTAGTAGTCCCAGGGCGTGGTCGACTCGGCCGGCTTCTTGACCTGCAGCAGGTACATGTCGTGGACCATGCGGCCGTCGTCGCGGATCGTGCCGTTCTTGGCGAAGAAGTCGTTCACCGGCGTCTTCTTCATCTGGGCCATCACCTTGGCGGTGTCGTCCGTGCCCGCGGCCTTGACCGCCTTCAGGTAGTGCATGACGGACGAGTACTGGCCCGCCTGGACCATCGTCGGCATGCGCTTGTGCTGGTCGAAGAAACGCTTGGACCAGGCGCGGGTGTCGTCGTTGAGGTTCCAGTAGAAACCTTCGGTCAGGTACATCGACTGCGTGGTCTTCAGGCCGAGCGAATGCACGTCGGTGATGAACATCAGCAGGCCGGCGAGCTGCTGCTTCGGGGTGATGCCGAACTCGGCGGCCTGCTTGATCGAGTTGATCGTGTCGCCGCCGGCGTTGGCGAGACCAATGATCTGCGCGCCGGAGGACTGGGCCTTCAGCAGGAACGAGGAGAAGTCCGAACCGGGGAACGGGTGACGCACCGCACCGACGACCTCGCCGCCGTTGGCCTTGACCACGTCGCCGGCGTCCTTCTCCAGCGAGTGGCCGAAGGCGTAGTCGGCGGTGAGGAAGAACCACTTCTTGCCACCCGACTTGGTGACGGCCTTGGCGGTGCCGTTGGCGACGGCGTAGGTGTCGTAGGTCCAGTGGACGGTGACGTCGTTGCAGTCCTCGTTGGTGACACGGGTCGAGGCGGCGCCGGAGATCAGCGAG
>OFSF01000533.1_pt1 | contig 14525 bp, 23 predicted proteins | sample 1543271 | NCBI WGS metagenome assembly OFSF01 (sample SAMN07774227, study PRJEB24372) | wastewater metagenome | isolation source: Exp Tend VB 100WW | collected 2016-02
TAATCACTTCGTAACAACACGGCATCACGCCACCGCCGCTTCGCCTCCTTCCTCGGAATCAGCATCGTCCCATCGATCTGGTGATCCACTGAGGTTTTCAGGTAACGGGAACAGTTCAAGTTCAAGATCTATAAGATCTTCTTCGTCACGAATGAATTCCGATATTTGGCTATAGATATTTGCAGCGAGATCATCCGAGTCGATATCCGATCGGATAATGACCTTGGCAGACACCTGCATGACGTAGGCTCGCATTTGTCAGAGCCAACGGCTGCCTACAGGATAGCTCGGGAGCGCCACCGTAAACTTTTGTCACAGCAGTTGCCGGATCGTGCACTGTAGTGTATGATTGGTGCACGGGAGGCAACTCCCGCAATCAAATCAAATCCAATGAACATCACACACGCTTCCACCAAGGCCGACATCATCGACGCATCCTGCGAGGTGATCGACACCCAAGCCGAGCAGATCAACGACCTCAAGGAACGCCAACTGATCCTCTGGACCATCGTTGGTATCCTCGCCGTGTTGCTCGCATTCGGCGCTTAACAACCACGGGGCACTTCGGTGCCCTTTTCATTACCATCCAATCCAATGACCTACTACCGCTGTGAATGCCTCGCTGAGGATCTGATCAACCGCTACATCGCACCCAAAACTGGCTGGGACAAGATCAAAGAAGAAGACTTCCAGCGCCTTGCTGACCTAATCTCAGACAAAGGCGCATGGGCAGGCTTTTGCATGGTCAAAGCAATCAGCAGCTGGATTGACTAACCATGACCTACGCACTTTTGATCGATGCCATTCAGGTAGGTCCATTCACGACCCACATCGCCGCCACGGTCTTTGCCGAGCAAAACGGCTTTGACAACTACACCATGGTTGAGTTGTACGACCCCGCAGAAGCGCCGGGGTTGATCCATAGGCAATTCGCAAATAGCAAATGACTAACCAACACCCAATCACTCCACCGCCTGAGCTGGTGCGTCAATGGTGGGTAGACGCCCAAGTAAATCTTTCCCCAAATACTCTTTGCTGGGTAAACCACGTTGCCGCTGCTGCCGCTCGCTGGGGCGCCGACCAGGAGCTGGAGGCGTGTTGCTCTGAGGTTCAATGGCTCGAATCCACATCAACCGCCATAAAAATCCGCGACCGCCGCCGCCCCAAGCCGCCGAGCTTGAAGGAGCAGGCGCTTGCTGCACTGGAAAATGACGACATTGATGTTTACCTTATCCGCCGCGCCTTGGAGGCATTGCCCAATGACTGACCTCTCCGCCGCCGCGCTGGCAGTATTGGATGCTTACTATTGCGACGTGCCGTTAGTTGGATCCAAGCGACTCGCTGCCGCCCTTCGCGCTGTTGCGGATCACGTGGAATGGCCAGCAGACGTATCCCTGCGCATCATTGCCAGTGAGTTGGAGGCAACAACTTAATAAAGATTATGTTACTTCAACCTTTGCTCGCCGTAACGCCGAGATCGCAGTTGTAGCGGCCGGTTTGGGCATATGTGCTTTCTGGTGTGCCTGACACCAAGATAAATTTCATCTGCCCAATCCGCATCCCAGGCCATATCGGCAGCGCATTTAACCGCCTGCTGTTCTTGAGCTCCATGGTCAGCCGTGACCCATACCATCCTGGATCGCACCAGCCAGCTTCGGCGTGATCCCAACCATCACGGGCACGGCTTGACTTCAGCACGAACTGCGCACCAACGTAATCCGGCAGGTGGAAGATTTCTCTAGTTTCAGCCAGAAAAAATTCACCCGGCTTAATCCAGTACGGCTGCTCTTCGCTGTAGTTGTGGATGCCAGTGATCTCCAGCTCACGGGTGCCGGTGACCTCGATCATGATCCGATCACCCAGCGTTACATCCAGTGATGCTGGGTTCAGGTGCGCCTCAACATAAGGCGTGACCATTTGCCGCATTTGGCACAAGCGGCGAATCTCGTGGTCAGGAATCAACACTGATAAAAATTAAGCGCACCGCAGCCTAAGCGATGATGCACCATCCTGAGCTGGGTCCATCGACCATCCAACGCGGCTCGAAGGTTTTGTAGTCGTAGTGTTGCTTGGCACCAAAGGTGCTGCCATACTCGCCGGTCGCCACGTTCATAGCGCCCCATGGATCGTGGACGATGTAGGAGCCGCGCTGGTTGTCATACCCGATTATGCACAGCCAGTGGCCGCCACCTGATGGTGCGTTGGCCGTGCCATGGTGCAGAAAGCCAGCAGGCACCGGTTTGCCTGCATCAATCTGCTGCTGCACTAAGGCACGATTGCCGTTGGTCTTGAACCGTGCATCAAGGCCGTAGTGGTGCAACGCCTTGACCTGGACCGTTGAGTTGGTCGTGTCCCCGATGGTGAACACCGTTTTGATGTACTCATCATCTGAGTGGATCACACCCGGCTTGAGCGTCATCAGCAGCATGGCGCAGCTTGAGCTGAAGCATGTCCGCCAAGCATCGCGGTAGTTATCCCGCTGGCTTTGGTACGGCGTCGGCAGTGGGTTGGCTGATGCCTGCTTACCAACCTGACTCCAGGTCTTGAACCATGCCTGTTCGCGGCCAAGGATGTTGGGATTGGCTTTGTTAATCGCCTCCTCCAACTCGGAAATGGCGGCCATCTGGTAAGACAAGCCTTTGTAATACTTGCAAAGGTCAAGCAGCTTAATGCCAGTCATTTATCGTCCAGGGTGATTGGATGCGCATCTCGCCGCCAAGGTCGCGGCTGTCGCCTGTTTGCAGCTCGTCATTTACCGGCTGCTCGGTGTAGATCGGTTTGGGTTTCTGGCGTTCGATCTCGCGGTCAATGACTGCCGCAGCTTCGGCTACAGCAACATCAATTTTGGCGGGCAAGGTGGTCTCAAACTTCTTACGCTCGATGTACCGCTGTGCCCGCTCAAAATCAGAGCGCGTATCGAACTGCCAGATCAGCCCTTTTTTGGCTTCAGCGTGCGCAGGATCTGGAAGACAAGTTGAACAATGCTGTTAGCTTTCCACTTGGGGTTCAGGCCAATGATCTCAGATGCGGCGGCAACAGCGATCCAAAAAATTGGATTGGCGAGGATAGCTTCCATGGTTGGAAAGGGTGGTTTTGCCCAGCTTAGCGCCGCAATTCCAGCTTGATAATACGCACGTCATGATCCATAACCTTGTCTTCAACGTCACCAAGCTTTTTTTGGATCAATTGCTGATTGCTGAGCACGTCGTCCAGCTTGGTTGGGACGGTGTAGCACAGGTAGAAAATGCCAGCGCCAGCACTGCCTACTGAAAGCACGACGATGCCAGCCAAAGCTTCCTGACGAACGCCGCGCCAAAACCCTGGTTGTGGTTCAGGGATTGACACGGCGGACCTTGAGGTGCCCCTATTTTAGCAATCTGCCGCGCCTGCGTAGTCGGGTTGGGTCTTCAGCCAGTCGTACATAGCGGCCATGCCTTCGCAGTCATGTGTGGGGGCAAACACCGTGCGATTAGCAACAGGTTGAGCGTCGGATTGGCGGGCATCCTTGCTGGCGTAATGCGCCACCTGGACCAGTGTTTGCTCCTTATCGCCGCGCCACATGACAATGCGGGCGTAGGTATCGGCCATGGGAATGCCGATGTCAGTTTCGGTGAGCGTAATTGAAAGTGCCATTAATAGGTCATTTCTGTTGTGTCGATGCGGCAGACCCACCTAATAGTGGTGGCTGCAGCGCCAGTTACGGTGACTGTAATACAACCAAGCGTGGTATTTGCTGTGACGGCAACAACCCAAGTAGCAGCGCCAGCATCAAAGTGGGTCATGACTACAGTTGGCGTTCCAATCATGGCGGTGGATGCTGCGTTAGCACCACGTTTTATGGCACCGTTAATTGTCCAGCGAGCACTATCACCAGCACCAGTTACACCAGCAATGACTTCACCACTGAAGCTGTAGGCACTGTTGTCTGGCAGGGTTACTTGGTTGGTGGTAGCGGCGGCACTGTTGTCGCTGGTGAGGACTGTGGCAGTGGCGTCAGTGGTTTGGCGGGCTAGGAGTAGCAGGGCAGATTGATTAATGCCTACTGCGTCTGCAATTGGAAGGTTGCAAGCAGGAAATACTTGGTAGCCAGATATAGATCGAGCCGTGCCACGCCTTCCGCCACCAATGAATGAAAAAGCGCCGTTAGCTAGATTTTGACGACCTCCGCAGACGGTTGAAGTATCTCCACTGGCTGTATTTGTGTTTCCTCCGCAGACTGTTGCAGTCGATCCGCTAACTGTGTGACTTGCCCCGCCGCCTACAAAACTATTACTGCCTGAAGCTGTACTGCCGTTCCCTCCACACACCGTTGCGTGGGTGCCAGTGGATGCAAGGTTGCTCTGACCCCCGCCGACAAATGAGTGGGCGATGGAAGCGGTGTTGGCCTGACCGCAGCCGACAAATGAGTAAGTGCTGGAAGCGGTGTTAGTGTCTCCGCCAACAACAGCGGCACGGCTGCCAGAAGCTGTATTATTCGCGCCACCTGAAATTGTGGAACGAGAGCCCGATGCTACTTGTGTGGCGCTACTACGAACTTTTTGCCAATCCGTTGCGTTTGTCCCACGCTTATCGCCACCCGTTGTCGTTGCATCCGGAACCTGAGCCAGCGTTGCGCCACTGCCCTTGGTAACCAATGCCACGTCAATGTTGGTGTAGCTTGCGTCTGTTGCAGTCAGCGCGTCTACGGGAACCGTTGCGTTTGGTGATGCTGTACTTTCGGATTCGGCAAAGTGCGTAAGGCCACCACCACCACCTGACGTGGCCCATGACAGCGTGCCAGAACCGTTGGTGCTGAGCACTTGGCCGGTGGTGCCATCAGCAGCAGGCAGCGTCCAGATGCGGTTGCTGGTGATCGTCGAAGGCGCCTTGAAACCGACATAGGCGGAAGAATCCGCATCAGCCAGCCGCAACTCGCGTTGCGCGTTGAGAACGATGTCAGTCTCAAAAGCCCGTGACATCAGCCGAGCACCACCACGCGATAGGCGTTAGAACTAGGTGCGGTGGCAAACACCAGCGTTGCAGTGGTTGTGCTGGTGCGCTGCACATCCACTTCCACGTCGTCATATTCGCCGGAGTTAGGGAATACGCGAATGATCACGTCACGAGTGTTTAAGTTGTGCGTGACAACGTAGCTGGTGGCGCTGCCATCACCCACGCTGGTGGATACCTTGCGCAGGCGCCCTGACCATGTGGCCAGTTTGAGTGGCGTGATGATCCGCAAATCATCGGTGCCAGCGTCAACTTCTGCTTGGGTGGCAAGTTCAGCAATACCAGCCGTGGTTTCGCTGGCGGCTGGTGCTGCGGCGGCAAACGACGTGAAGATGACGTTGTTGGTATCAATTACGCCGTTGATCTGCGTCTGACGCCAAGTTGTACCTGCGTCGGTGCCTTCTTCAACCGTGATGATCGCTTGTTCCAGTTCCGCAAACGTGCTGGCATCCAATGAACGGGTCAGCGCTGTGGAGGCACCATTCCATACATAAATGCCGTTTTGGCTTTGTGTGGATTGGTTGCGGACCAGTACCCGGTCCTGCGACGCCATCGTGATGCCATCAATCGTGGCACCAGGACTGCTTAGGTTGATATTGCTTTGAGTACCGACGCGAGCGCTGTCCTTCCAAGCCAGACCTTCAACCGCAGAGTCCACGTAGGACTTGGGTACGGCGTCGCCTGCTGCAGTAGGCGTCGGAACGTTGATGACTTTCGACGCGCTTTGCAGGTCGATGTCTGTAAAAAACTTGCGTGACATGTCAGATCAGGCGAGCTAAGCCAGCGGATGCTGGATTCAGTGTAACAACGGTTTGATTGACAGTTGGATGTGCCACCTCGCCGTCAATTTCTTGGCTGCCAGCATCCAGCAATTCAACAGATGGTCTAAACCCAAGGTTGTGGTTGATTGTCCATGTCGTTGCTGGTGCTGCTTGGACATATTCAAAAGCTGTTCCAGCATCACCCTTAGGGCCTTGCGGACCGACTGTTGTTGCTGTGACGGTATTGGTAACAGGAACTGTAACGACGGTGGAACTGCCGTCACCTTCAGTAACAGTGACTGTATTGGTAACTGAACTGACAACGACGCTGGTCATGCTGTGTAACCTTCCGACACGTAGATGATGCCTTCAAGGTAATACTCCTTTAGGCCACTGGGATTTGTGAGCAATACGTCGTAATACGCTTCATCAGGCAGCGTTGCCGCTTGACCGCTAGTCAATGCAATGGCAATGGTGCCGGTGCTGCGGTTGGTGTAGGTGACCGTGAAATCAGCGTATTTTGTGGTGCGCGTCTGGTTCCATGCTTGGGCCGCAGCCGTCCAACCAGTTAGGTTGATTGCAGTGCCGGTGCTGTCTTTGAACTGAAGCGTGACACTGTAATCCGCCCGGCGTTGCAGGCTGATGTTATATGTGCCGGGTGCTATCGCCATAGCAGCAGTCTAACCTTTACCTTGGCCACGGCGCTTTTTGCGGCCATGGTTAGGTCGTGAACGTTTGCCTTGGCCTTGGTTGGTCAATTTGGGAGAACCTGGCTGGTGGCTGATGTGTGCTGCACCAGCTTTTGCGCGGACTGCCATTAGCTAAGACCAAGGAGTTCCTTCAACTCATCCACGGTCAACCCAGACGCGGCCAATTTCTCAGCAGGTGTCAGTTCAACCGGTGGCTCAGGTTCTGGGCGCGACTCAATCTCCAGAATCTCCTCTTCGGTGAGGGGGATGGTGACTTGCTTGCCGGTGATAACGTTGATCTCGATGCGTTCCATGATTAGCCCTCGTAAAGAATGTTGATGCTGCCAGCATCGAACGTATCGGTGCCGCCAAAAGTCGTGATACGAACGCGGTCTAGGGTGCCGGAGAGGGTTTTAGATCCGCCCGCACTCATTCCATAAGCAACGCCACTACTTTCAAGATAACCAGTTAAAGAATAAACCCATAGGTTAGAGCCTAACAAATTTAATGTTGCATTTGCATAAATAGTATTGGCTGCAGTTGAACCACCCCAAGGGAAACCTGTTGTTGCTGGCCCTATTGCAGTTGAACTACTTGTAGTTGCAAATGCTAGGCCACTTGCGTATCCCGTGACATCTACGGAGCCCGCGCCAATTCGGATAATTGGGTTGCTCGTCCCATTCGTACTGACCCCGTTAAACATCACCGTCACCCGCTTCACCCATGACGGAATACTTGTAAAGTCAATTGACGTGCCGCTGGTGGATGCAACGGCGGTGCCCGACTTGATTAGATTGCTAGGTGCTGCAATTGTCGTTGTTCCATCCGTGTTCAGGACAATGTTGTTGCTGCCTGAACTGGCATTTTTGAGATTGGTTGTAGAAAGTGTGCTCATCGGATCACTCGTAAAGGATGTTGATCGACCCGGCGTCGAACGTGTCGGTGCCGTTGACGGTGGTGATGCGAACGCGATCTAGGGTGCCGGAGAGAGTAATAGCACCGCCAGCGCCAGCAAGGTTAGTACTTCCATTTTGGACGCCAGCAGAAAAAATCCATCTATTGCTTGAAATAAGAGTAAGGATTGCATGACCTCGGCTGGCGCCTGCCGCAATACTTGCTGGGTTAATTAGCAAACAATTTGTATTTGCGGTAAACGTTGCCGCTTGGTTGGATGCTCCACCCTCGTAACCGCTTGTGATAAAGCCTGCAACGGTTCCAACTGCGACACCGATTGGCGAAGTGCTAGTTGTACTCACCCCGTCAAACATCACCGTAATCCGCTTCACCCAGCTCGGAATGCTAGTAAAATCAATGCTGGTACCGCTGGTGCTGGCTTGAGCGGTGCCACTGACGATCTTGTCTGTGAACTCCAGCGACCCTGCGGTGGCACCGTTCCTCACCACCTGATACGCGCTGCCGTTGCTAGCAGGCAGCAGCAGCGTGTTGGAGCCCGCCACCGCCGGAGCGTCGATCTCCGTGTAGCCTGTAGAACCGTTGAGACGTATGGTCATGGCTGGTTAGCGGAAGATGGCGAGATACATGTGGGATGAATCAGTATAAGCAACAGTATTGCTATTGTCGTCTTGATGTGAATTTGATATTCTTACTGTGGAAGCTGTAGGGTCATCGGTTTGAACATTTGTTGACCAACTATTGCCATAGGTTGTGCCACCTGCTTTCCCCATAGCCACAACGCAGTAATTTGCATCTGGCATTGCTGTTGTAAAAGTAATTGTATAATTACCCGTCGCATTTTTTAACACGCTTGTCACATTCCCGCTTGCGCGAATTGTTTGATTAACGCCAATGGTTCCAGCCCCATCAAAGTTAACCCAAGCGCGACACCCGTAGATGGGGGCAGTGCCGGTCTGTGCGCCATCAAGTTCAGCAGCCTTGATGATGCCATCAGGCAACCCACCAGCGCTGATGCCGGTAACTGTTCCAGAGCCGTTGATCGTAATTGGCATGACTTACACCACCACCCAAGATGCGCCAGACGGAACTGTGACCGTCACGCCTGAGTTTATCGTAACTGGTCCTGCTGTCACTGCGTTTTTGTTGGTACTCAAAGTGTAGTTGGTTGTGACGGTCTGTCCGTTTTCATAAAACACGTCATCTGAACTGCCACCTGTTGCGCCACCGCCGATGGCGCCCCATACGCTGTTTTTATAACCTTCAAACTGAACAAGCGAGGTGTTGTAGCGGATCATGCCCGCTACTGGACTACCAGGCCGCTGACCAGTTGTGCCATCTGGCAGTTCCAGTGCGGTGGTCGTGCCAAGGATCACGTCGCCCGTGAACGTGGCGCCTGCCAATGATGCAAGGCCAAGGTTGGCAGTCTGTAATGTGCCGATAGTGAACCACGTTGCACTGGCATCACTTGTGCCCGAACCACTGCGAATTTTTAGGCTACCTGCCGTCGTGTCCGCCCACAACTGATACGGATAATTAGGAACGGGGACAGTGGCACTGCTGTTGTTGGTAGCAACAGCGTTAAAGGCGGCTTGTATGTCAGTCCTGACAGCTTGACCGGTGCCGTTGGCTATTAGGTAATCGTGGGTTGCCACTGATTAGCCGAATCGTTGTGTCACAAGTCTACAGTGCCCGTCCATAACCGGTAGCGGTGTAGGTGAAATTGCGGTCGACAGCAGTTCCAGCACTGTTACGGAAGGTAACCGTGAACGTGGTGCCGGTGACACTGCCAACCGTGAAGAAGTCACCAGTCGCCATGTTTTGCGCTGTGATGCCAACGCTTGGGAAGATCGTGCTACCAGCGGTGTAGAACGCTTTATCAAAAGTCACCAGTTTGGCGGCAGCACCACTGGCAATTGTTGCAGTGCTTTGCTCTTGACGTTGCTGAAAGCTGGCCTCATAGCCAAGTTCATCCACCAGGATGTTCTGCGATGCGTTGGTGGAGGTCAACTCGGCCTTGAACTGGAACGCACGACCATTGAACGTACCATTGACAAATTCCTGCCATGCAGTCCAAGTAGGTGTTCCAGACGGGTTGTCGTTGGTGGCTCGCATCAGAAGCTTGGCATTGACCTGATCGATGATGCCGCCGTCAAAGTCATCCCACAAATCAATTAACTCCAGCCTTGAATCAATTAAGTCACTAGGGTAAAAACCACGAGTCACGAAGTAGCGCTTGAGATCAACGGCATAGGCAGTGCCTAGGTCCAAAGTGTTGGCAAAGTTGTAAGTGCCAGTGCCAAGCACGTTGCCTAGGTAGTCGATGCTGGTGATCAGGTCAAAATCAGGGATGCTATCCAGATCTGCATCGCCGTCAAGGCACAGGCCATCTAGGTCATCGCTGTAGAAAACGTTTGTTTTGCTGCCTTGGAATGGTGGGGCATCTTGATCTTCGCGGCGAACCTGGATCGGGAAGTAGCCCAGCGCATCAGGAAAATCAACGATGACGCTGGTTTCAAGTGCTGATTGTCTGCCGCCGTCGTCCTCGAATTTGACAAAAATCTCACCTTCGACCAAGGGGACAATGGCTTCTGTCGAAGAACCAGCCTTGGCGGGGATCAGGTCAACCGAATCGCTCCAGCTAGCGGTGCCATCGGCTTTGCTGCTGTGACGGATGTGAACAGTGCCGCCAACTGCCACGTCAAGGTCAGTGGTTTGGCTCCAGCGCAAGCGGGCGCTGTTGGCGTTGATGGGTTCAATAGTAAGGTTTTGTACGTTTGCAGGCAATGCAGTTTTACCTGCAATAGAAAATGATGCTGCTGTAATCGTGCTTGCTCTGCCAATGTTGTTAATAGATTGCACTTGCAACTGCAAGGTGCCAGCAATCAAGCTGTTGATTCGCGTGGAAAGCGATGTAGTTTCAAAAGTTATCCAGTTGTTATTATTTAGTCTGTGCTGCACACGGAAGCTACTGACGTTCTTTGGCGCAATCCAACTGAGGTCAAATGCTGTCAGGACACTGTTGCCGTCTTGGTAAAGGTGTTCTGTTCCAGTAAGGTCGGTAACTGGATCTGGAATAGCTGCCAGGTTTGAAATGTCACGCGGGACAACTTTAAGATCACTTTCGATTGCGTCATAAATGGTTGAGTTGTACGCCAGCGCCGTCACGCCATAAACACCTGGCTCAGATTCGGTAACAGTGATGACGCGGAATGTTTGCAGTTCTACGTCAGTCGTTTCAATTAACCAAACAGCTTGGGGGTTTGGTGCTTTGCTAAACGCATTGCCAACGGTGACAACTGTGCCAGCAATGGGGCCTTGGATTGGCCGTGTCTCAACCAAGCCTGTTGGGAGCATTACGCTAATCGTGGCGTTGTTGGCAACAATTACATCAAGGTCGGTTGCGCTATCAATTGTGATTGTGGTTGTGGTTGCGCTGCTGATACGGCCACCACGGCGAGATCCACCTTTCATGGGATCCGCAACGCTGATCACCATGCCAGGCCGCAAGATGATGCCGCTTTCCAGTGACACGGCAAACGTGACGGTTTCAGTAAGGTTCTGCTCGCTTAGGAGTGTCCATTTGCCAGCGCGATGAGCTTGCCCTTGGCTATAGCAACCCAGCAGTTTGACATCACGGTTGATGATGCCGTACTTGGCGATTGCATCGGCGTCCTCAACATACTCAAACTCAACTTCGCCCAAGCCTTCGTAGGTCTGGTATCCAATAGTTGCAGTGCTGGCGCGGGCTTTTTGTGAAGTGCCTGAGTAATTGAAAATGCCGTCGATTACGTTGGCAGCCGTCACTACGTACTGCGGATCTGATGGTCTGTCTTGGTTGACAACCAAGGTGCCAGCACCGTAGTAAGCGATGCCCCGGAAAAGTGCAGTAAATTCCTGGATTACGTTGTAAACCTCGTCGCGGCTATTCAGCAGTAGGTTGCAAAGGAAGCGCGGTTCCAGGGTTCCTTTGCCGTCGCTAACAAGTTCATTGCAGTATTGGCTAATTGCATAGAAGTCGTAGCGGTCCAGGCTGCTTTCTGGAATGCCTGCGCCGTAACGAGTGTTTGTCAGCAGATCCCATAGGCACCATGCAGGATCCGAACACCATTGGGCAGCTCCTTCTAGCGAGCCATCCCACACACCTGAGTAGGTGACGCGGCCAAGGTAGTTCGTCGTATCAACCGTGGCATTGCTGGGTAGCTGTACCTTGATGCCGCGTACTAGATATTTACGCGATGGAATGCTGTTGAACTGGCGGCTATCAAATCGGAGAAAGGCTAAGGCGCTGTTGGGATAACTAAATTTTTCGTCGATAATTTCTGTGTAGCTGTAAAAATAAGTGCGGTTTTGAATACGGGTACTACCAGAATCTGGTGAAATACGCACCAAACGAATATTGACTGGAAAGTTGCCGCTTAATGACAATATGTAATCACGCTGATAACTGTTAGTTGTCTTGCCGCTAATGGTGTCAGCAATAACGGTTGTAAAGCCAACATCCCCAGCGTATTGAACTCGGATTTCAATATCTACACTATTGCCAACAATGTCACCATCGTCTTCAATAATTTGCAATGCAGGAAGTTGCACCGTGACTCGCACACGGTCAACGTCAGCATCGCTAATTGTGCGAGTAACTGAGGCGCTAGCAGTGGCTTCTACATTGACACCTTCTTCTGATTCAGTGCCGTTAGTGTTTGGAATATAAAATTGATTTTGTGTACCATTGCGAGTAACAACTGTGTAACCAGTAAAGTTATCGGCGCCTCCATCGCTTTGAATTGGCGTACCATCAAGGTAGATGCCTTTGACACCGCCTTCAATGCCTTCGATTTCACCTTCGCTAAGTAGGTCAAGTACGCTGCCGTATTGAACCGACTGGAGTGAATCGTCGGCTTCTGTTGGTGTGTGCGATTGGCCACCGCCGCCACCACCTTTGCCGCCGCCACCGCCCATGCCGCCAGAACCTTGAATAGCGCGATAGATAGTCATATCAGTTGATCAACGTCAAGGCCGCTACTGATTACAGCCGAGCCAATGTAAGCACGGCCATAACAAATTGGAACTGGCAATCCTTGTTGCACCGTGTTGGTGATTCCCGAAAATGTAAACGATTCAAATCGCGCTGCTTCCTTACCACGTTCTACGCTTGAATAAGTCTGCTGTGGTGAAATTAACTGGGCAATTCCTCCAAGAACAAGACTTACGCCAATGCCACCAATAATACTTGCTGCTGTTCCTCCTAAAATAAATCCAGAAAATGCAGTTGTAGCTGTTGCTGCTGTACCAAAAGCAGATGCACCAAGACCTAAAAATCCACCAACAGCTGGTCCAGCAACAATTGCCAATGCAATCAAACCGATACCGATACCAATCATTGCGCCAGTTCGGCCTGCACCGGCAATCACGGGCGTAATACTGAAAACTTGGCGCTCACTCCAAGGCATTACTAACGGTGATAGGTCATTTGCCGCAATCTTTTCCTTACCAATCGTTACGCGATACGCCACGCCATTTTGCTCACTATCCAGCAGCCACTTGTCCAAGCCGGGGAAGTTGACACACAATGCCTTGATTGCCTGCGCTGGTGTATCGGCTTCAAACTGGAAACGGCATTGCCCCAACCGTTTGCGTAGGGCGCCGTAGACCTTAACGACTTTCATGCCGTAGGACCATGGCAGTGCTCTTGATATAGTAGCCGCCCAGCACGTCCCTACTGCTAAGTCGGCCTTGGATGTGGTGCAGGATTTTCTGGTCACCAATGTAGATGGCTGCGTGGTTAGGCAGTTTGGAGTCCAGTTGCATCAGCAGCGCATCGCCGTATTGCAGCTCATCAAACGGCACCCTGTGGAATCCTTCACGGTGGAAGTTGTCCAGATATAGGTTTTCGCCACGTTCCCAAAACCTGTCACGGCGTTGATAATCGCTGAGCTGGAGGCCAAATTCTTTGCCGTACCAGTCCCGGCACATCGTGTAACAATCCACAATCCCGAAGGAAAACTCCCTCCCCACATAAGGCAACTCGTATGCCTCGGGAAATGTCAGGCTGGAACCACCAGTTTTTGGATTGATGATGAACCACGGCAAGCCGGATTTTGCGCAGGCCACACGATCCGCCTGACTTGGATTGGGATTCGTAGTTGGATGGCTGTGAACGATGGCCACGATCTCGCCTTGATCCTCAACCGCTGCGTAATCCTCACCACTCAGCACAAAATGCTCGTCGGGCGTATCGGCCAGGTTGGTGCAGGGAAAATACCGTTTGCGGCCTTTGACCACGGCAACCAAACCGCAGCACTCGCGTGGATCCTCAGCTTGAGAATGCTCCAGAATTTTGGCTTCTAGTGCTTTGCTGATGATCACTTGCTTAAACCTGCTCCAGGGAAGCTGCCAAATGGTAATTCAGCCGTGGCGCCAAACCGTAACTTACAGGATGAAATCCGTTTGCCACAGGCATCCAAAGCCAAAGTGCCAACAACTTGATCCTGCGTGTTGAAGTAATTACTGCCGGTATATCCACACTCACCACCGCGATAAACCCACTGGCAAACATTGGCAATGACCTGACGCCGTGGAAGCATCACGCCCACAAGATCAAATTTGCTGGCCAGCTCAAACTCAACAACGGCGCGGTTTTCGTTTGACTTGCGATCCACATACCAGATCTCGTCTGGGAATTTGGCGTGCGGGTCTGCACCGGCCTGCCCGTCCAAGTATTTTTTCAAGGTGCGGATGCGAACCACCTTGGCCCCGCCGAGGTCGTTGCCTGTAGTGATCCGATTGACGGACAGCAGGATTTCGGTGATATACATGCCAATATTGCTGACGGCCAGCTTGGGGCGTGGCAAGCTGCCGCTGCTGCTGTAATCAAAGCCAGTGGCCTCAAGCGGCAGGCGCACATAAGACTGGCCGTTCCACACCACGTTGCCGGTCACGCCAGCATTTACGCCATTGTGGAAATAGTAAATATCTGAACTGCCATGCAGCGTGGCGTCAAGGTGCAGCTGGAACAATTCGATGATGGCGTTTGGTTCCAGCACGCTGAGGTCTTCGTAGACCGCGCTGATCCCCGTCCAGGTAACCGTGCCATCAACCGTGGTGCCATCAATCAGCGTTGGCCATGCCGGTGCAGATGCACCAGAAGTGCCCGCTGTGGTGCATTTGAACACCA
>OFSF01000534.1_pt1 | contig 14522 bp, 9 predicted proteins | sample 1543271 | NCBI WGS metagenome assembly OFSF01 (sample SAMN07774227, study PRJEB24372) | wastewater metagenome | isolation source: Exp Tend VB 100WW | collected 2016-02
GCGTAACTTTCGCTACGTTATCCCCCACGACTGGGCACGTTCCGATATATTACTCACCCGTTCGCCACTCGCCACCAGGGTTGCCCCCGTGCTGCCGTTCGACTTGCATGTGTAAAGCATTCCGCCAGCGTTCAATCTGAGCCAGGATCAAACTCTATAGTTCGATCTTGAATTTTTTCGCTCTTTCGAGCAACTCATAAAAACGGAATTGAAGTGAACTTCACTTCTATTCTCATGAGCGTTTGTAAGTCAGTTAAGACTTAGTTCCGTAGAACTTGGCAATCGCCATCAAACGCCCACGCTTATCGGCTGTATATTTTTAAAGATCTTTTGCGCAACAGGCCAACACTGAGTGTCGTTTTGTTGCACTACGCTGCGATCAGCGGAGCCTTGCAGTGTAGCACCGTTTTCAGGGCTTTTGCAAGCAATTTGAAAAATTATGAAACTTTTTAAACTGTTTGCTTTTTAACTGCTCGGGGCTTAATCCGATTTGCTGAAGGCTTGAAGTTTGAATTTCAAAACATTTCAGCGAAGCCTTGCAGTCTAGCACGGTTTTTTGTGCTGGGTGAAAAAAATTTTGCTTTTTTTCACTTTTTGAAAAGTTATTTCAAACTTTTAAAACTGCTCGGGGCTTGCCTGAGGCCTCTGCTTTAGGACATGCAGCCAGTCAAACTGTTGCTTGTCTTGGGCGTAAGCTAAGGGCTTATCCGACCCGCTTGAAACAATCTGTTTTTAGCGAGAGATCGAATATAGCACAGATTTTTGAGGGTACGCAAGCCTGTTCTTCCATTTTTCTTTTGCCATTGATAATCGCGGCATGGCTCTTATTACTTTACTTGACGCATCTCTGGCTTTCGGCCACGTAGCACTGCTTGATCACGCTGACTTTGCCCTGGAAACTTCGGAGCGCATTGGCTTGATTGGCCGCAACGGCACGGGCAAATCCTCCTTTCTCAAAATTTTGGCGGGCATGGAGTACGCCGATGACGGCAACATGCATGTCCAACAAGGTGTTCGCATCGCCTATGTGGCGCAAGAGCCTTTGCTTGAATCGGAAGACACCATTTTCGAATCTGTACAGCGCGGTCTCGCCCCTGTGATGAAACTGATTGATGACTACAGCAACTGTGTGGGCGATCTGGATGTGTTGCAAAGCCAAATTGAATCACTTGACGGCTGGGGCTGGGAGCAACGTGTTGATGAAACATTGCACCGCCTGCACTTAGACCCTGGCGCGAAGGTGGCTACATTGTCTGGCGGCAATCGCAAGCGTGTGGCACTGGCACAAGCTCTGGTGACGCATCCTGATGTGCTGCTATTGGACGAGCCCACCAACCACCTTGATTTGGATTCCATTGCTTGGCTAGAACAACTCTTGATTGACTTCAAAGGCAGCGTGGTGGCCATCACGCACGACCGTGCATTCTTGGACCGCATTGCCACGTGCATTGTGGAGTTGGACCGCGGTCGCCTGCGCAGTTATCCGGGCAATTTTGCGCAGTATCAAATTAACAAGGAAGAGCAACTGGCGCAAGAAGCAGTGATCAGCGCCAAGGCCGATAAGTTGTTGGCACAAGAAGAAATTTGGATTCGCAAAGGCGTAGAAGCACGCCGAACAAGAAGCCAAAGCCGCATTGTCAGGCTTGAGAATTTGCGCGCCACACGCAGTGCCCGCAGAGAACAAGTCGGGCGTGTTCGCATGGAAGTCGCTTCAGGGGCGCCCACTGGCAAGTTGGTTGCAGAACTCACAGATGTTTGCAAGTCATTCACCTCGCCCGAAGGCGAAGTGAAAGTCATTTTGAAAGACTTCACAGCCACGCTGCTGCGAGGCGACAAGATAGGCTTGTTGGGCCCCAACGGTGCTGGCAAGACAACGCTCTTGAAAATGATTCTGGGAGAGCTAGAGGCCGACAGTGGAAAAATTCGCCAAGGCGCCAATTTGCAGGTGGCTTACTTTGACCAAATGCGCAACGCTCTCGACTTGGAAGCTTCCTTAGAAGATTTCATCAGCCCGGGCAGTGAGTGGATCGAAATTGGCAACAAGCGCCAGCACGTCAAGAGCTATTTGGGTGACTTCTTGTTCTCGCCTGCTCGCGCCACATCGCCCGTCAAATCATTGTCTGGCGGCGAGCGCAATCGCTTGTTGCTGGCGCGCTTGTTTGCCAGGCCCGCCAATGTCTTGGTGCTGGACGAACCCACCAACGACTTGGACATTGAAACACTGGAACTCTTGGAGGAGTTGCTGCAAGATTACCAAGGCACTGTTTTTTTGGTCAGTCACGACCGCGCCTTCATGGACAACGTGGTGACCAGCATCATTGCCTGCGAAGCCACACCTGAGAACCCTGGTTTTTGGCGAGAGTACGAAGGCTCGGTGCAAGATTGGCTCACCCAATCGCTGCGCAGCCAAAGCATTCAAGCGCAGAATAAGGCGGCTTCCGCCAAGGCTGCGATCCAGTCAAGTTCAAGTGCAAGCACAAGTGCTGTCAAGCCCACTCAAGATAAGGCTGGCAATGCTGCCGCAAAAAACAAGACCGCCACAAAGAGCGCGCAGAAGTTGAGCTACAAAGAGCAGCGCGAACTGGATAGCTTGCCCTCATTGATTGAAAGCTTAGAGAAAGAACAGCGCGAAGTTCGAGCAGCCCTGGCAGACAGCGCCTTGTTTGCCAAAGATCCCGCCAAGGCTGCCGCTTTATTTGCGCGTGATGCACAAATTGACACTGAATTGCTGAGTGCCCTAGAGCGATGGGAAACTCTTTCAACACCTTGAAGCATTTTCATGAACTTTGTTTTCAGCCCTGAAGAGTTCACAGCCTTGTTGGTGCTGTCAACCGCTGCCAGCTTCACGCCCGGACCCAATACCACCCTGTCTACGGCGCTGGCCGCCAATCAGGGACTGCGTTCAGCTTTGAAGTTCATTGTGGCTGTGCCTGTAGGTTGGGGCTTGTTGTTGGCCATTTGCATGGCCGGTTTGGGCAACTTGGTATTGGCTGTCCCAGCCCTTCGGTGGGTGATCTTGCTCGGGGGTACTTTGTATTTGTTGTGGTTGGCAAGCAAACTTTGGCGCACTCGCGAGATGGCAACGGCCGATGAGGGCCGACTACAGGTCACTTTCTTGCAGGGTGTTGCGCTTCAATTTCTGAACATCAAGGCATGGATGCTGGCTTTGTCATTGGTGGCTGGGTGGGTTGCGGGCAAGGACGATGCCCTAGAGCGTTGTTTCGTTCTGTTGCCACTCATGATGTTGTTTGGCTTGGTAAGCAACTTAACCTATGCCGTGATGGGCAGTTTGCTGCGTGAATGGCTTTTAAAAAACGCGCGATTGCTGGTTTTCAATCGCTGCATGTCTTCCGTCTTGGTTTTAACAGCAGGATGGATGCTTGCACAATGACTTCTAGAAAGTTCCATCAGGCTCAATGTGGGTCGCAGGCGACACCCTACCTGCATTGAGGGTCATGTGGCTTTAAACTAAGCACTATGGGACAACTTCTTTTAGTGCGCCACGGTCAGGCTTCTTTCGGTGCTGACGATTACGACCAACTCAGTGCCTTGGGCCAGAAGCAGAGCATTCGCTTGGGCGAGTACTGGCAACAAATGGCTGCCGAACAAGCTGGCGCAGAGCCACTGAAGTTTGACGCTGTTTTCATGGGCAGCCTAAAAAGACACCGGCAAACTTGGGAAGGCATTGCACAAGGCGCAAAACTGCACAATGTGCCTGAAGTGTGGCCTGAACTCAATGAATACGACAGCCATGCATTGATTGAAACCATTCATCCCGAGCCACTTGCCAAGCCCGATACGCCCGAGATGTACAAGCATCACTTTCGCTTGTTGCGAACGGCACTGCAAAAATGGATGGCGGGTGAGACTCAACCCAAAGGCATGACAAGTTATGCTGAATTTGCGGCCGGCATTCAAGCGGTGTTAAAGCATGTGCGAGAAAACCATCAAGGTCGTGTTTTGATTGTTTCTAGTGGCGGCCCCATCTCAACCGCGGTAGGGCAAGTGCTTCAAGCGCCAGCAGAGACGTCCATTGAATTGAACCTGCGCATCCGAAATACGGCGCTGACTGAGTTTGTTTTTTCACCCTCCAGGCACATGCTGCTTTCTTACAATAACTTACCGCATTTGGACCATGCCGACCATCGAAGTTGGATCACTTTTGCCTGATAGCGTTTGTCCCGATAGGGGCGCGCTTGTTTTCTTGTCAGAATGACAACCATGCAAAATTCGCATCAGGCAACTTCGCACTTCACTCAAGCGGCGGGCTTTCAAGTCTCCCATTGCGACATGTCTGCTTGTTACGCCTTTTTTGAAGCCCATGGCATTCAGGAAGGCTTGGACTTGACGTCAAGCTCTGGCGCCTTGTTGTGCCGAATGAGTGATGCTTGGATTCAGCTTCATGCCCCTGCCAGCGACACACTCTCGCTGCACCTGCATGCCAAAGATTTAAAGCAAGAGATCCTTTGGGCCATGTTGGTCTCTCCGCATCGCTTTGAATTCAATGACTTGGAAGCACTTAGCAGCGCAGTGCGCGTTAGAGAAAACATTGTGTTGGATGCCCGCAAAACAGCTCTGGCCTTTAAAACCAATGCGGCTGAACGGCCCAGCGAATTTTGGCGGTATGAAGAAGAAGCGGGATTTATTCTGCAGCCCCATACGCCCTTGATCGAAGCTTTGATCTGCGCCACGCAACCAGAAGCGACTGGCAAGTTGTACGACTTTTCTTGTTATCGCGCAACCGAATATGTGATCTTGTTGGGCTTGGCTCAAGAAGCGGGCCAGCACAACCCTTCCTTGTTGGCGCAGCTGCAACAGGTGAATGAAAAACATGCCATTCGGTCTGGCCTCTTTCATGAAGTTTTTTTGCATGAGTACGGCTCGCTAGAGGCGCCCTTGCCTGCTGGTTTTTATGTGCCAGGTGATCGTGTTTGGTTCCGAAATCCAGATGCGCGCTCATCTGATGTGACAGGCTATGAAGGCTCGTGGGTGATTTATGTGGGCAGCGGCTTGTTCAGCAATTTTTGGAAACGAGACCAGCCATTCACTTTGCAAAGCAAGTGCATTGAAATTTACCATTGGCGTGATGGCGTGAAAACCAACGCTGCGGGTGTTTTGTGGATGGATGAAACCATTGTGGATGCTTGCGTGCATGAGACGATGCAGGAACCCGCCAAAGTGCAAAACATCTTGCAACAAATGATGCGCATCAGGGATCCCAAAGACGTTTATGCAGAGGGGGGTTGCGTGGATGCCTCGCGAGAGTGCCCCAAGCAAATCGCTCCAACAGCCACCGAATTGGTTTTGCCCAAGTATTGACTTCAGGCTATGGCAAGCTTGTTGAGCAAGGGGCCATTAAGTCTTGAGGGTGCTGGCAGGCAATCGGTCTATTTCTAAAAGCAAATCGGCCAAAGCACGGCCGGCTGCATCTAACAAAATCTGACCCTTGAGCGCGGTGGCAGCGGCTGCATTGCCCGCCGCCCCTGCCACGTTGTAGTCTTGCATTTGCCAAGCCAACTTGGCGCTTCGGCCGTTGCCCAGAATGGGAAACGAACGCGCACGGTCTTCAGAACTTGAACGGAAATTTTGGGCTTCGCTCATGGTGACAGCATGGGGTTTAAGCGCCAGCATGACCGAGGTTTCGACCTCACCCGCATGCACACCAAAGCGGTGTTCATGGTCTGTGAAAAGCGCGTTGGCATCTTGACCCTTTTCATCGAGCAAGGGCAACTGATGCCAGTTCACGCTGTAGACCAACATGCCTAAGCGCGCGCGCAAATCGCGGGCCACCACATCCATGGCCCCCACATGGCCGCCATGCGCATTGAACAGCACCAGTTTGTGGATGCCTGCGGCTTTGACAGACTCTGCAATGTCCGTCCAAAGCCGGATCAGTGTTTCGGCTTTTAAGGTGAGCGTGCCGGCAAACGCTGCATGCTCGGGACTGAGTCCTACGCTTTGCGTAGGCAGAACCAAGATGGACAAGTCTTTGGGGTTCAACTTGTTGGCTGTTGGTGAGGCACCCGCATTCAAACGGGTCATGGCTGAGTGAACTACGCCATTCACAATGTCAACATCCACAGACAAAGGCAAATGCGGTCCATGCTGCTCGGTGGCCGCCAAAGGCAACACGGCAATGGCCCGCGCGGTATCAAGGCGGCCAAAGTCGTGGGTGGTCAAGTCGGACCAAAAGTGAATGTGATGTGACATGTCTAAGAGGCTTTTCAATCTGCTCAGTTTAATAGAGGCTCAGAATTTAAGGGCATGATTTTGCAGTGTAGAGTTAGGCTTTTGCCGTTTATGTTCTTGACTTTGTTTTTCTACCGCTTTCGCAACCTGCTTTTAAACCTTCGCTGTGCGTGGGTGGCCATTGCTTTGCTTGCGGTTTTGACCTCCAACGGGCAAGCACAAACGCAGATTTTGAGCCCACGCCCCGTGGGTCAAATGGTGCAAACACCCCAAGTCAAAGCCACCTTGTTGGCCGAAGCGCCCAATGGCATCGAAGCAGGCAAAACCCTTTGGCTGGGCTTAGAAATGGTGCACCAACCAGAATGGCACACCTACTGGCGCAACCCCGGCGATTCTGGTCTGCCGACAGTCCTTCAGTGGAAATTGCCTGAGGGCCTGGTGGCGGGCAACTTAATTTGGCCAGTCCCGCGCCGAATTCCCATTGGCCCACTGGCCAATTTTGGATATGAAGACGCCCTGTTGCTGGTCACGCCCGTACAAGTTAGCAAGTCCTTCAAACCGCAAGGCAACGAGAGTTCGGTGCAAATTGAGTTGCATGCCAACTGGCTGGTTTGCAAACAAGAGTGCATTCCGCAAGAGGGAAGTTTCAGTTTAAAGCTGCCCATCAAAGGCAGCACATCGATGGCCGCAAGTGCGTTTGAAAAAGCCTTGCAATGGCAAGCGCAGCCTTTGAAGGGCAAGCACCGGGCCCAAATTTCCAAAGACGGCCGCAGCCTTGATCTGTCCTTGGCGAAATTGCCGCCAGAACTCGAAAACAGTGACTGGACGGTGTTCCCTCAAACAGCCAACGTGGTTCAAAACAGTGCTGTACCTGTCGTTCAAAAAGCCAGTTCAAGCAGCGGTTCTGGTGAGGTGGCCACGGGTGCCACTGTGAGCTTGCAAGTTTCGAGCGAACGCATGGACAGCCCCCAACAAATGACATGGTTGCTGGTGCAGGGCAAGGCCGATGCACCCTCAGGCCGCCAATGGACCGTAGACACACCCGTTCAAGGCCAATGGCAAGTGTTTTCTGACCCGCCACCCACCTACGCCAACTTGACGCCCACCCTTCAAAAATTGGCGCCCCCCATCCTGGCGCCAGCACCTTGGGCCACTTGGATTTTTGCCATGTTGGGAGCCTTTCTGGGTGGTATCTTGTTGAATTTGATGCCCTGTGTTTTTCCAGTGTTGGCCATCAAACTCTTGAGCATCACACAAATGGCTAATCGGCCCCGAGACATGAAACTCTCGGCTTGGGCCTTCACTGCAGGCGTCTTGATTTCTTTCTTGGTTTTAGGCGCATTGATGCTGGGATTGCGCGCCGCCGGATCGCAAATGGGCTGGGGCTTTCAGTTGCAATCGCCTTGGGTGGTCGGTGCGCTTGCCATGCTGTTTGCCGTCATCGGCTTGAACCTGTCGGGCATGTTTGAATTTGGTTCGTTTGTGCCCAGTTCGGTAGCAGGCTTTCAGTGGTCCAACCCCATCACTAATTCGCTTTGGTCGGGTGTGTTTGCGGTGGTCATTGCCTCACCCTGCACGGCGCCGTTTATGGGAGCCTCCTTGGGCTTGGCCATTGGTTTGCCGGCTTGGCAGGCCTTGCCCGTTTTCCTGGCCATGGGCTTTGGCATGGCACTGCCCTTCATGGCCATTTCTTTCAATACGGCCTGGGTGAGGTTCTTGCCGCGACCCGGCACATGGATGCAGACATTCCGCCAGTTCATGGCGTTTCCCATGTACGCCACCGTCGTTTGGTTGGTGTGGGTCTTGGGGCAGCAGGTAGGTTTGGATGGCGTTTCTGGATTTTTAGCCTGCTTGTTGAGTTTGACTTTGTTAATCTGGGCCTTGACACTGAACGGCAAAGTGGGCCGCGTGATGGCGGCCTTGGCAGTGGTCGTCTTGGCATTGACGATTTGGCATTGGGGACCCACGTGGACCCAGGTAGCGGCACCAGCACCCAGCGAGACGCAAGCGAGTTCCCTGCCAAGCAATGAAGCCAAAAAGCCAGGCCAATGGGACGCATGGTCGGCTGAAAAAGTAGCCACGGCCATCAAAAAGGGGCAACCCGTTTTTGTGGACTTCACCGCCGCTTGGTGCGTGTCATGTCAATTCAACAAGAAAGTCACTTTTTCAAACACCAGCTTGTTGGCTGAATTTGCCAGCAAGAACGTCTTGTTGCTGCGGGCCGATTGGACGCGCTACGACCCCCAAATCACCGCCGCCCTGAACGAGCTCGGTCGCAACGGTGTGCCCGTTTACGCATGGTATGCCCCGGGGCAATCTGTGCGTTTGCTGTCTGAGTTGCCCAGTGTGAGCGAAATTCAAGGGGTCCTCAGCCAAGTCAAGGCCTCACCCCCAAATTGATGGGCTGATCGTCTAAAGCACAATGGCCTTCAGCCATTCTGCGAGAATGCTCAAGTTTTCGATTGAAACGCACAGAAATTTTCAGAATTCATATGACCACAGCCAGCTTTGCACCCCTGTCTAACGATACTTTTTTGCGCGCCTGTTTGCGACAAGCGACCGACCACACGCCCGTCTGGCTAATGCGCCAAGCAGGTCGTTATTTGCCTGAGTATTGCGCCACCCGCGCCAAGGCTGGCAGCTTCATGGGCTTGGCCACCAACGTTGACTACGCCACGGAAGTCACCTTGCAGCCGCTAGAGCGCTACCCTTTGGATGCGGCCATTTTGTTCAGTGACATTTTGACCGTGCCAGACGCCATGGGACTGGGTTTGAGCTTTGCGCTGGGCGAAGGCCCCCGCTTTGCCAAGTCGGTGCGAGACGAGGCCGCAGTGGCTGAACTGCGAGTGCCCGACATGGACAAGCTGCGTTACGTCTTTGATGCTGTGACGTCCATCCGCAAAGCACTCAATGGCCGTGTGCCCCTCATTGGCTTTTCTGGCAGCCCCTGGACCTTGGCCTGCTACATGGTCGAAGGCAAAGGCTCTGACGATTACCGCTTGGTGAAGTCCATGCTCTACAGCCGACCCGATTTGATGCACCGCATTTTGGAGGTCAATGCCCAAGCCGTTGCCAGTTATCTGAACACCCAAATTGAAGCTGGCGCCCAAGCCGTGATGATTTTTGACAGTTGGGGCGGTGTGTTGGCAGATGGCGCTTTCCAAGAGTTCAGCCTGGCTTACACGGCCAAAGTTCTGGCATTGCTAAAGAAAGAACACAACGGCGCCACCATTCCACGCCTTGTCTTCACCAAAGGCGGTGGTTTGTGGCTTGAGGAGATGGGCCAATTGGATTGCGAGGTACTGGGCCTAGACTGGACCATGAACTTGGGCCGCGCCCGCCAAATGGTGGGCGGTAAGGTGGGGGGTCCTGGCAAAGTACTGCAGGGCAACATCGATCCCAACGTGCTGTTTGCGCCGCCAGCGCAGATTCAAAAGGAAGTGATTCGGGTCTTGGACAGTTTTGGCAAGCCCCACACAGACAAAAACACCAAGGGTCCCACACACATTTTCAACTTAGGCCACGGTATTAGCCAATTCACGCCGCCTGAGCATGTTTCGGCATTGGTGGAAGCGGTTCACTCGCATTCAAAAGCCCTCAGGCGCTGAAGCCAGAAAAAGCTTTTGCATACTGCAAACAAACCCACTTAGAGACCCAAAAATAATTAAATTTTTGGGTTTTTTCTATTGACTTATGCACAATAGCGCTGTCCATAGAATTTAAAATTCTGTTGTCGCTTGCAGCCTTTATGTTGTCCCCCCTTATATTCTAAGTTGTTGTTTTTAATCGTTTTTATGAAGCTGCTCAGTTCGCGAGCAATCCAATCAAAGCCTTATTTTTCAAGGGTTTGCGGGTCATCGCGCAGGGTTTTCAACAAAGTTATCCACAGTTTATTGGGACTGCTTCTAAAGGCCATGAAAAACAACAACTTACCTGTTGTTTCAAGAATATTTATGAGCAAGAATTCACATCATGCAAGAGCACCTTCATGTTAATGCTGCTCACAAGGTTTTGAATGCAAAAGTGGCTTGACGTTGCAGTTTCTGCTCCCGCACACAGTCAAGTGGGCGGTTTGCTGACCTACGTCACCGAACTGCCTGCGTCTGTCGGTCAGTTGGTCAGGGTACCTTTTGGAAATCGCGAAGTTTTAGGTGTGGTGTGGGGCGTTCACACCACTGCGCCACAAACACTGAGCACGCACACTTTGCGTCAAGTGATCGCAGTTTTAGAGGCGGTGGCGCCCTTAAGCGCGCACTGGCTGCAGCTGGTGCAATTCACGGCTCATTATTACCAACGCTCTTTAGGTGAAGTGGCCATGGCCGCTTTGCCACCACAACTCCGAGACCTGACGCCTGTGCAGCTGGCTAGGCGTTTTAAAAAACAAGTCACACCGCCTGAGGCTTTGGCCACAGCCCTGCAGTCACCCTGGCCCTTGTCAGAACAGCAAGCCGAGGTGTTGTCGCAGATGGCTGAGGCATCTGGCCCCTTTCTTCTGCATGGCGCCACTGGCAGCGGCAAAACCGAGGTCTACCTTCAAGCGGTTGCCAGGTGTTTGGCAGAAGACCCCAACGCACAAGCCTTGATGATGGTGCCAGAGATCAATCTCACGCCGCAACTTGAGGCGCGCGTGAAAGCCCGATTTGGCGATGCAGGCGTGGTCTCTATGCACAGCGGCATGACCGGGCCGCAAAGATTGAAGAGTTGGTTGGCGGCTCACCAAGGCAGCGCCCGCATTGTGCTGGGCACGCGCATGTCTATCTTTGCCTCCATGCCCTATTTGAAATGGATTGTGGTGGATGAAGAACACGATGCCAGTTACAAACAACAAGAAGGCGCGCGTTATTCGGCCCGTGATTTGGCCATTTACAGAGCGCGCCTAGAAGGCGCCAAAGTGATTTTGGGTTCGGCCACGCCTTCATTAGAAAGCTGGCATCACAGCAGGCCTGCTGCAGAAGGTGGACGTTATGTGCGCTTGCCCATGCCCGCGCGCATTGGGGCAGGTCAACTGCCCTTTGTGCGCCGCGTTGACATGAACCACCAGCCGCGCAAAACTGTTTTGTCTGCGCCTTTGATGGCCGCCATTCAAGAGCGTGTGGCCAAGGGCGAGCAAAGCATGTTGCTGCTCAACCGACGGGGCTATGCCCCTGTGTTGCACTGCGCAGATTGCGGCTGGAAAAGTGAATGCTCGCATTGCAGTGCGTTTCGGGTGTTTCACAAAATAGACCGCACCTTGCGCTGCCACCACTGCGGCTTTACCGAGCGTGTGCCCCGTGCATGCCCAGCCTGTGGCAACGCCGACATCGCCCCCGTGGGGCGCGGCACCGAACAACTTGAAGAACATTTGGCCGAGCTGTTGGTGGATGTCAAACGACCCAATGGCGACCCCGTGAAGGTGATGCGCATTGATGCAGACAGCACCAAATTGAAGGGTTCGCTAGAAGCGCAATTGGCGGGCGTGCACAGCGGCGAAGTCGATGTCTTGGTGGGCACTCAGATGATTGCCAAAGGGCATGACTTTCGGCGCATCACATTGGTGGCCGCCATCAACCCAGATGGTGCTTTGTTCTCTAGCGATTTCAGAGCGCCAGAGCGCTTGTTTGCATTGCTCATGCAAGCCGGCGGCAGAGCAGGGCGCGATGCAGAACAAAGCGCCAGCAGTGAAATGTGGGTGCAAACTTTTCACCCTTCTCACCCCTTGTTTGAAGCCCTTAAAAAACACGACTACCCTGCATTTGCAGAACAACAATTGAAAGAGCGTTTGGAAGCGGGCCTGCCGCCCAGTACGTTTCAGGCCCTGATACGCAGCGATGCGCGCGAGCAATCGGTGGCACAAGCTTTTTTAAACCATGCGAATGCGCAGTTGCAATCTTTAGAAGGCCTTGGCACGCAAGACGCATCGGCCTTGGCCGAAGTGAGTGTGTACCCTGCGGTCCCTATGAGTATTCAGCGTGTGGCCAATGTTGAGCGTGCACAAATGCTGATTGAAAGCGCTTCCAGAAAAGCACTTCACAGGGTGCTTGAATTGCTGCAAGAACAGTTGCATGCATCGCGCTCAGAGCCTCAGCACAAAGGCCTGATTCGCTGGCTGGTGGATGTCGATCCACTGGCCATTTAAAGCCACACATCCTGAAGGTTTGAATTACTGTAGCAAGGCGACCGCGCCCGAGAAGGTGAGGAAGGCCGCGGCTGTAGAGACCAAAATAATTCTGGCGATGCGGCCATTGTCGGCGCCAAATCTTTCGGACAACATGGCCACATTGCTGGCGCTGGGCAAAGCTGCCACCAGCACCATCACTTTGAGGGCAAACGCGTCAATGGGCGCTCCCATTGAAATGGCAGCCAAACCCACCACCAAGACCAAAACCGGGTGCAAGAACAATTTAATGAGGGCAACTGGCACATAGTCTTTCCATGTCAGAGGGCCGTGCTGTTCGTGGTGTGCAATTTTTTGGGAGCGCGCCAACACAGCACCAATGGTGAACAGGGCAACAGGCGATGCTGCATCGCCCAACAAGGACACGGTTTTTTCTACAGGCCCTGGCAACTCAATTTGAAACGCAGAAAAAAGTGTGCCCAACAAAATGGCCCAAGGCAAAGGATTTTTAACCACGCCCAGCAATGCATTTTTGGCAGCTTGGCCTACGCCTTGCTGGCCTGCGCCATCCAAACGCGACAGTGCAATGCAAAGCGATGTGGTGATGACCATGTCAATGACGATGGTGACGATGGCAGGGCCCGCTGCTGCAGTGCCTAGCAAGGCTACCAACAAGGGAACGCCCATAAAGCCCGTATTGGGAAAGGCGCCGACCAAGGCGCCAAATGCGGCATCGTTCCAGCCAAAACGTTTGTTCAAAGTGATGGCCACCACGAAGGCCACCATGACCAAGGCGCAAAACAAGTACATGAAGAAAGCGCTGGCATCTAAGAGTTGTGCAATGGGCGTTTTGGCGCCAAATTGGAACAGCATGCAAGGCAGGGCAAAGAACAGCACAAAGCCGTTCAAGCCTGGAATGGCTTCAAATGGCAACATTTGGCGACGCGCCGCCCAGTAACCACAAAGCACCAAGGCAAAGAAAGGAAAGGTGACGCGCAAGACATCTAGCATGGTTCACATTGTGCCTTGGAATTTGGGCCCCATTTGAACCTTATTGCCCCTCATTGCCCGCTATGATCCATCAGCTTGCCGAATCTGCACTCCCGTTCGGCCTTCCCAATTTTTACGCATGTCCACCCCCTCCTCTGGTTTGAATCCAGCTCAACTTGAAGCTGTCAATTACGTCAAAGGCCCCTGCCTTGTGTTGGCGGGCGCTGGCTCGGGCAAGACGCGCGTGATCACGCAAAAAATTGCCAGGCTGATGGACGTGGGTCTTGAACCCAAGCGCATTGCGGCCATCACTTTTACCAACAAAGCGGCCAGTGAAATGCGAGAGCGTGCGCGCAAGCTCATTGGCAAAGGCGCTCAAGAGGTCATGATTTGCACCTTTCACGCTTTGGGTGTGCGCATCATGCGGCTAGACGGACATGTGCTCGGTTTGAAACCACAGTTCAGCATTTTGGATTCAGACGATGTGGTGAGCATCTTGAAAGACTGCGGCGGCACCACCGATGCCAACACGGCAAAGCAATGGCAATGGGCCATCAGTGCTTGGAAAAATGCAGGCCTGACCAGCGCACAAGCTGAAGGCATTGCACAAAATGAAAACGAGCGCATTGCGGCGCGCATCATGGGTCGTTATGAAGAACGCTTGGCGGCCTATCAAAGTGTGGACTTTGACGATTTGATTGGCTTGCCTTTGAAATTATTGGCGCAATACCCTGAAGTGCGTGAGCGATGGCAAGCCGCCATGGGCCATGTGTTGGTGGACGAATACCAAGACACCAACGCCACACAATATGAAGTGCTTAAACACTTGGTGGGTGAACGGGCAAGGTTTACAGCAGTGGGTGACGATGACCAATCGATTTATGGTTGGCGCGGCGCCACTTTAGACAACCTGAAACGTTTGCCACAAGATTTTCCGCAATTGAAGGTGGTGACCTTAGAGCAAAACTACCGATCGACCAGCGCCATTTTGCGCGCGGCCAACAACGTGATTGAGCCCAACCCCAAGCTCTACCCTAAGAAACTTTTTTCTGAATTGGGTGAAGGCGAACCGGTTCGCGTGGTGGATGCTGACCACGAAGAACACGAAGCCGACCGCATGGTGGCTCGCATTCAATCTTTGCGCGCAGGCACCGCCACCACGTCCGGCGGCGTGCAATACCGCGACTACAAAGAGTTTGCTATTTTGTACCGTGCCAATCACATGGCCAAGCCATTTGAAAAAGCTTTG